>Ga0209035_10000248_pt1 | contig 21738 bp, 24 predicted proteins | sample MarorgKNORR_S2LV_6_FD_188220 | JGI IMG/M metagenome (GOLD analysis project Ga0209035, IMG submission 188220) | Marine microbial communities from the Southern Atlantic Ocean, analyzing organic carbon cycling - AAIW_A/KNORR_S2/LV (SPAdes) (version 2) | ecosystem: Environmental > Aquatic > Marine... | reverse complement strand
TTAAGACTTTCAACAATTCATGACCTCGGTGATGCAATGGTTGCAATTGGACCTGCAATGGGTACAATGAAGAGCCTACAATCATCATTAGGTAAATTCATGCCAGAAGCAGATTCAGAATTGAACGCAATGACCCAGACATTAAATGGACTTATGGTCGACTCAATCTCCGGTGATTCATTTAACATGGAATCAGATGCATCTAGTGAAGAAACAAATAAAATTCTTCAAGAAGCATCCGCAGTTGCAGAGCAACAAATCGGTGACAAGTTCCCATCAGTACCTTCACTGGAGCTTCCAACTCAAGAATACAAACAAACAACATCAACTTCTAGTTTTGAGTAGTTAGCCTTCTTCCTTTATTTTCTACCTATGTAACTAATGCACATTGTGATAAATTGTATCATCTCATTACTACCCATTTTTGAGCTACCTTCTGTTCTGTTTATGAAAACAGTTGGCACCTCTAATCCATTCATATCTAATTGCTTTAGTTGATGTAATACCTCTATTTGAAAGGCAAAACCATCTGATCGTATCTTGTCAAAATCAATCTTTTCCAGTGTTTTTTTTCTAAACATTCTAAATCCACTAGTTGAATCCTTGATCTCTATTTTTGCACAAACACTTGCAATTGCACCTGCAATAGAATGTGTCATCTTTCTCCACATCCCCCATCCTATGACATCTGAACCCTCTACATGTCTGCTAGCAACTAAAAAATCAAAATTTTTTATCTTCTCTAACATGTTTGGAATCTCACTAGGTTGATGTGAATGGTCTGCATCCATCTGAACAATTAATTCTGAATCCAATTTTTCCAAGATATATCTGAATCCTTCTTTGTATGCTGCGCCTAATCCCATCTTTTTTGGTCTTTGTATAACTGTGATCTTTTCATACTTGTTGCCTAGTTCTCTGACAATGTCTGCAGTTCCATCTGGGGACGAATCATCAATAATTAAAACATCCAATTTTTCAACTAATTGTTTGATCTTTTCAAATAACTCTTTGATTAAACTTGGAATGGTTTCTGCTTCATTATACGTAGGAATTACAATTGCTAGTTTCATAAAATTTCATCAATATCTTAAAAGAAATATCTTATGGATATGCTGTCTCTTTAGCAAGAATTGTCTCCAATTCTGAAATATTGACACGATCTTGAGCCATATCATCTCTCCTGCGAATAGTCACTGTATTGTCTTCTTTTGTTTGATGGTCGACAGTTATTGCAAATGGTGCCCCAATCTCATCTAATCTTCTGTACCTTCTGCCAATGGCACCTGAATGATCCAAAAATGAATCAAATTTTGTTCTAATCAGACGATAAACCTCGTCTGTCTTTTCTGCCAATCCATCTTTTTTCACCAATGATAAAACTCCTACATGAGTTGGAGCTAAATATGGCTTGATTGACAGAACCATTCTCTCATTTTCCTTATCTTCTCTTAGTGAATGCTCTAAAATTGTGTAAAGACTTCTATCAATTCCCATCGAAATTTCAAACACATGTGGTAAAACTTTGTCGTCATTGTCCATAACTTCAAACTTTTCTTTACTCATCTTTGCATGACTTGACAAATCATAATCAGATCTATAGTTACATGCTACCAACTCTAACCATCCGATTGTCGTGTTTACTTCAAAATCAAATGCAACATCTGCATAGAATGCTTTTTCTTTCTCTCCAAGCTTTCTAAATCTGCTTTTCTCCATATCAATTCCAGTCTTTTCATAAAATTCTGTTAACAGTCCAAGATAATATGCAACAAACTTGTTTGGGATTACTCCTTTTTCTACTGCCTCTTTACAAGTCATTACTTGTATGCCATCTGAAATTTGTATTCGTAATTTCGTATTTTCAATCTCTGAGAATTTTTCTAACTCATTTAATTTTCCTGGATTGCAAAAAACTTCAATCTCTGCTTGATAAAACTCTCTTAATCTCAAAAGACTTTGTCTAGGTGCGATCTCATTTCTAAAGCTTTTACCTACCTGTGCTATTCCTAATGGAAGCTTTCCACGCATAGTTTTGAACAATCTTGGAAAATCGACAAATATTGATTGGCATGTCTCTGGTCGAAGATATGCTTCTACATCTTCAGGACCAATACCAACTCTAAACATCATGTTGAATTTTTTTGCTACATCAAACTCTCCTTTACATTTTGTACACACAATATTTTTTTCTTGAATCATTTTATCAAAGTCTTCTAAATCTGCACTTTCTGGAATCTCTACGTTTGCAATCTCTGCAATTAATTTATCAGCTCTAAATGTTAGTCCACATTTCTTACACTTTATGATTGGGTCTGCAAAATTTCCTAGATGACCTGATGCCTCAAAGACTGACTTTGACATTATCTGTGAGCCGTCAATTTCAAGCATTCTGTCTCTTCTTACCAGTTCTCTTCTCCACAATTCAAGGAACTTGTTTTTTACACTTACGCCTGTTGGGCCATATTCCCAAAAACCTGCTTGTGCATCACCATATATCTCACAACTTGGAAAATAAAACGCTCTTTCAAGTGCAAGCTTCATGACACTTTCGTAATTCATACTACAACTCTAAAACAATCATGGAATAAATGCGTAATTACTCACGCAAGTGACTTTGCCTTTCTAATGTTCTCAAAGTCATCTCTTATGTCATCTATAGGTGTCTCTAAGACGATTGGAATCTTATTCTTATTCATTATCTTTATCATCTCTGATAGCCCCTCATTTCCAATTTCTCCTAATCCAATGTGATTGTGTCTGTCCAAATTGGAATTTAATTCTCCCTTGGAATCATTAAGATGTAAAATTTTCAAATTTTCTATTCCAACTGTCTCATCAAACTCCTTCATTGTTTTATTTGCTGCCTCTTTTGTTCTCAAGTCATATCCTGCAACAAATGCATGACATGTATCTAAACAAATACCAAATTTTTTTGTGGGTTTGCATTTTGAAAAAATCTCTGCTAATTGTTTAAAATCAGAACCAACAGAATTCTTTTGTCCTGCAGTGTTCTCAAGTAAAATCATTACATCAGCCTTTGTCTTTGCAACTTCATTTAGTGCGTTTGTAAGTCTCTTTATTCCATTTTCTTCACCAGAGCCTTTGTGACTTCCCAAATGAGTCACAAGATATGGAATTCCAAGCTTGTCACATCTTTCCACTTCTTTAATCATTGATTTGATTGATTTTTCATATCCTTCATCTTCTGGTGTTGAAAGATTTGGTAAATATGGCATGTGAGCACAAGTTGCCATTCTGTCAATATCGGAATCTGATAATTTTTCTTTAAACTTTTCAGCATCATTAGGATCCACATCTTTTGCAAACCAACTTCGTGGATTTCTGGTAAATATCTGAAACGCTGAGCACTCTCTTTCAACCGCATTATCTACTGATCTGTCTAAAGAGCCAGATATGGATACGTGGGCACCAATCTGCATATTCTTTCTACAATTCATTATAATTTAAACTAGAGATCTACTAGAAATACTAATTTTATAATTGCAATTTTTAAACTAAGTTGGTGCACTATTGTTATGGTTAATCTTGGAAATGACGAGATCGTAAAGTATCCGTTTTTAGCAGAAGCAGGGAAATATCTAAGTGATAAAGGATTTTCACTAGAACAATTTGGAACTGATCCCGATCTAAAAAAAATTGTTGAAAATGCCTTTGAAAGAATCATTACTGCATCAGAAGGACGAATTTTCAAATCTGATTTTTCATCTAATAACTCTGCATTACCCATGGAGATTTTTTCATTTTTAATTGCCGTAATCTTGCTAAAACTCTCTGGCATGAACACACTGATACGAAGATTTTCTTTGGCAGAGGCTCGTCGTGCAGAAAAATTTCTAGAAAAAGACCTGATGAATTATCAAGATGCTACAAAAACCAAACTTTCTCTACAAATACTTAAAGAATTATTCTCTGTGACTGTAGAAAAATCAGACAAAGGATTTACAATTCTTGTTCGTGATTATCTCAAACATTCTATTAATTTCTATGAAAGAGAATGGAAATTAATTAACAGAAAAGTTGTAAATGGAAAAGTTCACCTCACCCCACATGAAACTGTAAGATTAGTACGAAAAGAACTAGACAGACACATCTATACAAAAATCAACTCTTCGTCTTCACCTGACATGATAATTGGCTTTGAGACTTATGTTGATAAACTAAAACAACTTGCAAAAAAGTTTGAGGTAAAGACAGTAGAGTCAAAAGAATTTCCTCCTTGTATAAAACATGCAATAGAAGTTTTAGAAAAAGGAGAAAACCTGCCTCATTCTGGAAGATTTATGCTTGCTACTTTTCTATTAAACAAAGGTCAAACAGTGGGACAAATTGCACCATTATTCAAAAATGCACCTGACTATAATCCAAAAGTTACAATTTATCAGCTAAATCAACTCTCTGGAATATCTGGAACTACAGAATACAAATGTCCATCATGTGAAAAGGTGAAGAGTCAAAATCTTTGTTTTCCTGTTCCTGCATGTGATACAATAATCAATCCTCTTCAGTTTGGGAGAAAGAGAGTATGAATACAAAGGATGTAACCTTTCTTGAAGACACATTCAAAAAATTTTATTTTGAACACTTTGATCTCTTACATGTTCCTGATAACCCAAACCAACGAGAGTTTGGTTACCAGAAATTTAATGGAGGAATGAATAGACATATTTCACTCAAATCTGATAAAGACCTTCACTTACTTTTAATGCAAAACAAACCTTCTGATGTTTACTGCTCTAATGCACGATACATGTTTCCTAATTTGCCGATGGCTGAAAAAGATTGGCAAAACGCTGAGATAATCTTTGATATTGATGCTAAGGATCTAAGAAAGGAATATCCTAAAGACAACACGTTAATCAAATGCTCTGATTGTAATGAAATTTCTTCATTGAATAAATCATGTCCAAACTGCCAATCAACAAAACTTTCCTTTACGACACTCACCTGCAATGACTGCATCAAATCAACAAAAGATGAGGTAGTCAAACTAAACCAAATTCTTACAGATGACTTGGGAATTGATCAACAAAACATTAAGATCTTTTTTTCTGGAAATGAGGGGTTTCATATCTATGTCTCAAAATCTGAATATGATGATGTAGGCTCGAAGGAAAGAGCAGAGATTGCTGATTACATTATGTTTCGTGGAAGTATCCCTGAAACATTTGGATTTAGAAAATTTAACATGAACAAATCATCTCTTCCAAAATTTGAGGATGTTGGTTGGGGTGGAAGACTTGCAAAGCACTTGTACGGAACAAAATCAAACCGCCCAAAAATTTTACAAGAAGTACTCTCTGGTGGTTATACACTGTTTCAAAAAAGACTAGAAGATTTTAGAGATTCAATTGGAATTAAGATTGATCCAAATGTAACACAAGATATTCACAGAATTTTTAGATTGCCTGGATCTATTAACAGTAAAAGTGGTCTTACGAAAATTTTCGTAGAGGACTTGAAAAAGTTTGATCCATACGTTGATGCTTGCTTTATTGATGATGAAGAAGTTGAAGTTGTGACAAATTGTCCGATCGAGTTTTCATTAAAGAAGAAAAAATTTGGACCGTTTAACAATGAACAAGTATCTGTTCCAAAGTTTGCAGCAGTCTATATGATGTGCAAAGGTATCGCATCAAGCGTATAATCGTACATTTTTTGTAATTCTACTAATAAGGTATTAATTAAATGAAAAAACAAGTTTATTCATCTTGTATAGTGCTAAAAACGAAGGTGGTAGTCAGCAACCACCAGACGCTGGTAAATTTATCAAACTTGGCATTATTGCAATAATTGTAGTTGTAATCTTTGCATTGGCAGGAAACCAAGCAGTAGTTTTGTCAATGAATATAACAGAATTTGCTGATGTATTTACAAAACCACTAATGTTTGCACTGATAGGTGGAGTCGTTCTTGCAAGTATAGCATTACTTCGAGTCAACATAGTAAACAGATCATCAATTTTCTGGTTTGCCATAACCAGCGCAATTAATATGATGAATCGTGGTCCACAAGATCAGATTCAACAAACAATTCCAAATTTTTCAGAATTTAGATTATCTGGAGTACACTTTGTAATTTGGCAAATAACAAAGATTCTTCTCTTTGGTGCATTCTTTGCAAATCTCATGTTTGGGTTTGGTTTATTGTATATGGTAGAAGGAAATGAACTGGGAATTGAAAACATTACAACATTATTCTCACTTCCATTTGTGACTCCACCAAATGATCCAACATATGCAATGGACAATGTTACTCCAATGATTCCTTCTCTTTTAGTTATATTTCCTCCAATCATTGGCGCAATCGGGCTTCGTTTAATCCTCTTTCTAGGAATTCATTATGTAATCAAAGTTGTAACACTTTACTTACATGACACAAAGGAAGGAAAACCAAGATACCTAAACTACATGGCAACAATTGAAGCAATAATTGGAATAGGAATAGTCTGGGCTGCCTTTAACATGTTTTTCACAGATACTATTGACTATAACACAAGATATGCAATTGGTGGGACCTTTGTTGTAGGGTTTGCAGCAATTGCATTTTCAATTTTTGACAGAATGCGTGCACGTGTCCTAACACACATGTTCAAGCGTGATGTATACATCCGAGTTGCAGCAATAATTGCTATTGCGCTAATCGTAGGAATTGCAATGGGCGTAAACAACAGTGTTGCAGACGCAAAAAAGATAGAATATCTTGGACCATATACAGCACAACAAATTGGTGTAAATCGTCATCTTGCAGAACTTGATCTGATTAACGAAAATACTCATGAAGTACAAATTACATCAGTTAATCCAAATCTAATTGATTCTTACATTGATGATAATGAAGATGTACTAAGTAAGATTCGTGTGTGGGACTGGAACGCTGCATTTGCAAAACTAAAACCAGAGATTGGTCTTATTCCTTATGTAGACTTTGAAGATAATGATATTCTAAGATTTGACGATAAACTTTACTGGACTGCATCAATGAAACCAATACTTCCTTCATCTGTAAGTCTTGAAAACCAATGGTACAATGAGCATCTCGTATACACTCACGTACCTGATGGATTTCTAACCCTAGAAGCAACTGAAGGAAAAATTGTTGACAGTTCTGAATTATTTCAACAAAGAGCAATCTACTATGGTGAAGGTGGATTACTTGATGATACATGGTCTGGATATCCAGTAAATCGTGATGTAAGTGCAGAACTTAACGGCGCAAAATATGATGGAACCGGAGGAGTTGATGTAGCACCACCACTTTCATGGATCTTTGAGCCAAACTTTATCCTCTCATATCCTGGAGAGTCTCTTCACATTATGAGATACAAAGATGTTAACGAAAGAATGCAGACACTTTATCCTTATTTCTTGTATAACATGTTTGGAAAAGAATTAGATTCCTATCCAGTAACTGATGGAACTAATACCTATTGGCTTGTTCCATTAATAGTTGGATTTGATACAAGAGACGTTCCATACTCTGCAGGAAATCCATATCTTAGATTAGCAGGATATGCGCTTGTTGATACGTACAATGGCAGTATTGATCTGATAAAAAGTGGCGATGACTTTTTCTCAAACATGATGATGTCGCAATATGAAGATCAGATAATTCCAGCACCTGCATGGCTTGACGAACAAATTCGTTATCCGGAGGAATTATTCAACTGGAAAACAGAGATGTACAACATTTACCACGTAACTGATGTTGAGACATTCATCCAAGCAAACGAATTTTATGAAATTCCTAGAGGGTTAGATACTTACTTTATTGAAGCAAAACCACCTGGATTTGAAGAAACTGAATTCATTGGACTCTTATCGTTAGAACTTCGTGGTTCACAAGGACGTAACTTAGCAGGATACATGATTGTAGAAAATGATATGGATAAACTTGGTAAGATGACTTTCTATGAAGTTCCATTAGACTCTGAAACAAAACTTTTGGGACCAACATCTGTTAGAGAAGCACTTGACCGTGATCCTGACTTTGCACAATTAAAGACATTGTTAAGAAATCCTAGAATTGGTGATAACATTTTGTATCGTGTAGGAGATCAAGATACTTACTTTATTCCAGTATACACTGCAGGAGCTGGTGGTTCGGTAGCGCAATTAGGTACAATTGCAGCAGTTGGTGCAGGATTTACAGGGGAATATTATGTTGGTCTAGGTGAGACACAAGAAGAAGCATTTGAAGCGTATCTGCAAAAGCTATCTGGTGTTGTTTCTACAAGTAAAACTGGTGAAGTTATAATACAATTAGACAAGGATGAAAGATTTGAAAAAATTATGGAAATGATAGCCACTAGTGGTTTGACAATTACAAAGCCAACTGCAATTCAAATTCCACTATCATTTGAAGAAGGCGAAATCGTGTTCTTTAATGAATCTGATAAAGTTGCAACTGAAAAAATGATTAGTGAGTTCTTGAACACATTTGCTATAGGTACATCTAGAGTATTGATGTGGGAAGAAGATACATCCCTTTACCTTGGAGTAATTAATACTGTAGATGGAATGGCTGAGATTCATTACATCAAGATTCAGATTGGAAAAGACTAATCGTGCTACTTTTAGTAGATAACGGCTCTGTTTTTACAAAAGATATAGCTAATACACTTTCTGAATCTGATGTAATCTTTGAGAAAAGATCGTTCGATGAGATTAATCCAGACGAAATTGGAAAATTTGACTCATACATTTTATCTGGTCGACGTCACAATGACTCTAAAATGAATGCAAAAAACTCAAAGATTGTTTTACATGCAGTAAGCGAGAAAAAGAAACTTCTAGGAATCTGTTACGGTGCAGAAATCTTAGCTCTTACACTAGGAGGGACAATTCGGAAATCTTCTACGATAAGAGGCGAACAAGAGATTACTTCTAATGAAAATTCACTTTGTATAGGAAAAGATATTGTCTTTGAGAGTCATTCCTATGAAATCTCAAAACTTGGTAACTCATTGAACTGCATAGCAGAGTCTGGAAACTGTAAAAATGAGATCATTAAACACAAAGAACTGTCAATTTATGGCACGCAATTCCATCCAGAGATGACCAAAGACGGTCAAGTAATGATTAAGAAATTTGTAAAACTTTGATGATATTAATAATGATTAATTGAGTGATTTTGTATGGAAGATGACTCTGAACATGAACTAATCTTACCTCCAATTTCAGACAGTGACAACATTTGTCTGCCACTTTCAGTAAATGCAGTAGCAAAATACTGGAACATTGATCTTCCAATGACTGAAGCAAACAAGATTGCATCAAAATATGCTGGAATGAATGGAAGCATACTGATTGAGGGAATTAATCTTGCAGAACGACACGGACTTTCCAGTTTAATCTTACACTCAAGCATTACAGAATTAAAACAAGTAATTGACATGGGGATTCCTCCAATTGTCATCTTGCCTGGATTACATGATGTTGTTCAGCATGCATCAATCATTTCTGGTTATGACGACAAAGAAAAGACAATATTTCATTATGTTCCCGAACAAAAACCATCTGAAGAAGGCATTCAGGTTGGCGTAATTCCAGAAAAAAGATTTGAAAAACTCTGGTCTGAAGATGGTTACTTGATGGTTTTGTTAGGTCCAACTGACATCATTTCTACACTCAAATCAGATGAGAATAAGACAAAATCAAACAGGCTTTGCTTTGAATCTGAAAGACTAGCTATACAAAAACAAACACAAGAGACTATTAATTCGCTAGAAAAAGCCATACAACTCAATCCAGACAATTCAACTGCATTGTGTCTATTAGGAGGAATACTAAACGAGCAAAACAATTCTGAATGTGTCTCATTCTATGAAAAAAGTCTAGAGAAAAATGCAAACTGTTATCTGGCTTTTCGTGGTCTTGGAAATTTTTATCTAAAGAATCAGCAGTTTGACAAATCTGAGAAAAACTATACTCATGCAATTGAAATTAATGAAAATAGATTTGGTCCAATCTACAAGAATCGTGGATATGTCAGACAACAGCAAAACAAGATGGATGACGCAAAACAGGACTATCGAGATTATATCAAATTCACTCCAACGGCTAAAGACCGTGGAATGATAGAACGCGCATTAAATGAAATGTAATATCCAGATCAGAATTATATAGTTTAAACAGTTATCAAAATTATGCTTGATGCAAGATGTCCTGAATGTGAAAATGTAGCTAAAGTCAACGACGACCTTACCAAAGTCACATGTCCTCATTGTAAATTTGAAGTATCATATGAAAAATATCTGGAAATTATGAAAGACCAAGCACTTAACATGGCAGCAGATTACATTCCTGACAGACCTGGTTTTTGATTACCAAACTGATCCCTTATCTGAACAATCCATATGCGATCCACATCTAGGACATATGAGATGACAGGCCTGTACGTCGAGCATCTCTTCATTACATTTGGGGCACTCGACTTTTTCTTTCATGTATAATCTACGATAAAATTGAATTAAAGATTTTTTGCAAACTAAAATTGTCCAAACGTTAATTAGTAGTTCACAAATTTTTGAGATCGCAATGGCTAATTTCAAACTAACAGTTTCTGATATCAAAGGTAAATCCATTACCAAAGAACTCAAAGAAGGCGATGCAAATCCACTCATGGGTCTTGTAATTGGTGCTGAAACTGATGCAGCAATTGTGGGATTAGCAGGTAAATTGAAAATTACTGGCGGAAGCGACAAATCTGGTGTTCCAATGAGAGGAGACCTACATGGAATGGCAAGAAAACGTGTCTTACTATCAAAAGGAGTTGGACTACAAGATACTGAATATGGATTGAGAAAAAGAAAACTTATCCGAGGCAATACCGTTTCTGATGAAATCTTTCAAGTAAATTGCAAATATGATGGAGAAATTAAAGATGAGGCACCTCCAGCAGAGACAGAAGCTGCAGCAGAAGATGTGCCTAAGAAAGAAGCTAAGAAAGAAGCTAAGAAAGAAGCTAAGAAAGAAGCTAAAAAAGAATAATTATTATTTTACTTTGAATTAATAATAAAATCAGTCATGCATTGACTGTCGTAGGCGATGTTGACCCATTCCAATTTTTTTGTGTCCCTGTTTGATTAATTCCATTGCACATTTGATTGACTCTTCGTATGTATGATCTGAAAGTTTTTTTTCGCACAAATTACAAATGGTGTCTGTCATATTTTGTTATACACATTATAAGAAAAAAGGGTTGCTAATTACAAATTTTTGTTGTAATTATTACAACTTTTCAAACTATACTATGAATGAATTATAGGATCCTTTTTTATAGTAATTTTAAAGCGATTTATTATGACAAGATTTGCTGGAAAATTAGCAGCTTTAATGTTAATTGGTGTACTAGTTACATCCGTAGCAGCAACTCCCGCATTTGCTGATTGGGATAGAACAAACTATCCTGCAATACAAGGAACAATTCCTATTGCAGATGGTCAAGACTTTGCAGAGTTGAGTAACATTTCTCTAGCTGATGCAATGTCAACAGCAGAAAATGCTGTACCTGATAGTAAGGCCATTTACGGAAAACTTTCTGTAATTAACGGTTATCTTGTGTACAAAATTGTAATGATGGATGAGAATAGAGGTCACAACAAAGTTCTAGTTGATGCTGGAACAGGAGAACAACTCTACGTATCTGATGTTAAATCAAAGGATTCTTACAAAAACAAACGTAATTTTGATAAAAAACACAACAAAAAAATGAAAGATTACTTCAAAGGAATGACTCCTGAACAAGTCACCGAAAAGAAAAAACAATTCAAAGAAATGGGTGATGCTTGGAAATCTATCTCACTTCAAGACCGGGCAGCAATGATAATCCATTTCATGCAAGTAAAGATGCAATGGGATACAATGTCTGATGAGGAAAAAGATCTAAAGAAACAAGAGATGAAACAACAATGGCAAGAATTTTTACCATTATCTCCTGAAGAAAAGAAACAAAAACTTGAAGATTATGTAAAATCTTTGAAAAACTAATCTGAATACTGTTTTATCTTTACAAGCGCATTTTTAATTGGTTCCAAATCTCTTACTGCCTCTTGTAAATCTCCCAATAATTGCATAAAGTATTCTTTTCCTGTATCTTGTGCCTTCTCAATGTCTGCTTTTCGACACTCTAGTGCCTTTTCTAAAATATCCAAGTCCTGCTCTAATGACTGCGCAGGTAGTGAATCTTGTAACATTTGTTCAACTCTCTCCTTTGTCTCGTCAATCATTGGAATTCTTTTCTGAGCCTGTGATTGTAAAACTGGTGCAAACATAGCAGCTGCCTCTTTTAGTTCTGGACTTGCATGAATGGTCTGTAATCGTTTCTTATAATGAGCAAGCGATTTCAAAACGATCTCGTATCCACCTTCATCTTTTAGAAATATTCCTCCCATCCAAACTGACATAATTTTTATTTTTTAGCTACTTTTTTAGTCTTATTTCACGAGATTGGTTTTTTAATTCAAAAAATTGGTATTAAATCATGCTTACTACTTTACTTGAGAAAGTTTCTAATCATCTTTGCATAAAATCAAATTTACAGTTATCTATAATTTCAATTCTAGCAGTAACTGGACCACTTGTAATTCTTGCAGCAGGAATATGGGATGCCATAAATCATATCCAAAACTCACCTGAATTTTTCTGGTCAGATCCACACATTGTAGTATATGCTGGAGTTGCAATGGTTGCAGTTGCATCCTTATTTTCGATTAATTTATTGATAAAAAATTCCATTCATGGAATTCTAAAACGAGGATTACAACTAGTCATAATTGGTTCCATAATTCAAATTGTCTCTGGTTTTGGTGATTCCATATCTCATGATATGTTTGGAATTGATGGTTTGTTATCTTTAACACATCAACCACTTGAAATTGGAATTGTTTTGTCTGCATTAGGCGGATTTTTTATAATAAAATCTAGTCAAAACTCTAATCTTAAGACATTTTTGCCGTTTGCAATTGTAACTTTTCTACTCATGACCTCATGGCTTGGATTTAATCTTGCATTATACTTTGGTCATTACATTCAGTGTATGCCAATTCATTTGATATTTTCATCAGGTTGCTCTATTCTGTAATTTTTTAACTTCATAAAAGATGTGAATAATAATAATAATCCTCCTACAAACATAATTCCAGCTGGAATCATGATTTTATTGGCATCAGTACTTCCAATTTCAATCTCATAATCCATTTTTTCTTGAGAAAGACTTGTTAGAATAATTGTATGTATGCCTGATTCTTTTACATCAAAGTATCTAATTGACATCTTTGTTTCAGATATTCCCTTTGACACGGTATCATAATCGTCATCAACAATTCTATAAAAAACTCCTTGTCCCTCAAATTCAGGTATTGTAATTTTATAATATCCAATATCTTCTGCATCAAAATACAAAGATAATTTATCAGATTCTGTCTGTTTTAATGTCATGAATTGTTCTGTTTTATCTGACTCTGAAAAGATGATTCCTGTACCTGAAGCTCCAATTATTACAAGTAAAATGCTAATTTTGAATAGTGAAAGATGCATACAATCTTCACTCAATTTTTTTTCAATAAATAATTTGTTAAAATTTTGAAAGAGAATATTTTCTGCATACTTTTATTCTTCAATCACGTATAGTATGGCATGATGTATGAAGGCAAATGTCCTTTCTTCAAAGTGATTGATGAATTTCTTTCAAGATACATCCCTGAAGACAAGGCAAAAGGTGATAAGGCTTAAACATTCTGAGAAGCCAACATCCTCCGTTGTGGCTTTTCTCAACTTCATATTTATCAAACATGTAAGAAAATCATAGATCATTTTTATCTATTACAGATGCGTATTAGAGACCATGATGTGGGAAAATGTCACTCCATTCCAGGTAGACAAGCTTTGGTCGCAAGTAGTCCATTATTACATAAACAAGAAGAAAATGTCAAAAGAAGAGGCAAACAAAATTGCTGCGGCCATAGTAAAAAAAGAGATTGAAAAAAACACCTGCCAAAACATCACATGCAGACACTTGAAATCAAAGCACATTGCACATCTAAAACAGTGTCTAGTAGATACTTGCCCATGCTCTAAATTTGTGAAAAAAGAAAAATCAGACTAAGTTTTTAGAATTATTTTACTATGAGTACTGGAATTTTACTCTTATCTAAAACATATTTTGAAACACTTCCTAACAGAGTTCCTTTAACAGAACCTCTTCCTCTAGAGCCTATGATCACCATGTCAATGTTCATGTGGTCATCATTTGCCATTTTTTCAATAGTTGTTTTTACATCTCCAGTTCTAATTTCAGTTGAAAATTTTACATCATTTTCTTCACATTTTTCTCTTAAAGTTTGAAATGTTTTTCTCACAATTTCATCTTGATGTCCTGAAAATACATCTCCATATCTAATAGAATCTACTGAGTGAGGTTTTACAAACAAACCTACAATTGATCTCTTACTTTCTTTTACAAGGCTTATTGCTATATCTAATCCCTTTTCTGAATGCTTTGAACCATCAAATGTAACTAGGATTTTTTTTATTTCCATATTATATTATACATTTTAGAAAATAAAAACAACAGTATGTTTTTCCAATCTTTGGTAACTGACTCAATTCAAAACTGATAAGCTAATTATTAGCTTTTTGTACATGTAACACATTGTCACAAAAATCTACATTTTCCAAATTAAAACATATGAAAATTTTATTATGTGTTGTAGGAATTGCTGCAATTCTTGCTCTATTAGATATAGTAGAATTTTACATGCCAATGGAATTTGAAGACATGTCTGTAAATAGACATTCATTGTACGTTCATTTTGATCCTGTTTGGGATAGTTATCCATCAAATATTGTATTTGATATCACATCAACATGGAACAAATCAAATGCTGTATTAGATGAATCACAAAGATTTATTCCATTTGATGAAACTATTCCAGACAATTATGGCACAAATGAGCTAGATTCTATGCATGACAAGTCTTTTGTCCGTTTATCTCACCAAAATAATCAATGTCAATATAATTTTCAACCACATCATTATCGTTCTACAGTTGATATGATAAGACAAAACATTGAGGTTGCTATGGGTCTACAACTGACAACTGATCCTTACAATATTCAATTCCCAAATGTAAAAAATACTTTGTATTCTGATGCACAACAAGAATCAAAATTGCCTGATGCATTTGCACATTTTATTCCAATTTGCATGACTAATGATGTATCTAATTTTGATTATAGTATTAGAATTGATGATAAAACAATAGGAGCGAATCTATACTTTGTTCCATCTATTTCTGAATATGAGAGCTATAAACAAACTGGAACCTTCTTTTATTATACCGAGCCTGGATGTTTTGCAAAAAATCTAACTAGTCATTCAGGAACATGTTCTAACGTCACACAAGAGAGTGGAGTAATGATTATCATACCTGATGATATCAGTCGTTCTTTTGTAAAAACAACTCTAAATATTTACGAGCAAAAAAATTAATTATATTTTTCCTGTAGTCTATTCCACTCATCATTTGCCCATGAAAGTCGTGCAAGTTTTCCTGGTTTTACGCCTGAAACATAATTCCAATACTTTGATTTTTTTACAAACTGCTGTTTCTCCCACTGTGCGTTTCTTCCCGCATTTGGTGCATCATTTACATTTGCTAAAATGTCGGCAATTTTGACAAGTTTTGCTTTTGCACTGGAAGCTTTAAGATCTTTCTGATATTTTATTTCTCTTTGTTTTTTTGGTAAACGATTATCTTTGGTAACTGATACTACGATCTCTGCAACATTTTTCCCAAACCTGTCTTTTATGGAATCATAGTCAGTATCAGTATCTTCTATTACATCGTGTAGCCATGCAGCACAAATTATCTCCTCATCTATAACCTTCATTTTTTTTAAGTTTCGTACCACGTCTTTTAGATGTGAAAATGTTGTTGTCTTGCCATTTTTTCGTAACTGGCCCAAATGTTTCCTTTTAGCAAAATTTCTAGCCTGTGTGATATCTGACACATATCTATTATACAAAAATGAGTTAAAAAATCATCTATATTGTATTGTTCAAAATAATATTCATGGGCAATATGCTAAAGGCGCTATCCATGATACTAGTTTCTGTAATCGGTATTGGAATTGTTGCACTTGCTATTTATGTTGAGCCACCTGAAACTTCGATTAACTGTGATGATCAAATCTGCACTACTGGAACAATTGCCCAAGTAGTGGACGGCGATACTGTAAAATTCCTTTCAGATGATGGTGAAGAGATTAGAATTAGACTTGCACTTGTTAATGCAGCAGAGCTTACAGAACTTAGTGGCGAAGAAGCAAAGGTCTTTGCAGAATCACAATGTTCTGCTGGAAGTGAATCAGTATTCATCCTAGACCGAGGACAAAAGCCATCATTTGACAGACAAATCGGCCTCGTATTTTGTAGCGAAACGTCCCTAAACGAACTACTTTTGGAAAATGATCATGCTGAACTTGATCCTCGATTCTGTGGAAGAAGTGAGTTTGGTGGTATGGATTGGGCTGTAAAGTATGGCTGTGGATAACTAGCCCAAAAATTCCTTGAAGGAACTTGGAAAAATTATGTCATGATATGCATGTGGTACCATCTTTCTATTCATTATTAGCAATTCATGTGCTGCAGAATCTAGGACATATGTGTCAGCCCAGTCGCCATAATCCCTAATTGATCTTCCAAAGCCCTGCAACAATTTCATAATTGCCTGTGCCTTGTACCACAATGGATATTTTTCCATCTTTATCTTTGTTCTAGTCTCGGACAGCATTGGATATGGTGCCTTTGCAACAATTTGAAATCTTGACAAGTCTTCTTTTAGATCAACACCTTCCCACAATGACGATGAAAGCAAAACTCCGTTTGTACTATCAGCATGCTCTTGTACAACTTGATCTTGTGTTTTTCCGTTTGCGTTAAAGCTATGACAAATTCTAATTCTTTTTTTGTTTTCTTGAGAAAGATTTTCTAAAATTTCAAAACATCTTGACTTGGATGACGTCAAGACCAATCCTTTCTTATCAGAATACTTTGTCATTATCTCATCAATTTTTTTAATTACTAGTAATTCATCATCTCGTGTTGAATTGTAATTTAGTCTTTTAACATTTGAAAACTCTACTTTTCTATTTTCTATTGGAAATGGTGAGACTTCCGTATCCACAATCTCTACCGTACCTGGGTCAAATCCTGTATTTTCACAAAAACTTTCTTTATCGATTGTGGCAGACATGAAAATTTGAACTGGATGTTCAAAAAATGTACTAACATATTTTGAAATATCTAGTGGTTTTACAGAAAGTGATCTAAATTTTCCACCCTCATCAAAATATGGTTTATTTAAGATGAAATTTTGTTTATTTGAATAAATTTCAGAACGTGCTTCGGCATATTTTTTATATTTATTTTCTAGAGTTTGAACCACTTCATAATCTGGATTTTGAGCAAAAACGCTACTATCCTCCAAATTACTAATCTGTCTTGCATAAGATTCAGACAATCCATCAGATAATTTCATTACATCATCGATATCTTCTAAATCATAATTTTCTACATCAATCTTACATTCATTCAAATTTCTCTCGTAAATATCGATTCCAACAAACTGAATTATTTGATCTTCAATTCTATGTGCTTCATCAAATATTGCAACTTTCTTGTTTAGATATTGAGCATATTTTTCTTTTTGATATTTCATCATTTGAAAGTAAGAAGCATAATTCCATATTGAATGTGAAGAAATCAAACTTTGATATTTTTGTAAATAGTATAAACAGTCATCCGATTTTATTTTTCCTTCTGCAATGTCGGTAAGTTTTGGTTTGTATTTACATTCTTTTTTTGTTTTTTTATCAAAACATGTACCCATATCACAGGTCCATTTGTTTTGTACAGCAAAGTCCCTCTCTGTCAATTCTATTCCATGTTTCTCCATCATTCTATGACATGCAAAATTTGGCATTCCTTTGTTTGGCTTTAACCATGGCATATCTTTGGTATATTGATCTTGCAAATGCTTTGATGCTGTTACGACAAATGAACTTCCAAAATATCCTGCAACACTTGCAGCAATGAGTGATTTCCCAATTCCTGTTGGAGCTGAAAGTAAGACAACTTTAACACCTGAATCGATTTTTTCTTGAATCTCTTTTATCAATTTTTCCTGAAGTGGTCTTGGGGCAAATTCTTTTGGAAAAGATTTGAGAATTGTACTTTGTGAAGACATACTATAAAAAAAATTTCTAAATTACTAAAGTTAAATCTATTTCAGCTATCTTGATTAACCATTTGTGAATAATACTGACTGTGATTACCGATACTTCAATCCTAAAATCATTAAATGGCTATATTTCGAGAAGAATTCAAGAAATACCTCTAGAGATCAAAGAAACATTCCTAGAAACAAAAAAAGTTTGGAAGTGTGAAAATGAACTTGATTTTCTTTATGGATACTATGTAGGAAAAATTGAGGAGGCTACATTACATTATTTGTTAAAAGCCACTAGAGCATCAGCTGGTGGTTATGTAGATACATTTGAGATTAGAGGAATAATTGAAGAACATCGAGATTCATTGCATAATGCAATAAAGAAGGCATTAAATTGATTATTCCGTTCAAGTCAAATTTAAAAAAGAATTTTTAGTCTTTTTTAATGTGTTTTAATCATATTTGCCACTGCCCAACCTTTTCTTTACTTTTTGTGGTTTTGAATGTGCTTTAATCATATGTCTTGTTGTTCTTTCAGAATCAGAAAATTTCATATGACATATTTTACACACTAAATCTGTCGTAGTTTTAGATTTTTTTTTGAATAAATCCAATTAATGAAGATAGAATTGAAGTGTATATAATGTTTGGAGGTATGATATCCGTTTATTTTTTTTGAACCAACCGATTATACTAAATTATCATAAATTCCTAGATTAATTATTGTCTGAAATAGAAAAGATTCAACTTGCAAAAGATTTGTCAATTTGTAGAATTTTAAATGGAATGTGGCAAGTAGCTGGTGGACACGGTCAGATTGATCATGATTCAGCTATATCACAAATGTTACAATATAATGAAAATGGATTCAATACTTGGGACATGGCTGACATCTATGGACCAGCTGAATCATTTTATGGTGATTTTAGAAATGAACTAGAAAAAAAGAAAGGAAAAGATGAACTAGAAAAAATTCAAGGCTTTACAAAATTTGTTCCTAATCCTGGACCAATGACCAGATCTATTGTAGAACATTACATAGATCAATCAATGAAAAAGATGAATGTAGATGTAATTGATGTAATTCAATTTCATTGGTGGGACTATAATGATGCAAGTTACATTGATGCATTACACCAACTAACAAAACTTCGTGATGATGGTAAAATCTCTCATCTTGCATTAACCAATTTTGATACAGAACGAATACAAATAATGACTGACAATGGAATAGAATTAGTCTCAAATCAGGTTCAATATTCAATAATTGATCAACGTCCTGATGTAACGATGGCATCATTTTGTAAAAAGCACAATATGAAACTATTAGCATATGGAACCTTACTTGGTGGATTGCTTACTGAGAAATATTTAGGTGCAACAGAGCCAACACGGGCAGATCTTGACACATACAGTCTTCAAAAATATATGAATGTGATTGATGCTTGGGGAGGATGGCAACTCTTCCAAGAATTACTTGTCACATTAGATGAAATTGCAAAAAAGTATGATGTGCAAATTGCAAATATTGCAACACGTTTTGTATTAGATAGACCTGCAGTTGCAGGTACAATAATTGGCTCTCGACTTGGATTATCCGATCACATTGCACAAAATACCAAAACCTTCTCTCTAAAACTACAAAACGATGACTATGAGAAGATAAAATCAGTCACATCAAAAGCAAATGATCTTTTTGCATCAATTGGCGATTGTGGTGGAGAATACAGATAAGCATTCATTTACCTACAATTTTTTAATAAATCAATGAAGTTTTGCCCAAAATGTGATGATAGGATGACTGGAGATTTATGCACCACATGTGACAAAAAGAAACTTCCTAAAAGAATAAAATTTTCAGATTATTCAAATCAAAAACTTAACAGTTGTGATAAAGGGTGTAGTGCCAAAATTTACTTTGATGAGGATTTCAAAACAGAGGAGGGGAAATTTATTCCAATTGACAAAAACACTGGTCGCCCTCACAAGTGTAAAAGAATCCCAGTACGTAAAAAATTAAAGTAGAAATGCTTATCTAAAATTGATATAATAAATCGTAATGGGATTAACAGAAGCAGATGCCAAGGCATTGGTTAGTGAAGGAATTCTCTCAGCAGATTATGATGAGCATAAAGAGGCTATCGAGTTTTACGACAAGGCTCTAAAAATTGTAGAGACTTCGGAAATTTATCTAAACAAAGGAATCTCTCTTGTGGAACTTGAAAAATATGAAGATGCAGTGGCATCATACGATAAGGCAGGATCTATAGATGCTAATGATTCTCTTATTTGGTACAATCGTGGTGTTGCACTAACCCAGATGGAACGATATGATGATGCAATACTTAGTTATGAAAAAGCAATTGAAACATCACCTGGGTATGCAGATGCATGGTACAACAAAGGTGAATTGCTAAAGCATACAGGACTAGAAGATGAAGCAAATGTATGTTTTGATAAAGTCAAAGAGTTAGAAGGAGAGTAATCACCTTTTGCGTTTAATTACAATCACGCCTGCTGCAGCTACTGTAATTATTATGCCTATTATTACATAAAATATTGTTTGATTGCTGTCAGATTCGTTTGATGTAAACTTTTCAACGTCATCAAGTGGGGCTTCTGAAATACGAATTATCTTGTCATTGTCACCGTTTGCTGTTAGAAGATACAAAACACCATCAGGTCCTATTTGTGCAGTACGAATTCTACCAAAATCTCCCTCAAACATTTTCTCTGTACTAATTAGTGAACCATCTTCTGCAACATTAACAACCATCAGATGTTGTCCTCTTAATGCTCCTACCAAAAACTTTCCTTCAAAACTAGAAATTTTGTCAGAGTTAAAGAACACCATTCCACTTGGCGCCCATGTTGATTGACCACTGTGTATTATTGGATTTACAAAGATGTCATCGGATGAATCACCTACAACTTTTGGCCATCCATAATTTTTGCCCTTTACAATTACATTAATCTCATCGTGTCCATATCCCATTTCCCCGGATGGACCATGCTCAGATGAAACAAACAAACCGCCATCAGACCATGCGATTCCTTGTGGATTGCGATGACCATAAGAGAATATGGGACTTGAATCAAATGGATTGTCATCTGGGATTGTCCCATCTGGATTAATTCTTAGAATTTTTCCTGCAAGAGAGGATAAATCCTGTGACCATCCAGGATTAATTGCATCTCCTGTTGTTATGTACAGTTTTCCGTCTGGACCAAAGTTTATTCTTCCACCATCATGCCATGGTGCACCTGGAATGCCATCTATGATAACTTGCTTGTCAGTTAATGCATCACCATTAACTGTAAAGCTAAAAACCTTGTTTTGGAAAAATTCTAGTTCTAGATTGGTCTGATAAATGTAAATTTTTTGATTATTTTTAAAATCTGGATGTAATGCAAGCCCTAAGGTCCCTCCCTCCATTGAACCGCTCTTTGGAAATGTCTCAATTACTTTTGCTTCCTCAAAATTT
>Ga0209035_10000243_pt1 | contig 22057 bp, 14 predicted proteins | sample MarorgKNORR_S2LV_6_FD_188220 | JGI IMG/M metagenome (GOLD analysis project Ga0209035, IMG submission 188220) | Marine microbial communities from the Southern Atlantic Ocean, analyzing organic carbon cycling - AAIW_A/KNORR_S2/LV (SPAdes) (version 2) | ecosystem: Environmental > Aquatic > Marine... | reverse complement strand
TGAGAGAAAGTCATTTGTGAGTCATCAAATTTAGCAATGTTATCTATTTTTCCATTGATATGACTGTGTTTACCAGTTAGTATTACTGCCCTAGATGGCGCACATATTGAATTTGTAACTGAAGCATTAGTAAATAACATTCCTTCGTCAGCAATTCTGTCAATATTTGGGGTTTGTATTAACCTCTCATCATAAGCACTTATTGCTTGGTAAGCATGATCATCAGACATTATAAATAATATATTTGGTTTATTATTTACACGTGAATCATCATTACAACTCGAAACAAAAAAAGAGATAAAAAATAATAAATAGATATAAAATTTCATGATTTTTTAATATTTATAGTTAGGACTAATTGAGACTTGATTTGCATTTGTTTTACTTTTCAAATTATTTAATTTTTTTAACATAGTTTACTCTAAAACTAGGTTTTTAACATTGGTGAATTCTTTCCCTCTAATTTTTACAAAACCTTTAATCATTTCCTTTAACTTTTTATCTTCGATATTTGAGAGATCATTTTTTTGCGAAGGATCATCTTTTAAATTATATAATTTAAAGTCCATTGAGTTCCCTAATTCAATATTAACATTTTTTGCAATTGATTGACCTTTATAAGGTGGGATCATTACCCAGTCTCCTTTTCTGTAAGCAGTTCTTGTAGAGGCCTCAAGAATCAGCTCTTCCCTACCCTTGCCTTTATTATTTATAATTAAATCTAAAAAGTCTATTCCATCTTTTGATCTATATTCTAATCCAACTAATTTGGAAATTGAATTTAGAATATCAATTTGTGATATCATTTCATCTGATATTCCTGGATTTATTTTTCCTTTCCAATATGAAATAAACGGAACTCTTGTACCAGCTTCAAAAAGACTATATTTTCCACCTCTTAATCCACCTTTAGGAGTGTGATCTCCAAGTTTTTCAACAGCATCATCATAATATCCATCATTTAATACAGGCCCATTGTCACTTGAGAAAATTATTAATGTATTGTCTAATAAATTCTCTGACTCTAAAGTCTTGTATAATTCTCCAATAGCCCAATCTGCTTCAATAATCACATCACCTCTAGGTCCCATTCCTGATAGTCCTTCAAACCTTGGGTGAGGTGTTCTTGGAACATGGGGTTGTTGAAGAGTATAAAAGAGAAAGAAAGGGTTATTTTTGTTTCTTTTAATGTATTCTTTAGCTTTTTGCAGGAAATGATCTGCCATATCAATATCAGTCCAGAGAGCTTTATTACCCCCTTTCATGTAGCCAATTCTTGGAACTCCATTTATGATTGAACCATTATGACCATGATGCCATTTCATTGTTGTAAGTTCAGGGTTTTTCAATCCAGTTGGCAAACCATAATCATCATGTTTTTTTTGATGGAAAAAATTTACTTCTATAGGATCATTTGGATCAAGATGAACAACGTCTCCATTTTCGATATATACCGTTGGAACACGATCTTGAGTATCAGCCATTATATGTGAATAATCAAATCCTACTTCATTTGGACCAGGAGAAATTTTAGAGTTATAGTCAATTATACCAGATCCAGCTACTCCATCTCCAGATCCTAAACCAAGATGCCACTTTCCTACAATACCTGTATGATAATTTTTTCTTTTTAATAGTTTAGGTATAGTCATTTCTGTAGTATCAATTACCAAAGATCCACCAGTAATAACTCTTAAACCATCTTTTCTCCATGGATATTTACCAGTTAATAGTGCATATCTACTAGGACTACAAGTCGCAGATGAAGCATATCCAAAATTGAACCTAATTCCTTCGTTAGCTAGCTTATCAATATTAGGAGTTTTTAATGTACCTTTTTGATATGCACTTACATCACCATAACCTAAATCATCTGTATAAATTATTATAATATTAGGATTATCGGTAGAATAATTTTCATTTGTCTGACATCCTAAAATAAATATGATGAAGCAAATAATACAAGATTTAGCATAATTAAAGTCCATAATTAAAGTATTTTAATTACCATTTAGTGTTTATTCTCCCTGAAATATTCCCATCAATAATAAGTGAATTAATGCTATCAACAAACTTTTGATCATACTTAATATTTTTTTCAAAAGGTATTGGAGCATTATTCAGCTCTCTCCATAAATTTAAGCTATTAAAAAGTTCTTCTGTTTTTTGGATATTTACTTTACTTAAATCATATGATTCTGATATATCATTTTCAATATTGTAAAGTTCTTTTTTATCATCTTCAAAATAGTGATGTAACTTCCATTTATCTTTAATTATAACCGAACCAGGTCTTGTTCTAAATAAAGGATCTGTTCCATCATCCTCTTGAACGTTATATGCCTGAAGATAGATAGGAAAATGATAAAACAAAGCTCTTTTTTTAAGATTTCTTCCTTCAAATATTGGGCTCAAATCTACTCCATCTAGTTTTAGATCGTTGTTTTTATACCCTACAATATTTTTGATTGTAGGAAAAAAATCAATATTGCTTACTCTTTCATAGGATTTACTTGCCTCTTTTATTTTACCTCTCCATGAAAAAATTAAGGGTACTTTTATACCTCCTTCATAGTATGATCCTTTTCCAGCTCTAAGTGGTGATTGCTTTGATATAGATCTAATACCACCGTTATCAGAAGTGAAAATAAAAAGAGTATTTTCAGATAAACCTAGATCTTCAATTTTATTTATAATTTTTCCAATATTTTCATCAACTGACTGAATCATACCTGCATAATCTGCACGATTATGATTTTCATTTCCATCTTTTAATAAATATTTTTTTTGAAAGTCTTTCTTTGATTGAATTGGGGTATGAACAGAATAAAATGGCACATATGCAAAAAAGGTTTGTTTTTGATTATTATCCATAAATTTTACAACTTCATTTCCAATTCTGTCAGTTAGATATTCACCTTTGGGGCCATCTGAAATATTTGGATTTTTATATGGAGAAAAATACCCTCCTTTAGGACCTCCCGTTTGATTGCCACCAAAATTAAAATCAAAACCTTGATCTTCAGGATAGAATCCCTCATTACCAAGATGCCATTTGCCAAAATGAGCATTTAAATACCCTTTATCTTTTAACATTTCAGGAATTAGAACATATTCTAAGTCAAGATTTCTTTTATTTTTAATTGGTATCAATTTTCGAGTTTTGTCATTTCCTCTTTCTGAACCAACTAGATCTTGATTGTCAGCAACTGTATAGATCCCGTGAGTAGTTGAATATTTACCAGTAAACATTGTAGCCCTACTAGGTGTACAATTTGCTGCAGAAGCATATCCATTATAAAATGTCATTCCACTTTTTGAAAGATTATCAATATTTGGAGTTTCATAATATTTTGAACCCATAAAAGATAAATCTGTCCATCCTAAATCATCTACAAAAAATAAGACAATATTTGGATTTTTGTTATCAATTGATTTGCAAGATATTAGTAGGGTTAGCGAAAGAAGTAATACTGTTTTTTTCATTTAGAGAATATTACTTAGTTATAATCTCGATTAATTCCTTTTCAGAAAGATCTACATTATCATTAATCTGTACCATCCAATTATCTAGTTGTACTCTCAAATCTTCTATTTGACTTGAAAAAGCTTTATCTGTAATTAGATTATTTAGTTCGAATGGATCATTTTCTAGATCATAAAATTCCTCTTTGCTTTTAGGAGACTTAAACCAAAGTTTTTGTTCTGGTGAGAGAAGGTCTAATTTATTTAAGTTGGTTAAGTGTTTCATTAGATTCATTTGAGTTCTATAATAATTATCTATTGCATGAGGTTGATTAATATCATAATTCCTAACGTATTTATATTTTTTTGTTTTTACAGCACGTTTTCTCTCAGTAATCTCATCAAACCTATCGCTTGCACTAAATGAATACTCTCTTTTTTCTTTTGATTTCTTTGAACCTAGAAATGCAATCCCTTGGAATATTTCTGGAATTTCAATTCCAGCTATAGATAAAATAGTTGGTGCAAAGTCAATGAAACTTAATAAATCAAAATTTCTATCTTTTTTAACCTTTTTGGAGTATGGAAATTTAATTATCAATGGAACTTTTAAACCAGTTTCGTAAATTGCTCTTTTATGTCTTGGAAAAGGACCTCCATGATCACTGTAAAAAAAGATATAACTGTCCTTATATAAATCTTGCTCAATGAGTTTATCAATAATCTCACCCATTTGTCTATCCATTTCAATTATATTAGAATAATTAACAGCTAACGAGTGTCTAGCAATTGAATCATTTGGAAAAATTGGAGGAACAATAATATTATCTGGATTTACTTTAAGCTCTTGTTTATCCCTGTTCCAGATTTGAGATTCATGAGTAACTCCAAAGTTAAAAACTGAAAAGAAAGGTTGGTCTTTATTTCTATTTTCCCAGCTAGCCTCTCTACTAGATTCATCCCAAGCATCATCTGTTAATTTAAAATTATAATCTTGTTTTGAATTATTAGTTGTATAGTATCCATTTTCCCTTAAGATTTGAGTAAATGGTTTAATCTGCTCAGCTAATTTGGATGAATAATATTGAAATTCTAATAAATTTTCGCTTTCTGGTCTTACCTCTCTATTGTAATGATAAGCCCTCATATGACCTGTACCAATTGAGTTAGGATACATACCTGTAATAATTGAGCTTCTAGCTGGAGCACATACAGGATAAGGAGAACTCATACCTTCATATACCATTCCATTTTCTAGAAGTTTATTAATATTTGGCAACTCAATAGTATTATCACCATAGTATGGAAAAAAATATTGTGATTGATCTTCAGCTACTATCCATATAATATTAGGTTTTGTATTATTTTCAATACTACAACCAATTGATATTAATAAAAATATTAAAAAAAATAATTTTAAGAATATTCTTTTCATTTTATGGTTAATTTAAATTAGCTCTTCTTTTAATATATTCAGTATATTCTGGACGTTTAATTAGATCATTTAGAAATGGCTTATATCTTTCGTCAGAAGGCCACCATTCCGTTCCATCCTCATTTATAAATTCTTCATTATAATCATTCCCATTAATACTTTCATTTACTGATTTATTCCATTCTATAAATTCATCTTTCATTTCTTGAAAGACAATTGGATAAGATGAACTTATATTTAAAGATTCTTTTGGGTCATTTAGTAAATCATATAATTCAAAATTGTTTTTTTTAATACTTGTTACTACTAGTTTAAAGTTATTATCTATTAATGCACCCTTATCAAGATAACGGAATGGAATTTTATTTTTTCTTTTACCAAGCTTTGAATTGAATAAAGGAAAAAGACTCTCACCATCCAATGGCATTAACATAGTAGAGTCAGGTAAATTTAAAATATCAACTATTGTAGGAAAAATATCCATTGTAGAAGATGGATAAGTGCTAATTCTACTTTTAATTACTGATGGCCACTCAATTACACTGGGAACTCTAATACCACCTTCCCAAATATCCCCTTTTTGACCCTTTAAACCTCCTACAGTCGAGGGTGATATATTCTGTTTTTTACCAAGACCTCCATTATCGCTATTAAACCATAAAATGGTATTGTTAGAAATACCTAAATCCTGAAGACCTTTTCTAAAATCTCCTAAACTATTATCAAATGCAACTAATTCTCCGTAATGATTTTTACTTCTTTCATCTAAATTTTTAAAATCAATATTATCCTCATCATCTGCAATAAATGGAGAATGTGGTGATCCATCCCAAATAACAATAAAAAAGGGCATTTCTTTGTTGTTTTTCTCTTTAATAAAGGATAATGCCTCATTAAATATAATCTCTGAGGAATTTCCATTAAAGTCAATAAAATCTCCATTTTCACTCATTAATGGATTTATGTCAAAAAAATTTGTAACCGATAACCAATGATCAAAACCAAAATTTTGAGGGCCATATTTATCATCTTTTAAAATAGGAGCACCTGGACCTCTTAATCCATTCAAATGCCATTTTCCAAAATGTGCTGTTAGATATCCATTATTTTTTAATGCTTGCGAAATTGTTTTTTCTTGAAGTCTAAGACGATAACCATGATTATATACACCAGTCCTATCATTACTTCTTCCTGTTAATACTGATGCTCTAGTTGGAGAACAAACCGGTGCACCAGCATAAAATCTATCAAAACGTAATCCATTATTAGCCATCTCATCCAAGTTAGGGGTTTTTAAAAGGGGATGATTATAATAACCTGTTTGACCCCAACCTTGATCATCCGTCATAATCAAAATAATGTTAGGTCTTTGAATCATTTCTTTTTGAAAGCAACCAATAAGGAAAAGGTTAAAAAAAATAATAAAAAGTCTGCTGATTTTCATAGTTAAGTATTAATCCAAAGAATCATTTACCCCATCAATATTTCCGTTATTATCCCTATACTGAAGTAAATCTTCTGGTGCATTAAGGTTATTTTCATGAGATTCAAGTACTTCGTATATTTTTTTTAATATTTCAGGATTTTCATCAGCTATATTATATTTTTCAGAAGGATCTATATCTAAATTATATAGCAAAGGATTTTTCATATATGTTTTTATATCACGAGAAGGATAATTATAGACTCCTTTTGTAATAAAATGAGCTTTAAATTGACGATATCTAAGAGCGTATACCTCTCTCTCTCTATAGAAAATAACTTTTTCTCTCTTAGATGGTTCAAGATTTAAGAGAGTATTCTTTATACTCAACCCATCTATTATTCTATCATCAACTTGTGCTGAATTTGACATTTCTAGGATTGTTGGAAAGATATCCATTGTAGAACCTAAGTCATCTATTACAGATGGTTTAATATCTCCACCCCAAAAAATCCCTGGAACTCTATGTCCTCCTTCCCATGTACTTCCCTTTCCTTCTCTTAGGAGTCCTGCTGAACCAGATTGAGATTCAAATGGAAGCCAGGGTCCATTATCAGATGTGAAAATTACAATTGTATTTTTGTCAAGATTATTTCTTTCTAACTCATCAATAATTCTACCAATACCATGGTCAATTTCTTCTACAACATCTCCATACAGACCTCTTTTACTTTTACCAGTAAATTCATCCGAAACATAAAGAGGAGTGTGAGGAAGATTATGTGCTAGGTACAAGAAAAAATTATTTTTTTTATTATCTCTAATAAATTCAACTGCTTTATCTGAATATCTTTTAGTAATTGTTGTTTGATCTGTTGGTCTTTCTATAATATTATTGTTCTCAATTAAAGGAACATTATAGTTTGATGAATCCGGCCTCTTTTTTTCGTATTGTTGCCAATATCTAGGTCCAGGACAGCAGGTAATTCCATTAATTTTATCCATATCATTTGAATATGGGATACCATAATAATAATCAAATCCATGTTGAAGAGGAAGATATTCTTTTTTATGTCCCAAATGCCATTTTCCAATAATAGCATTTTTATATCCATTTTCTTTGAGTTTCTCAGCAATTGTAATTTCAGAATCAGGAATTCCATACTGAGAATCAGGAAAAAAAACTCTAGCTTTAGATCCAATCATTCCATTTCTAATTGGAAGCCTTCCAGTTAATAAAGCAGCCCTACTTGGGGAACATACACTTGAAGCAGAATAAAACTGAGTCCATTTTTGCCCTTCATATGCCATTTTATCTAGAGTGGGAGTTTTAATTGTAGGATGTCCATATGAACCAAGATCTCCATATCCTAAATCATCTACAAAAATTACTATAAAATTTAGTCTACTTTCAGTATTTAAATTATTACATGAAACTGTTATAAGAAATAAAGAAATTAGTAAAATTATTTTTTTCATAAATTATTTTTTTGGACGAATTTTAATGTAATCCCATCCTTTCCTATACCTAGGCTCAAATTGATTCCCTAATCCTTCGGGTTTAGATCTAGCATTAGTTATACGTTTATTAATAACATCTATTAATGAGTCTTTAACATCTTTATAATTTGCATTTTTCGCTAGATTATTCATCTCTTCACTATCTACATTGTGATCATATAGTTCATAACCCATTGAACCATTTTCCCCCCACTGAGTTAACCTATATCTATTTGTTTTTATCGAATATCCTTGAACGGGTATTCGATTTATATTTAATTCCGTAAGTGCACTTTCTCTAGATATTTTAGATGAGTCTTTTAGAAGAGGTGCAAAACTTTTTCCTTGAACAAATTTTGGAGTGTCCATACCTACAAGATCCATTATTGTAGGGTACATATCTATTAATTCTATAGGTGCTTTCATGATTTTTTCATTCTGATTTATTCCTGGACCAGAAACAATCAATGGTACACGAGTTGAATGTTCAAATAGAGTTCTTTTTTGCCAATGTCCATATTCACCTAGATGATATCCATGATCTGATGTAAAAACTACTATAGTATTTTTATCAAGTCCTGTTTTTTTAAGTTTATCTAATACTCTACCTATTTGAGCATCAACAAAAGAATTTGTAGCGTAATATGCCTTTTTTATTGTTTGTGCTAATTCATAATCAAGATTTCTCTGTTCAGCTCTATCCATAACAGTAGCAACAGCAGGCACAGGAATAGTTTTATAATAATCTTCTGAAACTTTAGGGATTATCATTTCATTTTTATCAAAAAGATCAAAATATTTCTTTGGAGCTACGTAAGGAGTATGAGGTCTAAAGAGACCATATGCAAGAAAGAAGTTTTCACCACTTTTGGCAAATTTATCAAGAAATTCTATAGTTTCAGTTGCTCCTATACCGTCAGTTTGTTCTTCATCAGTTCCATCTGCTTCAAGCCAACTTAAAGTTCCACCAAACTTTCCTGGAATTAAAGATTTAACTTTGTACTCTTCTAGCTTATCTCTTCCATAGGGATTTACTGTTTGATCCCATGTTCTATTATCATCATGACCTGATGTCCCAATTTGTCCAGGATTATGATAATGAAATATTTTACCTATTCTTACTGAGTGATAATTTTCCTGTCTAAATCTTTCCCCAATAGTTGTTACATCAGGTATAGTTTCTCTTAAATAAACTAGTAGATTTTTTATTTTTGTTTGATCTGGATAAAGGCCAGTCATAAATGAAGCTCTTGATTGAGCACATTGAGGATATTGATTGTGAGCATTCATAAAGGTAACGCCTGACTCAGCTAGTTTATCAATATTTGGAGTTATTGCTTGATTATCTCCATATGCACCAATTCTTGTATTTAAATCATCTGCAACTATAAATAAAACATTTAATTTAGTGTCTTTAGATATTTCTGCCGAATTATCAGCACAACTTATTAATAGCATTGAAATAAAAAATACATTGATTTTATTCATGATTAAAAAGGACCTTTATTATTATTTTCTGTAGCATTCTTGGATGATCCAGGAAACTCACCTCTTATGCCGTGATTTTTAGTTTTTACAAGATCTATAGATTTACCTAGATTATTTCTTGTTTCAATTGGTCCAGGTGTTCTCAAGTACCAATCTTTTGTAATCTCTTTTGGTTGTGAATCACCAGTTTCATTTTTCCATCTATTTAATATAACTCTCAAATTATTTATTTCTTCATTTAATTTATCGTCATCTATTAAATTCTCTCTTTGAAATAAATCATTTTTCAAAACATAAAACTCCTCTTCTAATCTTGGACTATCAAATATTTCACCTTGAACTTCTGTTATTTCTCCAAGCTTATTTTTTTCCAATAAACTTGCATATGTAGAGCTGTTTATTGCATCTAATGGACCTGCCTGAGGAAATTCATTTCTGTTGTTCTGGATTAACATATAATCTTCATTTTTAACCATTCTTTGATGGGATTCATAGTCATGCCAATTATGTTCAGCAAAAACATAATTCCTAAACTTTTCATCAGGATTTTTAAGAAGTTTTCTAAAACTCTTTCCTTGAAAATTTTCTTTAATATCAATACCTGCATAGTCTAATATTGTAGGAGCAATGTCTATTACACTTACCAAGCTTTTTGTTTTACCTGATATCTTTTCATCATTGTAAACAAATATAAATGGTGTTTTAACTCCTTGATCGTTTAATCTTGTCTTACTATGTGGAAATGGTCTTCCATTATCAGACATAATCATTACAATTGTATTATCATATACATTTTGTTCTTTTAATTTACCAATTACTTCTCCAATAAAGTAATCAAATCTTTTAATCTCATCATAATAGTGAGCTAGATCCTCCCTTGTTTGTAAGTCATCAATTAAATAATCAGGCACAATTATATCATCTAATTTGTGAGTACCTGAAAAATCATTTTCAGCCCAGTCCCTGTGTGGATCATGAGCTGCAGCCCAGATAAAAAATGGTTTATCTTTTGGTCTGTCTGTAATAATATTAACCCACTGATCCTCTCCACCATAACCAACCAGATCTCTACCCTCATGAATAAGATTAAATCCGGGTCTTGCATAATCACCAATATGCCACTTTCCTGAAGATACAGTATAATAGCCAGAGGAATTTAACTCTTGAGCAAATGTTTTCATTTCCATTGGAGGTTGTGAATGAAGCTCAGGCGCACCATGATTATGTGGATATCTTCCGGTCATTATAGAATTCCTACTAGGACTGCATGAACTAGTAGTCAAATACATGTTATTAAAAATCAATCCTTCTTTAGCAAGGTTATCAATATTTGGTGTACTAACAAACTCATTACCATAAGCACCTATATCGTCCCAGCTAATATCATCAGCTATGAAGATTATAAAATTTGGTCTTTGTACATCTTTATCCATAGATGAATTGCATGATATTATAAATAGAAATAATATAAATATTGAAGTTATTTTTTTTATCATTTTTATTTATTATCTAAAACGGGTATTTTAAATTTATCCATTTTTGGAGTTGTATGTGCCTCTTTCATTAAGTCTTCCATTCTAGATACAATTTCAGGGTACTCAAATGCTATATCGTTTAATTCTTTTGGATCTTCATCTAAATTATAAAGTTGCAGTTCTGAAGGGCCCTTAAATAAATTCTTTTTAATCCCTTTCCATTTATTAATTCTTATTGCCTGTTGGCCACCATAAGCTGGGAACTCCCAATATAGATAATCATGTTTATCTTGTTTTTCATCTATAAGTGTAGGATAATAACTAATACCGTCTATTGAATAAGGAAGTTCTTTATTAATAATATCAGATACTGTTGCATAATAGTCATAGAAGGTACTTGGATGATCTGAATAAGTTCCAGGCTTTATTTTTTTTGGCCAAGTTACAATTGTAGGAACCCTTATCCCTCCTTCATTAACACTACCTTTGACAGTGTTTTTGGAGTTTACAAAAGGTCCTGCACTATTAAAGAAATTAATATCAACGTGTTCTACATGTGTTGGACCATTATCACTTGAAAAAACAATAAATGTATTATCATATTTGCCAATTTCTTTAAGCTTTGCAACTATTTCTCCAACTTGTTCATCTAAATAAGAAATCATTGCTGCATATGTAGCTTTAGGATACTGATTTGGATAATATGAATTCCCTATATAGGGTTCTTCTTTACCAAATTTTTCACGGTAGTAATCTACCCATTTCTTTGGTGCCTGAAGAGGTAAATGGGGAATTGGAGAAGCATAATAGAGAAAAAAATTATTTTCTTTATTGGAATCCAGAAAACCTAAAGCTTCATTATGCATTAGAGTTGGAGCATAATCATTTTGATTGTATAAATTGTAACTATCAGTATTATACGGATCCAATCCTTCTTTAAGTCGACCTTTATTAACTATCTCATTATCTAGGATATGTCTTTCTTTATTTCTCCAAAGATGACTAGGATATAGTGTATGAGCTTGTCTTTGACAATTATATCCATAAAAAAAGTCAAACCCTTTATTATTAGGAATACTATTAGTATTCGGTGCACCAAGGCCCCACTTTCCAACCATACCAGTTTTATACCCATTAGATTGTAAGAATTCTGCTACAGTTATAATTGAATCTGGCATAGGTCGTTGACCCTCTAGATCTGAATTTTCAAACATAGCTTGAAAACTCCATACATCTCCTCTTTCTCTCCATTCATCATTTCCTCTAATTGGGTTGTTTCCAGAATGAAGACCAGTTAAAAGAACTGCTCGTGCTGGAGCACAAACAGGAGAACCACTATAATGGTCTTTAAGAATCATTCCTTCTTTGGCTAATTGATCAATATTAGGTGTTTCAATGAATTTTTGTCCCAGAATACCCAACTCTCCATATCCTAGATCATCAGCTAAAATGAATACAAAATTTGGTCTTAAATCATCACTTCTTGTTTCACATGAAGAAAAAATTAATAAAAAAAAGATTGTAAATAGTATATGTTTTATTTTCATAAAGTTGAATATAAAAAAAGATTGCTTAATGCAAGTGCACTAAACAATCTTTTAAATTACTAAACTTAAACACTATCTGTAACCATTATTTGTTGGATCTGTATTCAACAAATTAGGATTATTCTGAATTTCCTCTAAAGGAATTGGTAATAAATGATGACGAGGAGCATAGTTTACTTTACGAGAATTATGTTGTTTAAAAACTGGAGTATTTTGAATTCTCTCAGCTAATAATCCCCATCTAATTAAGTCCCTTTTTCTTTGATGCTCTCCCATAAGTTCAAAAAACCTTTCTTCTTGAAGAGCTTCTCTAAAACTTGTTTGATCTAGACCACTAAGAGGCTTGTCTGGCTCAAATGCTCTTTCTCTAACTTTATTTATAAACTGATAAGCTTCACCAGGACCTGAAAGTTCATTTTGAGCCTCAGCAGCCATTAAATATACATCCGCAAGTCTAAGTAATATAAAGTTTTCATGTCTATTACCTCTAAATGAAGCTTCAAGATTAGGTTGCCAAAGTTTCTTGAAATATTTATGTTTCAATTCAAACCCTTCATAATGAGTTATAATTGTTACGTCATACCTTAGATCATCATCTTGCCATCTTGATCTTTTAGCGGCATCTGGAAAAGGACTATAAGCACCAAAACCATTGAACTCATCTCCGTTAGCAGCTAATGCAGCATTAAATGCTGATTTTTCTCCCTTGTTTTTAGGTTCATCTCTTCCTCTAGGTGTCATTTCCTCAACAAATCCTCCTGAATTTCTTTCATAATCTCCTCCAGACATAACTCCATCACCAGATAAACCAGCAAAATCAATCCAAGCTATCATTTCTTTATTTTGTGGATCACCAATCATCATTCTTGATCTTCCATAAACATCCTCAAAATTATCCATCAGCGCATGTGGAGAACCATTAATAATTTGATTTGCAGTTGCAACTGTTTCTGCCCATTCTCTATCGTATAGATGAATTTTTGTCTTAAACCCTAAAGCAGCCCATTTTGTAAATCTACCATAATCAACACCACTCCATTCACTAGGAAGTAGAGAAGCAGCTCTTTCAAGATCAGCTTTAAGATCTTTTCTAATCGAAGCAACTGGGGATCTTTCAATACTTCCAAGCACCTCTGAACTAGGTAAATCTCTGAAATAAGGAACATCACCCCACATAACTGTTAATTCCCAATAAATTAAGGCTCTAATGGTCAAAAGTTGACCAATTGCTTGATCTCTAAATGTATTAGAGAGATTTTCATTTCCTTCAATATTTTCCAGAGCTGAGTTAGCATCTCTAATGGTTTGGTACCATACACGCCATGTATTACCATAACCTCCAACTCCTTCTTCATAAAGATAGTTGTGATATGAACCAGCTACATTTCCTCTTGAAGGACCTCCCTCATCAGATCCATAATGAGACATTGAAGCATATTGTCTGTTTCTATGACCACTGTTAGAATTCAAACCCATCATAACTCCGTTAACAGCTAATGCTGCTTCAGCATCATTATTATAAAATGTTGCTGGAGATAATGCATCTCTTAGATCTTCTTCAAGGAATGCTTCGTCATCACATGAAATAGGTAATACGATTAAACCCATCATGAGTAAAATGTGTAAAAAGTTAAATTTTCTTGTTTTCATTTTTTTGATTTTATATTTTAAAATTTAATATTTAGTCCTAGGGATACACTTGTAGAGTAAGGGTATGATGAATCTGAAACACCTCTGTTTAATTGATTTCCATACTGACTTACTTCAGGGTCACCCCATTTATAATCACTTATTAAAAGTAAATTTTGTGCACTTAAATAGATCGATGCATCTCTCACAAATGGAGGGTTATCTAGATCATATGTTAGTGTAACATTTTTTAATCTAAAGAATGATCCATCTTGAAAAGAAGTTTCATTATTTGTAACATATGTACCGAAGGCTGTACCTGCTCTTGGTATATCAGACATGTTATTTTCTTCCGTCCATCTATCTTTTAGCTCTGGTAGAAGGTTTAAATATGCTCCTCTTGCATAATAACTTTCTGCAACAGAACCATTAAACATTGTATTTCCAATTGAGAAGTGAGCAAAAGTATCAAGAGTCCATTTTTTATATGAAAAAACATTTCTTATACCACCAAACAAATCTGGTTCTGGACTTCCCTGGTAAACATAATCTAGAGAATTCCATGTTCCATCTCCATTTTGATCCTCAAGTCTTGGTCCACCAAGAAATGATGTACCAAATCTTCCATCAGCATCAATTTCGCTTCTTAATTTATATGTACCAAGATTATTCGCACCCCAAAAACTAGGGATTGGATAGCCAGGCGTAAGTCTTATTGGACTTCCGTTACCTGCAGCAACAACATCATCAAGTTCAATATAATCTTGACCATCACCAAGTGAAATTAATTCACTTTTATTTTGGGATAATGAAAGTGAAGTTGACCACACAAAATCTTCTTTTTCTATATTAACTGATGATATAGATAATTCAAATCCTTTATTTTCAATTTCTCCAACATTCTCAAGTCTTGTATTACCTGCTGTATATGGTAAAGGTTTTTCCAAAAGAAGATCTTCAGTTCTTTTTTCATAGTAATCAAACTCAAGACTATATCTATTATTTGCAAATCCTATTTCTAAACCAACATCCGACTGATATGTTTTTTCCCATTCCAGTCCTTGACTAGGAATAGAACTAAGAATAACAGTGTTTAATCTACCATCATTTAAAAACATTGGAAAATCACTATATCTAGCAAATGAATTGTATGGAGGGACTCCTTGCTCACCCACAATACCATAACTTGCTCTTAATTTAAGATTACTTATTACATCTTGGTTCTGCATAAAGTCTTCTTCACTAACTATCCATGCTGCACCTATTGATGGAAAAGTAGCATACTTGTTTCCTGTTTCAAAAACTGAGGATCCGTCTCGCCTTGCAACTAAAGTAAGAAAGTATCTATCCATATAGCCATAATTAATCCTACTAAGGATAGAAGTATATGTTCTCTGTGCATAATTAGATCCAATTAAATTAGATTCAGGATCTGCACCAAGAGATAGATTATTAAATGTTAGTACATCATTAGGATATCCTTCACCTGTCGCCATAGTCATAGTAGATGTTGTTTTTTGTCTAGTATATCCAGCTAGAATTTTCAATGAATGGTCTCCATCCTCAAATGAGTAGGTTGCTGTATTTTCAAAAAGATAATTCCTGTTTTGATTGTGTCTAATTCTTGCAATTCCGCCTGAATTTGAGACACTTCTTGGAGGAATGTATGTAGGGAGATAGTAATTGTTTTTATTCCACCCCATATTAATTCCAAGTGAACTTTTTAGTGTAAGACCAGGAATTAAGTCATACTCAATATATGCATTACTATTAAGATTAGTAATAATACTATGGTCTATTTTATCTGTAACATCTGCAACTGGATTTCTTTGTGGAATTCCACTTATAGGATTTACTCCAGTGTACGTTTGTCCATCATCTTCATAAATTTGCCAATACGGTATGGTCTGATAATAGACTGCTGACCAATTTAACTTTGTATTTTCTTGCTTTCTGTCAACTAAACTAAACCTTAAACCAGTTCTTAGCTTATCATTAACCTTTGTATCTAGATTAAGTCTAAGTCCATTTCTTAAAAGACCTGAACCTTTAACTACACCTTTTTGATCAAACCTACTTATAGAGACGAAATAATTAGTGTTCTCTGAATTACCAGAAATATTTAGATCTGTATTATTTATTTGTCCATCACGTAAAATTGCGTTGTTCCAATCTGTATCTCTTCTATCATCATATGGAAATACAAAGTTAGGATCATTTGCACCATATCCATCTTCACCTGGAATTAAACTAAGACCTTCACTCCAATACTCTTTCCATAGAGCAACATCTCCTAGTTCAGGCATATCTGAAACTTCGTCAAATGAAGTATAATGGTTCAAACTAACTTCAACACTTCCTTCTGGTGTTGAAAGTCCACTTTTTGTTTGTATTAATATAACTCCAGCTGCTCCTCTTGTACCGTAAATAGCAAGTGAACTAGCATCTTTTAAAATTTCAATTGATTGAATATCATTTACACTAATATTATTAAGATCAAAGTCTGTTCCAACAATTACATCATCAATTACATATAGAGGGCCATTATTTCCGCTAATTGAACTAATACCTCTAATTGATATTGTAGCTCTAGAGCCAGGTTCTCCATTATTACTTATAACACTTACACCTGCCGCTTTACCTTGAAGTATATTTGAAACATTGGATGCAGGCTGATTTGATAGTTCATCAGCTGATACTTGTGATATTGAAGACACCAACTCTCTTTTAAGTGTTGAGCCATATCCTGTTAAGACAACTTCATCTAGAGCAGATCTAGATGCAACAAGAGAAATTTGAATATTATCTGTATTACTTACAGATATTGTCTGTGATGTAAACCCTATAAATGAAATTTCTAGAATAGCATCTTCATCTGAAATATCCAATGAAAAATTACCATCAAAATCAGATGTAGTTCCATTAGAAGTTCCTGATTCAATAATAGATGCTCCAGGAAGAGGGATCCCATTTGAGTCTGTTATTTTTCCTGTAACAGTAGCTTGAGTTTCATCTTGTGATGAATCTACAGTTAAATTATTTGATATATTCTTTTTTTGAAGAATTATTTTATCAGCTACAATTTCATAATTGATTTCATTATTAAAAATTATTTCTAATATATTATCAATATTCTCATCAGTTACATCAACAGATATAACTTTATTAAAATTGTAAGCACTTAAAGAATAAATAAATTTATATTCTGAAACCGCTTCGATTTCATCTATAACTTGAACCAAGCTTGAATTATTCATCTTCAAGGTGATATCTTGAGCAGAAGAATAAATTATATTGGTTGAAATTACTGTGAGAAGTATGAAACCAGAGTTCCTTAGTCTATCAATAAAAGATATACTAGTTCTATTTTGGTTGTTATTCATATAATTGGGTTTTTAATTTAGTTTATTATTATTTTATTGTTAAATATTTGAAAATCAATATTATATATTTTATTAAAGTAGCCTAATACCTCTTCAATCTTTTCTTTCTCAACATTTATACTTGCATTAAATAATTGATTGGATATTTTACTATTATTAATAATTGTAATGTTATAAAGTCTTTGAAGCTTTTGAATAATTTGCTCAAACGTTTCATTTCTAAATATAACATCTCCATCTACCCAAGAAGTATAAATCTTTGAGTTAACCTTTGATTTTGAAATATTAAATATTTCTTTATTAATGGAGGCTTTATATCCAGGAGAAAGCATGTTTATATCGGTGGAGTTTTCGTTAGATATTCCAAGAGAACCTTCAACCAAAACTATATCTGACGAGAAGTCTTCTGAAAAGTTTTTGAAATTAAATTTGGTGCCATAAACAGATGCTATAATTTGATTTGAACGAACTTCAAAGATCGAATTAGCAGCTTTTTTTACATTAAAAAATGCCTCACCTTCAATATATACAGATCTAGTTTGATTTGGCAAAAATGAAACTGGATATTTCATTAAAGTACCTGAATTTAGGTAAACATCTGTTCCATCAGATAATTTTAGATTAAACCTTTTGCCATATGGAACATTTATAGTGTGAAACTCAACTTTTTCTGTTTCAACCATATTCTCCTGATATACAATACGATTAGATTCCTTGTATGAGTTTTTAGATATTCCAATACTATCTGTTTTTTCAATTAGAAAAATTTCACCTTTTTCATTTTCAATAAAAATTTCATCTTCGTCTGGAATTATTACATCTGAAACTTCTGATGAGTTTATTTGATTTAAGGTATAAAAATGACTTATAGAAAAAACAGCAACAAAAATTGCTGCATATTTCAGTGTTTTAATAAAATATTTTTTTCTCTTTTCTCTTTTCTGATCTTTCTTAATTTTACCTTTAATGATATCTATTATTCCGTCTTTATCCATTTTATTCATAACGTATATTGAAAAAAAATTAATTTTTATGAAAAGCTTAAATAACCTAAGATTATCAGAATCTTTTAAGTAGGTTAACAATAACTTTAAGTCTTCAGTTTTAGTATTTTGGTTTATATACTTAATAATTAAGTATTCAAAATTCTTGTCTATTTCTAGGTTCATTAATATAAATACATATCAAAAAAGACAAACCCCTAAAATTTTTTATTAAATTGTTTAATATATTTTGAAAATAAACAGTAAAAATTTAATTCAATTACTTAAAAAAGCTGATGAGGATGCTTTTTCATACTTGGTGGATAAATATCATCAAAGACTATTTGCATATGCCATAAGTTTATCTGGAGACTATTCGATGGCAAAAGATATAGTTCAAGAAGTGTTTATAAAAACATATGAGTTTAGAAAGAAATTAGACCCTAATTATTCTATAGATGGTTTTTTATATCGGTCTATTTATAATCAGTTCATTAACTCATACCATAAAAATAAATCACTATTGAAAATCCATGATGAATATGTTAAATATTTAAATCAAATCATTAATGAATCGTCTGAGTCTGACTTTGATAGATTAATTAAATTAATTGAAAAATCAATAAACAAACTACCTAAAAAGTGTAAAGAAATTTTTAGATTAAGTAAAAAAGAAGGACTAACAAATCATGAAATTGCAAATACATTAAACATTTCAATAAAAACAGTTGAAGCTCAAATCACAATTGCTTTTAAAAAAATTAAAATAGATGTAGCATAATTATTAGTTACAGCATTCTTTAGGAGAAAGAATAATACCTGGTTCTCTATTCAAAAATTTATTGTCAGTAATATTAATTTCACTAAAAAGTTTTTCTTTTATCAAAAGTTGATCTTTAGTTAAATTTTCATCTAAAAGTGGTTGTTTCTCATAAACATCATTTTCAATATCAAAAAAACTTCCATCTTTATAAAGCTTATATTTTACTGTTTGAGAAAAATAGTTTTTATTTAAATTTTGACCCCATAATGGATTATAAAAAATTGATACTATTTCTCTATCATTAACAATATTATCAGAAAAAATATCCATCATACTTGTACCGTCACTTTCATCAGGGACTCCAAGAATATCTGAAAACGTAGAATAGAAGTCAGCAAAATTTATTAAATCTGAATTTGTTGAATTATTTCTAATTTTTGAAGGCCAACTTACTACCATAGGCACATTAACGCCTGTATTGGTTGTTAAGCCTTTTCCACCTGGAATAACATCATTAATAGTGTTTGATGTTATTTGTCTGGGAGTTCCATTATCACCAACAAAGATTAGTAGTGTATTTTCAAAAATACCTTGTTGTTTTAGTTCATTTATGATTTTTCCAACGATTTTATCCATATAATTCACCATATCAATGAAATATCGAGTATCTGGAGTTGATCTAGTTTCTAAAGATGACCATTCTGGTGAATCTGGTGTTGGAACAAAAGGATCATGAACAAGTAGCATTGGATAGTATATAAAAAAAGGATTATCCTTATTTCTTTTTATAAATTCTACAGCGTAATCAGATACAATATCAGGTCCATACAAGCTCTCATCTCTAGGTAAAAAATTACCATTTTGCTCTATAAGAGGATTAGCAAACCTCTCTCCATTTTGCTTTAGTTTAGTTAATTGCCATAAAGAATATTCATCAAAACCAAATCCATAAGGTCTAGTATTATCATTTGCAATTTCTCTATCAACATCACCAATTCTTAAACCATTTAATTGCCATTTTCCAACTATAGCTGTTTTATATCCATTCTCTTTAAACAGGTTACCAAAAGTTTTTTGGTTTGAATTTAAATAAGTAAAGTGATCATAATTCCTAAAATTATATTTACCTGTCATTATTTTTACCCTTGAAGGGGTGCAAAGAGGCTGTGATAGTGTGTTTGTAAAGTTTATACCATTTAAGGATAATGAATCTAAAAATGGAGTCTTGTATGAAGTACTCCCGTTAATATTTAGAGCTTCATAACCAATATCATCTGCCATTATTAAAATAACATTTGGCTTTTGAACTTCTTGATCAGTAGATTGACATGATATAAAAAAAGCAAAAACTAATAGTGGAATTATATGATTTAATAATTTAGTGTTTCTCATTATCTTATATACAAGTATCAAAACAAGAACCCTTAATTAAAATTATTTATAATAGTGATCGCGATAGGATTCGAACCTATGACCGTCTGGTTAGAAACCAGATGCTCTATCCAGCTGAGCTACGCGACCTTAATATGCGGAGAGACAGGGACTCGAACCCTGGCGACGCTTACACGTCGACAGATTAGCAATCTGCTCCATTACCACTCTGGCACCTCTCCAAAAAGATTTTACAAATTTAGATAAAAAAATGACCTGAAAAAGAAATATTTAATCTTGTTGTTCCAAAAGATTTTTCATCTCCATATAACCGCTATTATCACCTATTGTTCCATAGATATTCATAAGAGTTCTAATAGCCTCAATATTATTGTTAATATCAATTAAATCCTTTAAGATTGGAACTGTTTGCTTATATAAGTTTTCCCTTGATTCCTTAAGCTCATCATATTTCATATTATCAGCTCTTGATGTGCCTAAACTATTCATCTCACTTACTATATCTTCTTCTCCTTCAAGGATTAAAGCAACTAAGTTTAAGTAGCTATTTTCATTGCTTGGATCTAAATCAATTGAAGTTTGATAGTAAGAAATAGCAACTTCTTTTTCTCCAAGCTCAGCACTTACAACTCCAAGGTTATAGTATAGAACAGCATTATTTGGTTCTTTCTCTATTGCCTGAGACATAGCAACTTTAAAGGCTTCTTTATTGCCTAGTTCAAAATAAATATTAGCAGCTGTAATAATTAAACCTACATCATCAGGGTTTGAAGATCTAGCAGCTTCAATAGCAGCCAAAGCTTTATCATTTTGACCTAATTCTTTATAAATAAGAGCAATATTTTTTACTATTTCAGGGAACTTCGAGTCAGTTTCTTCTTCTCTAGGGTTCGAATACTCTTTTGATTTTTGTAGTAACTTAAATTGAACTTCATCATTTATTTCAATTTCGTTACCGGAGCTCACTTCAGTTATGTAAAATTTAGTTTCAATACCTTCATACTTAATGTCTCTTAGTAACTCATAATATTCAAGAGCTAAAGGATAGTCAAGAGAATTTACTGCTGAAGAAGCGGCATAATAGAGGTATTCTGAATTAGTTTCAGTATTTAATTCATAGACCATTTTAAGCTTTTTGGCTGCAGCATTAAAATCCTCAGTTTCGTTATCTCCAACAGCACTAGTTATAATTGCAGTTTCAAGTTTTCTTAATTCAGGATTTAAGATTTGATCACTTGATCCTAAATTCTTTGACATATCAAATGCTTTTATTGCAAGTTCAAAGTCTTCCATTGTAGTGTGAAGCTTTCCATATAGAAGCATTGCTTGGGCTTTAATTTTATCATCACTTGAATCAAAAAGATCTTTCGCAGAATCTAATAAATCAATTGCTGATGCATATTCTCCTGATATAAAAAATTTATTTGCATTTCTAAGCTCTTTTTTTTGAGCTGTTGAAAAAGAGAAAGTAAATAATAGTATAAATAGTATAAGTTTTTTCATATTTCAATTAATTAGACAGTATCTCCTGTAAATTCAATATCATTAACGTCTTCTAGATCGTCGTCATCTTT
>Ga0209035_10000242_pt1 | contig 22094 bp, 17 predicted proteins | sample MarorgKNORR_S2LV_6_FD_188220 | JGI IMG/M metagenome (GOLD analysis project Ga0209035, IMG submission 188220) | Marine microbial communities from the Southern Atlantic Ocean, analyzing organic carbon cycling - AAIW_A/KNORR_S2/LV (SPAdes) (version 2) | ecosystem: Environmental > Aquatic > Marine... | reverse complement strand
TCAGTCGTTTTTGCATTGGCAATATCAATGTCTCGTTTTTGTTGTTCTATTTCGGTTTCTTTAGACGCTATCTTTTGCTCTAATTCTGAAATTCTTTTTTTATCCTCTTTTGAATCGTCTTCAGGGTTTGTGTCTTTTTTACGCGATGTAAATACCACATAAATAAGAGCAGTAACAGCAATTAAAATTAAAACGAGCAGGGTAGTTTCCATCTGAAATCAATACATTTTAAATTAGTTTATAAAATTAAGAGTTTTATATTTGTGTTCATACTATTAATTGTTTTTTATTAAGATTCAATGATTTCAAAATTTATTTTTAAAACGATATTGGGCTGGAAGATGCCTGTTAATTTTCCAAGAGAATTAAAAAAATACGTAGTAATTGCGGCTCCTCATACGAGTTGGCAAGATTTTCCGATTGCTATTCTGGCAAGGAATGCTTCTGGAGAAGAAATTAATTTCATCGGTAAAGGCAGCCTCTTTAAACCTCCTTTTGGTTGGGTTTTTCGGAAACTAGGAGGAACTCCTGTTGATCGTTCAAAGAGTAACAATCTGGTAGATGCAATTGTTGATATTTTTAATTCTAAAGAAAAATTTAGACTGGCACTTTCTCCAGAAGGCACTAGAAAGAAAACGGATAAATGGAAAACAGGGTTTTATTATATAGCAAAAGGAGCCAATGTGCCGATTGTATTGGTGACCTTAGATTTTGGAAATAAGCAGCTAAAAATATCAGAACCTTACTATACAACGGATGATAAAGAGAAAGATTTCGAGTATTTTCATTCTTTTTACGAAGGAGTACAAGGTAAAAATCCAGAGTTGTTTTAGCTAAATTTTGATAACAAAATGACTTGTCATTCCTGCGTATTTATCTGCCGTAGGTAGAGGCAGAAATCTAAACTACCCTTTATAAAAAGGCAATTTCACGATCATAGCGGGAATGGCTTTTTTACGTACTTGAATAAAAATTTCATTTCCAGATTTTGAAACTGCTTTGGGCACATAGCCCATTCCAATTCCTTTCCCTAGAGATGGGCTCATAGTTCCAGAAGTAACGATGCCTATTTTATTTCCTTCTGCATCTACAATGTCATAACCTTGACGAGGAATCCCACGTTCTGTCAATTCAAAAGCAACTAATTTCCGAGTAATTCCAGCTTCTTTTTGCGCTTTTAATGCTTCAGAATTCACAAAGTTTTTGGTGAATTTTGTAATCCAACCCAAACCTGCTTCAATAGGAGAAGTCGTGTCATCAATATCATTTCCGTATAAGCAATAGCCCATTTCTAAACGCAAGGTATCTCTTGCAGCTAATCCAATTGGTTTGATTCCGAAATCAGCACCCGCTTTAAAAACAGCATTCCAAACTTGTTCAACTTCATCATTTTTACAATAAATTTCAAATCCACCAGAACCTGTATAGCCTGTTGCAGAAATAATTACATTTTCGATGCCTGCAAAGTCACTGATTTTAAAGGTGTAAAATTTAATGGCTGATAAGTCTTCAGAAGTTAATGACTGCATTGCTTCGATAGCCTTTGGGCCTTGAATTGCCAATAGTGAATATGCATCAGAAAGATTCTTTAGCTCAGCGCCAATAGTCTGATTGTATCCAGAGATCCAATCCCAATCCTTATCAATATTTGAAGCATTTACCACCAATAAATAGGTTTCTTCTTTTATCTTATAACAGATCAAATCATCTACAATTCCACCTTTATCATTCGGAAAACAACTGTATTGTGCATCACCAATGTTTAATTTAGAAGCATCATTTGAGGTTACTTTCTGAATCAATGTCAATGCGTTTTTCCCTTCTACTAAAAATTCACCCATATGACTCACGTCAAAAACACCTACCGATTTTCTAACGGTTTCATGTTCTATATTGATTCCTTCATAAGAAACAGGCATGTTGTACCCTGCAAAAGGAACTATTTTTGCTCCAAGAGCTTCGTGTATCTGAGTTAAAGCAATGTCTTTCATGAGTGTGTAGATGAATTGTTTTGGGATAAATATTTTGGCTAATGTATTGAAAATTCAATAAACAAAATTACATAATATCCTTTAAATTTAGTGCTTTAAAAGAGCGAAAATCTACCTACTGGTAGGTTGGGAGGTAAGAAATAATCTGCTAGCGATTCAAAATTTGTAAGACCAGCTCTTTGGTTAATGCTTTTCCGTTGGCAATTTTTTTAATGTTTTCAAAAGTAACCACAAAATCACATCCTGCTTTATAGTCTGAGCAGCCATAAGCGGTTTTTCCTTTTAAAATGGCACCTACTTTGCATTTTGGACACGGAATTGTATCTCGCTCAACACTCGTAGAGATTGGTTGTTTTTTAGGTTCTAATTTAAAGTCAAAGTTTTCATCCAATCGTACTAAGCCTTCTACGGTTCCTGCGGTTGTTTTAAAGCCTTTTAAGTTGGTGGTACTTCCTTTGTCTAATAATCGGATAAGTTGATTTTCTGATATTTTTTTACCTAGAAATTCAAACGGAATTTTAAAATCACATCCCTCTTTGTATGCAGAGCATCCAAAGGCATTTGATCCTTTTAAGAGTGTTCCGCTCTTGCATTTAGGGCAGGTTTTACCTGTAACTTCTTTTTTAGATTTTGGCTTTTTCTTCGCGGTTTCGATTGGTTTTACCGGCGCAGCAGTTGTATGCGAAATTCGGGTTACGGTTTTATTTGAGCGCACTTCATAAACCAATTCATCGACCATTTTTTTCATGTTCTTAATAAAGGCCCCTGCATTAAAATCGCCACGCTCAATTTCTTTCAATCGCTTTTCCCATCGTCCTGTTAGCTCAGCAGACTTTAGCAACTCGTTATCAATCAGGTTAATTAGCTGAATTCCTGTCGATGTCGGAAGAACTAGTTTCTTTTTTCGTTCAATATATTTTCTACGGAATAAGGTTTCAATTATACTGGCACGCGTAGAAGGTCTTCCAATTCCATTCTCTTTCATTAATTCACGCATTTCATCATCATCCACCTGTTTTCCTGCAGTCTCCATTGCTCTTAATAAACTTGCCTCTGTAAAATTACGAGGCGGCTTGGTTTCTTTTTCTAAAAAGGAAGGCTCATGCAGTCCTTTTTCTCCTTTTATAAAAGCAGGTAATGCCTGTTGATCTGGAATCTGTTTGTTGTCTTTTGATGCACTTTCAAAGACCACTCGCCATCCTTTCTCTAAAATCTCTTTCCCCGAAGTTTTAAAAACCACCTCTGCTGCTTTTCCAATCACAGACGTATTAGAAACGGCACTGTCTTCATAAAAAACAGCGATAAACCGTTTGGTAATAATGTCATACACCTGCTGCTGATTGTAGGGCAAGTTACTTTGTATTCCTGTAGGAATAATCGCGTGGTGATCCGTTACTTTTTTATCATTAAAAACTTTGGATGATTTCTTGATTTCTTTTCCTAAAAGAGGCTGCGTAAGTGCACTATAGTTGGTCAGTTTACTTAAAATGCCATGTATTTTTGGATAGACATCATTGGGTAGAAACGTTGTATCAACTCTTGGGTAGGTAACTACTTTCATTTCGTATAACTTCTGTGCTATTTTTAAAGTTTCATCCGCAGAAAAACCAAACTTGGTATTGCAATACACTTGCAAGCCCGTTAGGTCAAACAATTTCGGAGCGTATTCTTTCCCTTTCTTCTTCGTAACAGACACAATTTCAAAATCACTTTTTGTTACTTTCGTTGCTAAAACGGCGCCATCTTCCTTTTTTAAAAAACGTCCTTCTTCATAATTGAAAAGTGTATTTCTGTAAGTCGTTTGTAATTCCCAATAAGGTTGTGACTTAAAATTTTGTATTTCTTGAAACCGATTTACCAACATGGCCAATGTAGGTGTTTGTACTCTTCCTACAGACAACACTTGCTTGTATCCTCCAAATTTCACCGTAAATAGGCGAGTGGCATTGAGTCCCAAAAGCCAATCTCCAATGGCTCTAGAATAGCCCGCATAAAATAAATTATCATAGTCTTCAGAGGGTTTCAAGTTCTTAAAACCTTCTCGAATCGCTTCTTCAGTCAAAGAAGAAATCCATAAGCGCTCTACTTTTCCTGTATAATTTGCTTGTTGAAGTACCCAACGTTGAATCAATTCTCCCTCTTGACCAGCATCTCCACAATTGATCACAACAGTTGCGGTATCAAACAATTTTTTTATAATATTAAATTGTTTTTGAATGCCTTTATTATCTGTTACCTTGGTAGAAAATCGTTCGGGAAGCATTGGTAAGTTGTTTAAATCCCAACTTTTCCAATGCGGCTTGTAGTCTTTAGGTTCTAATAGTGTGCATAAATGTCCAAAAGTATAGGTGACTGCATATCCATTTCCTTCATAATAGCCATCATGTTTGATGTTGGCACCCAGTATGTTAGCAATTTCTTTTGCTACGCTTGGTTTTTCGGCTATACATACTTTCATAGAAACGTACTTTAAGTGCTTCGAAAATAGTAAAAATGAATCGAAATAACGGAGTTCGAACGGATCTTCTCTTATTCGTTTAAAAACTTTTTTAAACCAGCGTAATTGGAAATTTTAATGGATGCTTTTTTCTTGTGCAATATCGTTTGAATCTGATTAGGAATTTCAAGAGTTACGCCAAGAGTTTCTTCAACAATGTCTAAGAACTTTACAGGATGTGCAGTTTCTAAAAACACACCATAAGCATCTTTGGACACCCCATAGCTTTTCAATCCGAGATAGCCGACAGCGCCATGTGGGTCTGCAATATAATTGGAATTGGTATATAGCTCTTTCATGGCAGCACGTGTGTCATCATCAGAAAAAGCAACCGAAGAAAAGGCTGTTTTTAGCTGATCGAGATCGTTCTCAAACAATTCTTGAATTCTGATAAAATTACTAGGGTTTCCAACATCCATGGCATTAGAAATGGTTGCTATGGATGGTTTTGGATTGTACTTTCCATCTTTTAAATAGTTAGGAACCGTATCGTTTACATTCGTAGAAGCTACAAAATGCTGAATAGGAAGCCCTAATTTTTGAGCCATGATTCCTGCACAGATATTTCCGAAGTTTCCACTTGGAACTGAAAAAACAAGCTCTTTATGCTGTTTGTATAATTGCTTATAGGCAAAGAAAAAATAGAACATTTGTGGTAGCCAACGTGCAATGTTTATAGAGTTTGCAGAAGTCAATGTTTTGTTGATTTCAGTATCTAAAAAAGCTGTTTTTACCATTTCCTGACAATCGTCAAAAACACCATCTACCTCAAGTGCAGTAATATTATTTCCTAACGTGGTCAATTGTTTTTCTTGAATGTCACTTACTTTACCACTTGGATATAAAATAACAACATCAACGCCTTTTACACCTAAAAACCCATCAGCAACAGCACCACCAGTATCTCCAGAAGTAGCTACTAAAACTGTTACTTGTTGTTCGTTGTTCTTGTTAAACTCGCCCAAGCAACGCGCCATAAAACGTGCGCCAACATCTTTAAAAGCCATGGTTGGTCCATGAAACAATTCTAAAGCTCCTATGTTTTTTTCAATAGGAACAATTGGGAAATCAAAACTCAATGTTTCCTCAATGATTTTTTTTAGGGTTTCTTTTGGAATGTCATTTCCAACAAACTGTTCAATTACCTTAAAGGCAATTTCCGTATTGGAGTAGGTATCAATATCATTGATAAACGCTGCTGGTAAAGGTGTGATTTCTTTTGGAAAATAGAGACCTCTGTCAGAAGCCAATCCGTTGACTACTGCTTCTTTAAATGAGACATTCTTTGCTTTATGGTGTAAACTATAATAGTTCATGTTGTACTGCTTTTAAATAATTTTTATACCTGCTGCATTAATTTTTGAAACGTGAATATCAAAATCAATACTTGTGTCTTGATAGACTTTTGACATTGCTTCTCCTACGGATTTTGCGGTTTTTTCTCCTTTACTCAAGGCGAAAATAGAAGGTCCAGAACCTGAAATCCCGGTTCCTAAAGCACCTGCTTTTTTAGCGACTTCTCGTACGGCATTGAATTCTGGAATTAAAACAGAGCGGTACGGCTCTACAATTTCATCATGCAAAGACCTACTAATCAAACTATAATCTTCGGTATACAATCCGCTAATCAGTCCGCCGAGATTTCCTAGTTGTATCACAGTTTCTTTTAAGCTTACTTTTTGTTTCAGCACAGAACGTGCGTCAGAGGTTTTAATCTCTATCTGCGGATGAATTACTGTGGCGTACAATTCTTTTGGGGTATTGATCTTTATTACATCTAACGGATCATAACTACGAACCAAGGTAAATCCTCCCAAAAGGGCAGGAGCCACATTGTCTGCATGCGCCGTTCCACTCGCTAATTTTTCCCCTTCCATTGCAAACGGAATGAGTTCTTGTAAAGAAAACGGTTCTCCCAATAATTTATTGATTCCGAAAACTGCACCAGCAGCACTTGCAGCGCTGCTGCCAATACCACTTCCAGGTTTGATGTTTTTTATAATTTGTATATCAAATCCAGTAGCAATATCAAGTTGCTTTAAAAGTGCCAATACAGCAACACCAGCAACATTTTTTAAAGGATCAAGCGGTAAGGATTGTCCAACTATCTTACTAATAGTAACGCCTTTTTTAGAGGTTTTTCGAATGATCATTTCATCACCGACAGTGTCTAAACACAAGCCTAAGACGTCAAAACCACAAGAGACATTGGCAATGGTTGCAGGAGCAAATAGCTTAATTTCTTCCATATCTTATTTATTTCCTATTCTAATTACATCCGCAAAAATACCAGAGGCAGTTACATCTGCACCAGCACCAGCTCCTTTAATTTGAAGAGGATTTACGGGATATCTATCTGTAAAAAACAAGACGATATTGTCACTTCCTTCTAGGTTGTAAAACGGATGGTCTGCCGGAATATGTTGCAAGCCTACTTTGGCTTTTCCGTTGATAAACTCTGCTACATATTTTAAACGACAGTTCTTTGTTTCTGCTTCTTTGTATATTTCTTGAAAATGAGCTTCAAATTCTTTCAGAGAGGCGTAAAAATCATCATTGTTTGCGGTCTTTAAACTTTCTGTTGGCAAGAACGCATTGTTTTCAATATCAGATAATTCCAATTCAAAACCGCTTTCTCTTGCTAAAATTAATATTTTTCTAGCCACATCTATACCGCTCAAATCTATCTTAGGGTCAGGCTCTGTATAGCCTTCTTTTTGAGCTTCGGCAACCACATCATGAAATGTAGAATTACTGTCAAAATTATTAAAAACAAAATTTAAACTCCCCGATAAAACCGCCTGAATTTTATGTACTCTATCTCCAGAGGCAATCAAGTTTTTCAACGTGTCGATAATTGGCAAGCCAGCACCAACATTGGTTTCAAACAGGAAAGGGGCATTGTATTTACTAGAAATTCTTTTTAAAGTCTTATAATTTTCAAGGGTAGAAGCACAGGCAATTTTGTTACAAGTAACCACGGCAATGTTTTGACGTAGATATTTCTCGTACACTTCAGAAACATATTGGTTTGCAGTATTGTCTACAAAGACGCTGTTTCGTAAATTGAATGCTTTTGCTTTGTTGAAAAAAGCATCTAAACTAGTCGCTTCTCCATGTTGTAAATCAGTTTTCCAGGTATCTAGGTTGATTCCTTCTTCATGGAAATGCATTTTTTTAGAATTTGAAACTCCAATTACCCGAATATTGAGTTTTAAATGCTCTTTTAGGTAGCCACTTTGTTGGTTAATCTGTGCTAAAAAGCGCTCACCAACATTTCCAACACCTGTCACAAATAAATTCAGTTGCTTGATGTTTTCTTCAAAAAACCGTTCATGCAGTACATTTAATGCTTTTTTTGCATCGCTGCTATTGATCACTGCAGAAATGTTTTTTTCTGAGGCTCCTTGTGCAATGGCTCTTATGTTTACATTGTTTTCTCCCAGAGCACTGAACATTTTTCCGCTCAATCCTTGGTGGTTCTTCATGTTGTCACCAACTAGCGCAATAATCGCAAGCCCTTGTTCTACGACTACTGGATTTATTTTGTGTTGTACAATCTCAAAATCAAATGTCTCATTGATACTTTTAGCTGCTAAATTAGCATCGGCATCATAAATACCAATACAAATAGAGTGCTCTGAAGATGCTTGCGTGCTTAAAATGATGTTGATATTTTGCAAAGAAAGTGTTTCGAACAATCGTTTAGAAAACCCAGGAATTCCAACCATGCCACTTCCTTCTAAGGTAAGCAGCGTAATGCCTCCAATATGAGTGATTCCTTTAACAGGGTTTTTATGGTCTGTTTTTTGGGTAATCAATGTTCCTTTGTTCTCAGGGTCAAATGTGTTTTTGATGACCATTGGAATACCTTTCTCCAACACAGGTTGAATGGTAGGAGGATAGATGACCTTTGCTCCAAAATGCGACAATTCCATTGCTTCTTGATAGGAAATATGCGGAATTGCAAAAGCCTGCCTTACAAGTGTTGGATTTGCCGTAAACAACCCGCTAACATCTGTCCAGATTTGCAATTCATCTGCATCCAAGACTGAAGCATAGATTGCAGCAGAATAATCAGATCCTCCACGTCCTAACGTAGTTGTTTTTTGATCAACAGTACTTGCTATAAACCCAGGCAAGAGTGTAATTTGTTCTTTAGATTTCGAAAAATAATCTTGACAATTCTTATGCGTAAGTTTCTTGTTTACCTGTGCGTTTTGGTAATGATCAGTAGCAATAATCAATTCTCTACTATCTTTGTACGCACAATCTAATTGATTGCTTTTGGCAGCTTTAGCAATGATGTATGATGATAACAGCTCTCCAAAACTAGTAATAGTTGCTAGGGTTTTTGGAGACAACTCTTCCAATAAATAGGTGCCTTCTAGTAAAGTTTCTAAATGATTAAACAAGCGCTTTACATGACTTAAAAGCTCGCTTTGTTTGGTTACAGGAATGAGTTCTTTTACAACTTCAAGATGTTGTTTTTCTATCGCTTGTAAAACTTTTTTATATGCTTCATCTTGGTCAGAGGCTAAGTTTGCCGCCGTTACCAATTGATCTGTTGTTTTTCCAAATGCAGAAACAACGACTGCTATTTTTTGATTTTTTGATACATGCCCTATAATATCTAAGACTTGTTTAATGGTGTTGCCATTCGCTACTGATGAACCTCCGAATTTTAAAACTTTCATTTTGAGATGATAAATATATTGTACATAATTGAATGTGTGTGTTTTTTAATGTTTTAAAAAACAACTAGAACCTAAGATGATATGTGTAAAATGAAACCCCTAAAGGGTAATAATTGTGCCTGTAGAAATAATTGCACGAAAAGACACCATAGAAATACCAGCCACAGGAGTAGCTTTCGTAGAATTTATATTTCGTATTGCGTTATTCACACTGCAAATGTATGTTATATTTTAAAATGACAATAGTAAAGTTTTATTTTTCCGAAAACTTTAATAAAACAGCGTTTAACTTATGAAAAATCAATTATTTCTTGATTTTTTAGGATATCATCAAAGGTTTCTCTTTTACGAATCAAGTATTCTTGCTCTTTGTGCAGCATTACTTCTGCGGGGCGGCAACGAGAGTTGTAGTTTGACGCCATAGAATAGCAATAAGCACCTGTATTGTGAAAACATAAAATATCATCTTCAGTAATTTCACTGATGCGTCTGTTAGAAGCAAAAGTGTCTGTTTCACAAATATAACCGACCACAGAATAATAGCGTTCTTTTCCCTTTGGATTTGAAATATTGGTAATATGATGGTACGAATTATACATCATTGGTCTAATCAAATGGTTAAACCCACTATCAATCCCTGCAAAAACAGTAGAAGTAGTTTGTTTGATGACGTTTACTTTTGCTAAAAAAGAACCGGACTTGCTTACTAAAAATTTTCCTGGCTCAAACATAATGGTCAGCTCTTTCCCATACTCTTTACAAAACTCATTAAATCGCACGGAAAGCTGTTTTCCCAATTGATCAATATCTGTAGAAATATCTCCTTCTTTATAAGGCACTTTAAATCCACTTCCAAAATCAATAAACTCCAATGCGTTAAAATGCTTGGCGGTATTGAAAAGAATTTCTGTTGCCAATATAAATGTGTCAATGTCTAGAATGTCTGACCCTGTATGCATGTGGATTCCGTTGATGTACATTCCTGTGTTTTCTACAACACGTTGTATGTGTGGAACCTGGTGAATCGAGATTCCGAATTTAGAATCAATATGTCCTACGGATATTTTACTATGACCACCCGCCATAACATGTGGATTTATGCGAATACAAACAGGAGTTTCTGGATGTCTTTGTCCAAATAATTCTAAAATAGATAGGTTGTCAATATTGATTTGCACACCAAGTTTGGCTACTTTTTCAATTTCTTCAATAGAAACGCCATTGGGAGTATAAATAATGTTTTTAGGGTCAAATCCTGCTAACAGTCCTAGTTTTACTTCTTGTATAGAAACAGTGTCCAGTCCTGACTTTAACTGCTTAAAAACCTTTAAAATATTGATATTGGACAACGCTTTTACTGCATAATTAATTTTCACATTCTTTACGCCAGCAAAAGCTTTTATAATGGAATTGTATTGAGAAATTATTTCCTCCGTGTCATACACATACAATGGACTTCCATATTTTGCTGCTAGTTGAAGTAATTTTTTATTGTTCACAGGGTTCTTTTTTTAATATTAAGAGCCAAAAGTAGGAAAAGTAATACGACAACAATGTAAAAGTTAAAAAATAAAACAAATTGTTAAATTTTGTGATAATTGTCGCTAAAAAAACTAGAGCCAAGACGAATGTATTGTTCGGCAATCAGTTAAAAACTAAAAGAGAATGTCTTCCTTGTGGGAGCTTGTGTTTAATCTGATTGGGTAATGGAAACCTATTGGTTTTTAGTGTTTTTTGACAGTATGGATTCCCTCTTTCGAGGGAATGACAGTAGTGCTAAGCTTTAGTGCTATTGAAATTTTTTAGCAACCTTTTGTGCAATTCCAACAATGACTTTCGTGGCTTTTACAATACTTTCTACAGGAACGTATTCATAACGACCATGAAAGTTATGTCCGCCAGCAAAAATATTCGGACATGGCAAGCCTTTGTAAGATAATTGAGAACCATCAGTTCCTCCACGAATTGCTTTGATCAATGGTTTGATGCCTAAATCGCACATAACTTCTTCAGCAATATCAACAATATGCATCACAGGAACTACTTTTTCTTTCATGTTAAAGTATTGATCTTTGATCTCTACTTCAATCAATTCCTTCCCTAATTGCTTGTTGATGGAGTTTGCCGCTTCTTGAAACGTTGCTTTGCGCTCTTGAAACAAGTCCATATCATGATCCCGAATAATGTATTCCAATACCGTTTGCTCTACATTTCCGAACATGTCATGCAAATGGAAAAAACCTTCATAGCCTGTTGTTTTTTCAGGAACTTCGTTCTGCGGAAGTGTAGCAATAAACTGATTGGCAAGCAGCATAGAATTGATCATTTTTCCTTTGGCATACCCTGGATGTACAATTTTACCGGTAATGGTAACTTTTGCGCCTGCGGCATTAAAATTTTCATATTCCAATTCGCCAACTTCACTTCCGTCCATTGTATATGCCCATTCAGCACCAAATTTTTCAACATCAAATAAATGAGCTCCTTTTCCAACTTCTTCATCAGGTGTAAAGCAAATTCTGATTTTTCCGTGTTTTATTTCTGGATGTTGGATTAAATATTCCATCGCAGAAACAATTTCAGTAACTCCTGCTTTATCATCCGCGCCAAGAAGAGTGGTCCCATCAGTTGTAATAATTGTTTGCCCTTTGTATTGTAATAGATCTTCGAAATAATCTGGAGACAATACAATGTGTTGCTCTTTGTTTAGTACAATATCTTTTCCGTCGTAATTTTCGTGAATTTGTGGTTGTACATTCGCTCCTGTAAAATCTGGACTTGTATCAATATGTGAGACAAAACCAATTGTAGGAACCTTATGATCTATATTACTAGGTAGAGTTGCCATGATATAACAGTTATCATCTAACGTCACCTCATCCATGCCAATTTCTTTCAACTCGTCTACCAAAACATGTGCTAAGTTCCATTGTTTTTCTGTACTCGGAAAAGCAGGATTGTTGGGGTCAGATTCGGTATCAATTTTTACATATTTTATAAACCTATCCGTAATGTGCTTTGCATTCATGTTTTCAAAATTTGACCCCAAATGTAGAAAAATTAACGTTAACTATAATGCGGTATTAAAAAGTTATTTCAACACTAATTTTCCTATTTTCTGATGTCCAGACAACCATGCCGTATTTCTGTCTACGAACTGAATTGCATAATAACCATCTGTACTCACTTCTTTCCAGGTAGTTCCTCCATCGTTAGAAAAAGAGACACCTGTTTTTCCAACTGCAAAAATTTCTTTTCCATTGGTGTCAGGAACATATTGCACACAACTTTTATAGGCTGGACTTTGCCCGTCCGCCACCAATGTCCACGTTTTTCCTCCGTCTTTTGTAATGGCTTTATTTGCTTTGTTCTCATTGGGTTTTGAGTAATCTCCACCCATAATAATCCCTGTATGTTCATCATAAAAATCAACAGAATAAATCCCCTGTGGACCGTTTCCTTGAATGATAGGTGTGTCAAAAACTTCCCAAGTTTGCCCTTTGTCAGTCGACTTAAAAACACGTGCTTTTGTTCCTCCAGTCACTACCCAGACAGTATTATTTACAATGGCAATATTTGTATTGCTCGCGGCAAAAGACGCTTCACATTCAATAGCGATTGGCAACTTGTCACAAGCTACTTTTTTCCAAGTGTTTCCGCCATCATTGGTCAGAATTATAGCCATGCAACTCCCTGTTGGATCTCCAATAGCAATTCCATGCTGTTCATCAAAAAAAGCCATGGAGTCATAAAACACTTTTTCGTGTTCTTCTTTGTAAACAATTTTAGTTTCTGTAGCTGTTATTCTATACAACAGCGCAGGGTTTGCGATTGACAATGCAAAAACACTTTCTTTCGTTTTGGCAATACTTCTAAAATTCGGAACAATGCTATCTTGGTGTTTTAAACGTTGAAGGCTCCATGTTTTTCCACCATCTTCAGTGCAACCAATTACACCTTTAGATCCCGCAAACAAGAGTTCCTTAGCGTTAATTGCTGTAATTGCACGAATACTAATGCTATCAATGCTGAATTTTTCAACACTAATTTTTTCAATGGATCTTGGTTGGTATTCTTTTTTACAAGAAAAGCATGCAATAGAAACTATAATTAAAAGAGAGATTTTTTTCATTTTTTATATTTTTGAGTGACCAAATTAAGTAAAACTACCCGAAGTATAAAAAGATCTTAGGATTAAGAATTTAATCACAGAAAAAGGAATGCTGTGGATATAATACCTACCTTTCAGCAGAACAGGTATAACCGAAAAAACAATAGATACTAGCAGATGAAAAAAGCATTGGTAATTTCAGGAGGAGGGAGTAAAGGCGCTTTTGCGGGTGGAGTAGCAGAGTATTTAATGAAGGAGAAGGGGAAAGACTATGAGCTGTTTATTGGAACCTCAACAGGAAGTTTAATGGTTTCTCATTTGGCATTAGGAATGCTAGATGAATTGAAAGAATTATATACCTCTGTAAATCAACAAGCTATTTTTAGTAACAATCCTTTTATTGTTAAGAAAGTAGATGGCGTCAAAGTGATTAGTATCAATCACTTAAATACCGTGTGGAACTTTATCAATGGTAGAAAAACCTTTGGAGAAAGTAAAAATTTACGAAAACTTATTAAACGTAAGATTTCTAAAGAAATGTATGATGCTATTAGAAAAACGCATAAAAATGTGGTGGTTACCGTTTCTAATTTAACAACCAATCAGGTAGAATACAAGTCGATACATGATTTTAGTTATGCAGACTTTTGTGATTGGATTTGGGGTTCTTGTAATTACATTCCGTTTATGAGTCTGTTAGAAAAAAATAATTGTCAATATGGCGATGGAGGCTTCGGAAACCTTGTCCCTATTAGAGAAGCCATAGAACGAGGCGCAAAAGAAATAGATGTGATCATCTTAGAAACAGAAGTACATCAACTAAATAAGTTGCCTGCTAAAAACGCTTTTTCATTAATGATGAATGTTTTTGATTTTATGCTAGAACATGTAGAGCGCCATAATATTACGATTGGAAAATTGTCTGCCAACCATCATGATGTACAATTAAACCTCTATTACACACCTATTATTTTAACCACAAATTCGTTGGTTTTTGACAAGGCATTGATGAAGAAATGGTGGAAAGCAGGCTATGAACATGCAAAATTAAAAGATGAAAATCTAATGAATGATTTTAGACCAGATTTAATTGAAGATTAATGTTGATTAAAAATCGAACTCCACATACATATTGTTTCGTGTTGGTAATTCCAATTTAGAATTGGTGATTTCTTCGAATTGTATTCCGCTGGGCATAGTTCCTCCTTTTCCTCCAGTAGTAATATAGGTAATTGTTCTCTGCAGTAATGGATCAGAAAGCTCTCCTAATACGCCAAGATCGGCAAAATTTTCTCCCAACTCTTTATCAGGATCAAAACCGTCTTTATCATTTTCTCCTAATTTGTTTTTAACTTCCAATACAATGGGTTGCATTGCCCACGTGTGTTCAGTACTTGCTCCCGTTCGAGAAAAATTAGGAGAATCATACAAGGTAACAGAACCTACATATTTTCCATGTGTTTTTGTACCTACTATTTTTACATCAATGTACGGTTTTAATCCGTTGATAACCAATTCTGAAGCAGAGGCACTACTGCCTGTAGTGATAAAGTACACCTTGGTCAATTGCAAACTGTTGATCGCTTCTTTGATGCTTCCATTGTTAATTTCATTGGTAAAATTATTGAGAAGATTTTCAGGTGAAAGAGCTCCTTGAACTTTCGAATTCCAATGATTTTTAGAAAATAATTCTCCCGTAAATTGACCAGTGATCATGCTTGATAAGTATGCCGCTGTTCTAATTGACCCACCTCCGTTATACCGAAGGTCAACAATTAAATCTGTAATTCCACTTGCTTTTAAGGTCGAAAAGGCAGTATTTAATTGCCCGTCAAAATTACTCGTAAAAGCATTGTACATTAAATACCCAATTTTTTTAGTTCCTGATGTAATGGTTTTACTGATAAAAACAGGGTTTTCTTGATAGGCTGATTTTGTCAAAGCAATCGAAGTGCCATTTCCTACAAGGTTTCCACCAGTAAAATCTGCTAAATCTATGGTGTATGAATCCGAAGCAAACAATAAACTTCCGTAGTTGTCACGTGTTAATTTTGTTCCATTTACGGCATTGAACAGCATTCCTCTTTGCACATTTTTATCAGCAGCATCTGAGTTTGGCAATACATAGCGAACATATCCAAAAATATCCGTTTCATTTCTTGCAACGGCAACCAGACCAAATTCCATTCCATGGTGTTTTGTAATTCCTTGAAAAGCCTGTTCAAGAGCAATGTAGTCATCCACAATCCAAGACCATTTATCTACCACATCTTTTTGATGTAAAAGGTTTTCAAAAAACACCTCTGTATTTGTTTCTGTCCCTAAAAACGAATTGTATTCTTGCATGTTTAAAAAACGAGCATCTGACAAGTTTGTTACCTTGTCTTGCCAAAGGTAATAGGCGTTTAAACCCGACCAAACAAAATTATTGACTTGATAATCTTGGTCAATACCAATCTTAGTTTTTGTACAAGAAATGTTGATCAAAAAGAAAGCGAGTAGTGCTGTTTTAAAAATGAATTTCATAGATGTGGCATTAATTGATATTCGGTAAATTGTTGCTTGAATAGAACTGTAAAGAAACTCAAAATTATTTGGATTGCAAATAGGGTTTGTTTCAATTATTTCTGTGGCACTATAAACCTGTTGCATAAAGAAAGGTTTTTTATCAATAAAACAATTCTTAAAAGCGACTAGTATGCAAACGTAATTTATAGAATTATAGTATATTTAAAAAATAGATGTAACAAAATTAATAAAGCTTCGTCGTAATGGTGTAGAAACAATTAAAAAGATTGTTTTTATCATGTATAATTAAAAGAATCAATGACTCAATCAGACTTTTTAAAATCTGTATTACCTTTTAAAGATAAAGTTTTTCGCTTAGCGAAGAGGCTATTAGTTTCTACGGAAGAAGCTGAAGACGCTACACAAGAGCTGTACTTTAAACTTTGGAGAAATAAAGAGAAATTGGCTGAATATAAAAATGTAGAAGCGTTTGCGATGACCATGACAAAGAATTATTGTTTTGATCGATTAAAATCGAAACAGGCTTCTAACTTGACATTAGTGCATAGCAATTATAAAGAAAAAGGTACAGCTTTAGAAAAAAAGTTAGAATATAGAGATAGTGTGAGCCAAGTACATCGGCTTATTGAGAACTTGCCCGAACAGCAAAAGTTGGTCATCCAGTTAAGAGACATTGAAGATTATGATTTTGAAGAGATCGGAAAGATGTTAGACTTAAAACCAAGCACAGTTCGAGTAAGCTTGTCAAGAGCCAGGAAAACAATAAGAGAAGAACTAATAAAACAACACAATTATGGAGTTATCTAAAATCGAATCGTTGTTAGAAAAATATCTAAACGCAGAAACCTCTTTGCAAGAAGAAGTGACATTAAAAAACTATTTTTTATCAGGTGATGTCGCTCCGGAATTTAAAGAGTATGAAGCAATGTTTAGTTATTTTAACCATAGCAAAGCCGAAACGCTCAAAACCCCTCTCCAATTAAACTCAAAAAAAACGAATTGGAAATGGTTGTCAGTAGCAGCATCTGTCGCATTGTTAGTAAGTGTGTATGTGGGCAATGGGTATTTAGCAGAAAAACAAGCTAGACAACAATACGCTCAAATAACAAGCGCCTTGCAACTATTGTCTTCCAATTTGAATAAAGGCAATGAGGCAATGGCAAATTTATATGTGTATGAAGACACTGTAAATAAAATTTTTAAACCAAGTAAATAATCTAATAAAACCAAGTAAACACGTAAATCATGAAGAAATTAATCGCAATAATCGCATTCGTAGCAATCTCAGCTACAACCTATGGGCAAACCATTTTTGATAAATTAGAAGATATGGACAATGTGTCTTCTGTAGTCATCAACAAAGACGCCTTTCAATTGTTATCAAAATTCAACATACACGTTGATGGAGAGGATAATGAAGCTATGGAAGTTTTTAAAATGATCCAAGACTTAAAAGAGTTTAGGGTTTTTAAAACCACCGATGCAGCTGTAGCAAATCAAATGGATAAAATGGTACGCACAGCAATCAAAAAATCGAAGCTAACCCAATTGATGAGAATTAAAGAAAAAGGGGCTAGAGTTAAAATTTATGTTAAAACAGGAAAGAACAAAGATTATGTGAGCGAAGTTTTAATGTTTGTAAAAGGCGTTAGTAAAATGACTGAAGGTGAAGCAGAGTCTGTTATCATTTCTTTAACAGGAACGATAGACATCAATAAGTTATCTAAATTAGCAGATAAGTTTTCTAAAGAAAAGTAATTAAATCAGTACTTAAAAAACTCCAAATGAAAAAAATAAAAATCCTTTTAGCAAGTATCGCTCTAACACTCTCTTTTACATCGTGTACCAATGAGTCTTTACAGAGTTACTTAGTGAAAAGTCAAGAAAAATCAGGTTTTATAACCTTTGATGTTCCAGCAAGTGTCTTGCAATTAAAGTCTGATGCTGCATCTGACGCTACAAAAAAAGCCTTGAACAGCTTAAAGAAAATCAATATTGTGGCACTTCCTTTTAAGGACAATGCTGTTGAGCTGGAAGCAGAAAGAGCTAAGATTACCTCTATATTGAAGAGTTCTGAGTATAAAAGCTTGATGCGTTTTACTGAACAGAACATGAAAATAAGCTTGTATTACACAGGCTCTGCTAGCGCCATTGACGAAATCATTGCATTTGGTTATGGAGCAAAACAAGGAGTCGGAATTGCGAGAATTATAGGAGAAGATATCAATCCTTCAGAAATTGTAAAAATGATGAGAGGTGTAAAGCTTGATTCAGATGGACTAAATTTAGAATCATTTAAAGCTGTTTTTTCTGCAAATAAATAAATGCTGAGCTAAATAGTATATACCAAACCCGCAATCTTTTATGAGATTGCGGGTTTTCTTTTTAACGAGCAATTAACAAGTACATCTTATTATTTTGTTACTTTTGAACCCTTAAGATGAATTAAAACATGACGCTTCAAAAACTTACTCTTTTTTTATGCTTGATTTTTGCAACTACCGCAATTGCACAGACAAAAGATCCAGCATCAATGTACCGGAAAGAAAACGATAAAATCAATGACTTGGTACATACAAAATTGAAAGTTTCTTTCGATTTTGATAAAAAACAATTGCTAGGCGAGGAGTGGCTCACATTGAGGCCTCATTTTTATACAACCGACAAGTTGGTTTTAGATGCAAAAGCAATGATTATTCATCGTATTGTATTAAATGGCAAGGAGCTTTCATACCATTATGATGGTTTTAAAATCCGAATTGAATTGCCTAAAAAATTTACAAGAGAAGAAACGTATACGCTATATATTAAGTATACAGCGAGACCAGAAAAAGTAACTCAAAAAGGAAGCGCTGCGATTACAAGTGCAAAGGGCTTGTATTTTATCAATGCCGATGGCTCTGATAAAAATAAACCCACACAAATCTGGACACAAGGAGAAACTGAAGCAAGCAGTTGTTGGTTTCCAACAATAGATAGTCCAAATCAAAAAACATCTCAGGAGATTTACATCACTGTTCCAGATCGATTTCAAACCTTATCAAATGGAGAATTAGTAAGTCAACTTAAAAATGGTGCCTTCAGAACTGATTACTGGAAATTTGACCAGAAACATGCGCCTTATTTGTTCTTTATGGGAATTGGCGAATATGAAATTGTCAAAGACACCTATAAGAACATTCCGATTGAGTACTATGTAGAAAAGAGATATGCTCCCTTGGCGAAACAAATTTTTGGACTCACTCCAGAAATGATGGAGTTTTTCTCCAAAATAACAGGTGTTGAATATCCATGGAACAAATACAGTCAAATCGTTGGAAGAGATTATGTAAGTGGTGCTATGGAGAATACAACCGCCGTGATCCACGGAGAAAAGGCCTACCAGATGTCTGGACAATTAATTGATGAGAATGTACAAGAAAACACCATTGCTCATGAGCTTTTTCACCATTGGTTTGGTGATTTAGTGACGGCAGAAAGTTGGAGTAATTTAACGGTCAATGAATCATTTGCAAATTATAGCGAATATTTATGGCGAGAATATAAATATGGAAAAGAGGATGCAGATGCACATTTATTAGAAGATGTAGAAAGCTATAAGGAAGGTCAGAATTACGACAAGCATTTGGCGCGTTTTTATTATGACAATAAAGAAGATATGTTCGATGCGGTGAGTTATAACAAAGGAGGCGCTATTTTACATATGTTGCGCAAGTATGTAGGAGATGATGCCTTTTATGCAAGTTTACATCGGTATTTAGTTGACCATAAATACAAAACAGCAGAAGTACATCAATTACGTTTGGCTTTCGAAGAAGTAACGGGAAAAGACTTGAATTGGTTTTTTAACCAATGGTATTTCGGAAGTGGGCATCCTAGGGTTCAAGTGAGCTATGATTATAATACCCTTGAAAAAACAGTTGCGGTGAATATTGTACAGATAGACAAGGTATTCCTGTTTCCATTGGCAATCGATATTGTTGAAAATGGAAAAAAAACCAGACACGAGGTGTTTGTAGACGGAAAAGACGCTTCGTTTTTATTTCCCTACACAGAGACTCCAGATGTAATTTTAGTCAATGCTGATGGTGTTCTATTGGCTGATTTTACAGAAACCAAGAGTTTGAAGCAATACATGAGTCAATTAAAGCACGCTTCGTATTACGGCCACCGAAAAGACGCGTTGCTAGAAATTGCAAAACAACAAGATGATAAGAAAGCGTTTAATGCTGTTGCAAATGCAATGAGTGATTCTTTTTATAAAATTAGAATCTTGGCATTAGAAAAGATTGATCTAATCAATAAGCAGTTAAAAAACGCTGTGATTGATAAAATCAAGAGCATTGCTACTTCAGATACAAAAACATTGGTACAGGCAGCAGCCATCGAAACATTGGGAAAGTTGACAGATCCAGAAAACACCGCCATTTTTGAGGAAGCTTTAAAAAGCAAGTCGTATAGTGTTTTAGGGAAAGCTCTGGTAGCAACCTACTATATTGATAAACCAACAGCGATTGGGTTGTCGAAAAAACTACCGTATGAAGTTCGGAAAATTATCGCCACGCCATTGACTCGCATATTTATTGAAGAAAATGACGATACAGAATTGGTTTTTATCGCGAAGAATGTCTTGGCCGGAATGTTTTTAAACAATGACCCTAGAGCACAAGCATTGTACAAAAGAGCTTATGAAAAAATTGCAAAGAGCAACAATACAAAAGCCATCGAAAACTTAGTAAATGACATGGTTGTAAAGGGAATCCAGTACAAACAGTATAATTTTAATAAGATAGCTATTAATTTAATGCGTCAAATGGAGCAATTTCAGAAAGAGGAGAATCCAGCCAATAAGAGAAAGCATATTGAAATCATACGAATAGGAATGGCGCAGTTGATTAAATAAGACTATTTTTCTTATTTTAGACGCTTATTTCTGACTAGTACTAACTAAATACTAAACACATCCCTGATGCGCTTAAAAACACCATCGTTCCTTTTTTATTTTTTGATAGCCCTTATAGCCACAAGCTGTTCTACCGTAAAAAAGTTAAAGTTTGAAATCCCTGTGGATACCAAGTCAAAACGGATCCATATTCAGAAAAAGAAGGTGTTTCGATTGGATGCAATGGGTTTGTATGCTACCAATGATTTTTTAGCATCGCGATTAAATGGATTTGAAATGGTCAATGACAGCACTGCTAGAGTGCTCATTACGCCAGAAAATACACCGATTAATAACAGCGCTTATTATTCCTTCAAGCTTTGGTCAAAAACACCCAAAACCTATTATTTGCTGTTTGAATACCCGGAAGAGTATGGGCATCGATATATTCCTAAGTTAAAGAGAGGTTTGGAAGCTTGGAAATCTGCAGATTCATTGAGCTTTACCTATAGCTATACAGATGCTTTATTGAAAATTGACGTTTCAAAAGACACGGTTTGGGTTTCTGCACAAGAGTCGGTATCTTCTGTAGATACTAAGAATTGGTACACCAAATTAATCAAAGAAAAAACATATGTGCATGTAAAAAGCGCTGGGGAATCTGTTTTAAAAAGAAACTTACCCGTGTTGGATATTTATAAAAACAGTGCGAAAAAGAAACCTATTGTTGTGTTGTTGACACGTCAGCATCCGCCAGAATTAACTGGCTATTTTGCTTTTCAAAGTTTTTTAACAACGATTTTAAATGAAAGCAAGTTATCGCAATCATTTTTAGAGAAATACCGATTGCTTGTTTTTCCTATTGTAAACCCAGATGGTGTAGATTTGGGGCATTGGCGCCATAATGCAGGAGGAATTGACACGAATAGAGATTGGGGAAAATACCGACAGCCAGAAATAAAAAATATTACACGTTATATTGTGAATGCGGCTAAAAAAAGCAACAGTACTGTTCTTGTAGGAATTGATTTTCACTCTACACAAGAAGATATGTATTACACCAATGAGACTCGGAATGTGACGGCACATCCTGATTTTATTGAAAATTGGTTTGCGGGCATAGAAAATGGCTTAAAATCGTATGCGTACATTCCAGATCAAGAACGTGCAAACTCAACAAAACCAGTCTCTAAAGGGTGGTTTTTAAAGTATTTTAATGCCAATACGATTACCTATGAAATTGGTGATGAAACGCCTAGAGATTTTATTAGAGTAAAAGCCGCGGTAGCAGCTGATGAATTGATGAAGTTGCTGATAAAGTGGTAAAACACTTCGAGTTATCCTTTTTGAAACTCCTCAAAAGTACCATCATCATAAAAAATAACCA
>Ga0209035_10000240_pt1 | contig 22168 bp, 14 predicted proteins | sample MarorgKNORR_S2LV_6_FD_188220 | JGI IMG/M metagenome (GOLD analysis project Ga0209035, IMG submission 188220) | Marine microbial communities from the Southern Atlantic Ocean, analyzing organic carbon cycling - AAIW_A/KNORR_S2/LV (SPAdes) (version 2) | ecosystem: Environmental > Aquatic > Marine... | reverse complement strand
AGAGAACATCGTCGCCCCCTACTGTGGTTCCGTTTGCCGTGACCTCCTCTGGGTTGGAAGAGCCTGCTGAGTAGTCTACGGTATTCAGGCCTGTTGAATCATACATGTAGATGTCAAGGTCTGCAGTTGAATTAGTCCAAGATACTGAGGCCCAGATAGTGTAGTTTACTGGCACAGATATGAGATACCAGTCCTCTTGATCCCAGGTGCTCGAAATCCATCCAGTGTAATTCCCACCTGTGGCTGGCACCGAGAGGTTCGTTGCAGCAGAAGCGGAGTTGCCAGCATCGCCTCCGGTGCCGGCATCATCCTGATTTGCACCCGGCTGACCAGCGTTCGAACCAAAGCCATAGGAGAAATTGTAGAATCCTTCGTCGGAGGATGAGGCGATTTGGATGTAGACGGTTGTTCCGCCAACCAAGGTACCATTGGTGGAAATCGTCGACCAAGAATTACCATAGTCGTAATCGATCGATGTCCCTGAAGAATCGAGCAGGCGGATGTGCGAACCGTAGAAAGAAGCATTGGTGAAATCAACCATGTCTGCGTACACATAGTGGTTGGCAGGGACGCTGACAGCGTACCAGTCGGTCGAATCCCAACTGTCTGAAATCCATCCCATGATTGAAGTGTTTTGAGTGCTGATGGCTATTGCACCGGTAGAGTCGGCACCTGCGTCGGTTCCGCTACCAGCATCATCCTGAGCGGAACCAGGTTGGCCAGATGTTGAAAAGATCCAAATCTGCAATGTGTATTGGCCTGATCCAGACCACAAATCGACCTCAATGAAGACTGTTGAGCCACCGACATTGGTGCCATTCGAGGTAACGTCATCGACGCTCGTACTATACGAGGAATCGATTGTGACGCCGGTTGAAGTTCGCAGAAGAAGATCGAAGTCCGCTCCGGAAGGTGATGTAAGTTGAACTGCGATTCCGGTATATGCTGACATATTGATTCCGAAGTAATCGGTTCCGTCAGTACTACTGAGATTTCCGTAATATGTAGCATTGCTCGCCGGCAGATAGACCGCCGTCGAGGTGCTGCTTCCAGCATCTCCTCCACTTCCAGCATCATCGGCCACAACGAGCCCAGAGAGGGCTCCCAGCAGCATCAAGGCGACCATCGTTCGAGCGGTAAACGCACGCGTCATGCACTAACGGTGCACAATCTGCATATTAAATCGATGGCGCGGAGCCGGTGTGGATTATGCACCGCCCCCGTATGCGGGTTAGGCTTCAGGAGTAATCGAAGAAACCAGAACCTGACTTGCGCCCAAGCTTACCTTCGGAGACCATGTCCTTGAGCAATTGTGAGGGCGCATACTTAGGGTCACCTTCGAATCCCTCATGAAGGACGTTCATGATATGCAGAACCGTATCCAAACCGATTAGGTCAGCAAGTGCCAGAGGTCCGATTGGATGATTCATCCCGAGTTTCATTATACCGTCTATTGCTGCAGGTTCGGCCACGCCTTCTTCCAGCGTTAAGATGGCCTCATTGATCATTGGGCAAAGGATTCTATTCGAGATAAAACCAGGTGAATCATTGCACGCGAGGGCAGTCTTGCCCATTCTCTCGCTGGCTGCGACGACGGCAGCAGTGACTCCTTCACTCGTATCGCTACCGTTGATTATTTCGACGAGTTTCATCACTGGAACGGGATTCATGAAGTGCATCCCAATAACTCGATCTGGTCGACTTGTCGCTGCTGCAATCGCGTTAATCGATATGCTAGAGGTATTGCTTGCAAGAATCGCTTCTGGCTTGCATATTTGATCCAATTCGGCGAAAGTAGAGAACTTCAGGTCGGGAATCTCGGGAATCGCTTCGACGACGAGGTCAGCATCAGCAGCCGCACTCTTATCAGTCGCAATTTTCACCCGTGCGAGAGCATTAGCAGCCTCCTCAGCAGTCATTCGCTCCTTCTTTACAACGCGCGCAAGAGAGTTCTCAATGGCTGCCAAACCCTTGTCGACATATTCCTGTTTGATGTCGATCATCGTGACGTCGTAGCCAGCGCAAGCTGCGACCTGAGCGATGCCATTACCCATCTGCCCTGCACCGAGAACTGCAATCTTCTCGATTCCCATGGCCGCTCGACAAGCGCGCTGCCCATGAATCCTCGCTTCATAGTGAATATCAGTCGAGGTCGATTGGCTCATCCTCAGGAATCCGATCTCGCCACTCAGAAACATCACGTTCACCGCGCGCCCATGCCCGCAATTCCTCTTCCTCTGGCAAGGGCTCAGCCGGTATCTCAACAGCCTCAGGGTCGCTCTCTTCGAGCATCTCATCAAGCCAATCCGAGACCTCTTCAATCGACTCCTCGGACTCAAGACGGCGCGCACTGCGTCGATTCACCATGCGCATCGTCAAGCCCAGCATCGCAAGAGCACCAATCAAGATACCAAGACCCCAGTAGAGTATCGGCCCACCTGCCTCAGCATCATCAATTGCCCAATCAAACCAATCCTGATACAGCACCTCAATGCTTGTCTCATTGGTATTCCCGCCAAGATCGATAGTCGTAGCGCTCACTACATGCCATGATGCATTCGCAGGTACACCCAATTGAACAGTGAAATTACCCGAATCTCCGCAAACGAAACTAGTGCTCGAAACCTCTGTTGAAATCGTTACACTCGCCCTCGTCTCACAGACTCCCGAAATTACCCGAACAGGCTCTAAATTAGTCGTTCGATTCGCCACCTGAGTCAGATTCAGGCGTGGTGAAATAGTGTCACTCTCGACATATAACCAGTAACTTTGGACGTGGTCGAGAGCCTCAATCACAAGATAGAATTCGTTGTCCCCCTCATCAAGCGCTAATTCAACCTCAACGAAAGAAGCACCCGGCTCGAACGAATAAGTTGGATCAATATCTCCGAGGTCAGACGCGTCAGCCCCCTCCGGGACATGAGTCACATTAGCCCATTGATTAGGTCCGCGAGAGAAGACCAATTGCACGCTTTCAGTTCCAACAACAGTGCCATCCCAAATAGCCCAAACCTGACTTACATACAGTGAAGGTTCGAGGGTCAAGGTTTGGCATTCATGGAAGCGGTTTTCGTTATGCTGCCCCCGTGTTACGTCCCAGGCATCAATACAGAATTCGTGGTCTCCGGTCTGGTTTAATTCGAAGAAGAGACCACCGTACGTTGCGTCCCACACCTCAACTTGCACGCCATTGTGTGTGAACACTAAATCCACGTCCTCGCTAGCCGTCCAGGACAATCCCAAACGGTGGTCAGATAGCAGCCCGTCAGCAGACGGGCTGATGTCCCATTCCACATCAGGTAGCGTCCTATCAAGACTCAATGAGTATTCTTCTGAATGAGAATTACCTGCCCAATCAACGACTTCTACGACGATGCGATAAGAATCGTCTGGTACTTCTGTGAGATCCCAAAATGGATCTTCAATATGAGTGATGGGTGGGGGTTGCCCAATTTCCTCTGAGTTAAACACATACGGGAATACAGAGTATTCTCGACATTGTTCAATAGTTTCTATCTGATCTCCTTCGATGGAAATACACGTCGATTTGACGTCGTGACTCAAAATTACTTCAGTAATGAAAGCGGTTAGATTTAGGGGGACGTCGGTCCAAGATTGATTGAGATATTCATACTCGGGTTGAGTAGAAATAACATTCACTTTTTGGATATCTGGAAGTGTACTATCGAGAACAACTTGCCAACTATTCTCATGTAGGTTTCCTGAAGGATCAGTGACTGAAAGTGAGAACGAATTATTTCCCGTTGCATAGTAGACATGAGATGGTTCATCAATAGAATCCGCTCCTATAAATTCGATTTCAGATTCCTCAAGATATACAATATATTCAACAAATCCTGTTCCATTAATTGAGACGATATCTCCATTGTGTCGGAAAATAGCGTCTGATTCGGTTTGTACAGATATCAGTAATTCCGATTCATTCGTTATCTGAGGAATATGAGAGATGATCATTGTTGGTGCGGTCGTATCGAATTTTACAGATAGCCAATCGGCAGTAGAGCGGCCTGAGAGATCGGCAAGGTTTGCTTGATATTCGTGCCATTGCTCGGCTGCTGGTAGCGTTGAATTGACCCAAACTTCGCGGAAGGTCAGATTCGATGAATGATTACCTGAATTCCACAGATTGGTGATGTTGAGCGTCGAGAGATTCCACAGGGTCGCCTCGACGCTAGTCGCATTGGGCACACTTGTATTGTTATCCAAGCTGGTCCAACTGAAATTGTCCAATGCGAATCCGCTACCGATATCTTGCGCGTGTAGAGCCAGAGGCAGTGTCACGTTTGTCTCGGTGAGATTCTCTGGAGTGACAAATTCGATTTCGGGGTCGAGGTCAATCAACTCGTAGGTGAATGGCATCCTCATATCGATACCGCCCTCTAGCGTAACCTCGACAAAACCCTGCCAGACACCTTCGCTGACCGGCATCTCATAATCCACCACCAGCTCAAGCGCCCCCTCAGGAACAGCCCCTGCCAGAGTCGCAGAACCACTCGGCCATTGTGTAGCGATCTCGCTCGCATTCAGCATCGTCGCATTGGTCACATTCAGCATAGTTCCGGCGATGACTTCCACCTCAAGCCAGAACTGGACACTATCACTCACAGACCATCCATGAACTGCCACCGAGTAATTACCATCACTGGGCGAGTCGATATCGATACTCTCAGCACTGGTACTAGACCATGAGCGAGTAACCTCTTCTCCCGACTCAAACTCTCCGTCCTCGTCAGAATCCCTGAACAGATACAGGTCGAGATCAGCCTCCTCGAAAGCATCCATCCTAATGCTCAATTCGGCCGCGTCTGCCACTGAGAAATTATGCCACCAAGATGCGCTCATCTTGTCATTAGTTGTGTCCTGATAAGCAGTTTCATTATCGAAATATATCGGTTGAGTCCAACCAAAGGAACGGACACTCTCGAGCGGCATGGGAACTGTCGAAACAACATGAATCGTCTCCTGGCCGCTCGCCTCAGACCAGTCGGTAACAACCTTGTGAAAGCCCGACTGCTCGGCAGCCACATAGCCAACAGAGATGTTCAGAGCGTTATCGTTCGTGGTTACGCCATGATGTGCGGTATGCAGTGCTAGTTGGTGCAGTCCGGGTGAGGTTGGAACGACAAAAACCTCTCTTGATTCACCGGTGAAAGTCCCCCAATCGTGACTGCCTGAGCCTCTATGATTATTCGTCGAACGCTCCTCTATCCAAAACGTCGAATCGCCATAAGCTTGCGAGTCCTCCTCCGCATAACCGTGGGCTGTTTGAGAGAGCCAAAGCACGTCGACGTCTGTGTATGGATTATCATCCCAGTCGACGTCCAGTATTGCAGTTCCCCCGGTTGCCAAATCCTCGGGCCAATCAATGCTCATAATGCGCCAATCGCCAGATTCGGCGCGCCAACTCCATCTTTGGGCTCCTGAAATCCAAGATTCAGAATACAGCGTTTGATTGGAAACATTTCCATCTAAAGGTTTGGCTGTTATATCGACGGGCGCTATATATGGCACATTAGTTACAATTGGTAGAGTCCACTGATGCAAGGGAGATGACCACATATTATGTGCAAAACTTCTGATTACCAAGCCATGTTGGTAAAGTCCGGGTTCAGCATCTAAAGGAACATCCACTGTGAAATTGTAAGTTGTGGTTGAGTTGGGTGAAACTGTCCAAAAGGGAGGGGCACCTTCTCCTGTTGAACGAGGACTGATCCAATCGTCAGTTACTGGACCAAACGCCGTCCAATCCCACTCTATGCTGACATTATCCAAGCCCGAGGATGATACGTCTCTTCGTGATACACCCAAGAATAGCCCATCTTCCATATCATCGAAGGGCAAACCCACTCGGAACTCTGCTTGAGGACCGTGGTGATACCATGTTCCATAAGCATCAAATTCGGATGATTCGGTCCAATCTTCCTCATCGACCATCGAATCATTATCTTCGTCTCCAACCCATATCCCATCGCCATCATCATCGCTCCAACGATAGAGTGTGAGTTCGATACGTTCGTTAGAGGAACGGTCTAAATTTCCATCAAATGCCGCATATTCGATTACTGCTCTAGCCCTTACAAGATTAGTTTGAAGCGGCAATTGATAGGTTGTGTTGTTAACATGAATTGGAATCAACAAGTCTGGCCTATCGCCTTGATATCCATCCCATGTATTGTTGTCTCCGCCTTCACTTCCATCCCCAATACTGTTCCACTGACCCACTTCGTGAGCCAGTGCTTCGTGTTTAACAGGGAAAATAACGAAATCAAGCGAACTGTTTCCGTGATTTGTTAATTCGAGGGGGACGGTTTGAGATTCTCCTCTATGAATCACGTTGATGTTAGCATCTCGATGTTCTCCCTGGAAAGTGCCAGTCATCCATTGACTAGGGGTAACTGACCAAGTCCCATTGTCGCCATCGATGGTTGCTGTCGCGCGGCTTGCATTGAACCAGCCTCCACCCTGAACGAATGGATCGTATCCTCTATCGTCAGCTGTTGCAAGCACGAAATCACGGAAGGGTTGGGACATTGGATAATCGCCATTGGTCTCGAACCAAGCCTGTTCCACTACAGCCAACAGACCGGCTGTGATTGGTGTTGCGAGGCTAGTGCCGCCCCATGTAGTCGTGGCCGAATTGCCGTTGTTTCGCAGATTCAATGGAATATCTCCAGTGGCACTCCAACCAACTGCAACGATATCAGGGTCCATCCTTCCAACGATATTGGGGCCTCGGTTATTCCACGGCGCGCTCTGACCCCACAATTGGTTGGTCCGGCTAGAGAATGCACCAACCGAGAAGATACCTTGGGAAGCCCCTGGAACCGCGACTGTGCCGTATCCATGCCCGCCGTTGCCGATTGCAACAGCGTAGTGAGTTTGATTGTTGTAAACTCGAGTCAGCCAATCGAGGTATAATGAGTAGGAATCGGCTCCTGAGTCATCTATGGAAGAGTATCCAAAGGAGAAGGAGCCGATATGCGGCTGGTCATCCCAAGTCTCTGGATTCCCGTCGTTCCCTTCAGCTATCCAGCGCCAGCCGTCGAGAGAGTGTCCGCCAGAGTAATGATTGCCGATGCTCGCAATCGTCGCATTGGGCGCCATGCCCAGCACAGCCCCATTATTCACCTGCGCCTGCGCTGCTACTGCACTGGCGCAAAGCGTTCCGTGCGAGCCGGAATCAAGCATGAAAAGAGTCAGATTTCCCGCGCCAGCGATACGATTTGAATAGCCGTGGCGCGCTGCGTAAGTCTCAGCATAGGGAACGCCGTTGATGCCATCCGAAACCCAGTAGAGCAGGCCCGCTGAGACGTCACGGATTCCGTCACCATCTTCATCGAGGCCTGCCGTCTCATTGCCCTTACTCATCCGCTCATCATCACTGAAATTGCCATTGCGATTGATATCGGGGATTACCAAATCGTATTCACCGCTGCGCACCGAATCAATCAGCAGCAGCGGTACATCACCACCCATCTGATTACGAAGGGTTGAGTCAGGGTGCTCACCTAGGTGATAGACTCCCGAAATAGACGCTGGAAGGCCGGATAAGTTGTGCCCGGAGGTGTCGAGAATGCCGTTAGAATCGTTGTCCCAATCAAGGGTCGAAGTGTCTGCATACCAAGTGTTTCTAGAGGGGTAAGAATCGCCGTGAACAAGCCAGTAATACATCGAATTATGGTCGAACATCATCGGCCAACCATCGTGATGTTTCCCGTCCGAAATCCGAGCTTGAGTGCCATCGAGATCGGGGTGCGCGAAGTCAATTCCAGTATCCGCTACCGCCACAACGATTCCGTCTCCTGCATAACCTCGTTCCCAGGCGTCCACCGCCCCGTGAATTTCGCCTGAACGAACCGACGTCGGAGTTCCGTCAGGGCTGTCTAATGGAGTAATGTCGTATGGTTCGGGTGTACTTTGGGCATCGAGAATTCCGATGATACCAGGCACGCCCGGCAATTTGTGGAAGAGACTAGCATCCATCCAGAAGGTTCGGTGATCGATGACACCGTCCGAAGGATCGGTGGCGACAAGTTGTTCGCCGGCTCCGGCCAGCAATTGTTTCTCAACCTGTTCATGTTCGTATTGCCACAGACCTAGTTCACGCAATGAGTGAGTGATTACCGTGACTCTGACTTGCTCTTGACCATGCTCTACTCGCTGCCAAAGGCTGGGTTCAATCCACGGGTTAGGATTGACTTGAAGAGAGGGGGCAATCGGAGATTCAGGACCCTCAGGAGCAGATTCCGGAATCGTTGGCATCGCCTCTTGGTACTCAGCAGCAACGATGCCGAATGACATCATAGATGTCAGCATCAGTATAACCATCGACAAAGCAAGATGCTGACGCATGGCTCCTGTGGTACATCCAACTCTATTGTAGGCTGCGGCTTCTCGGCCCGTCAAGTCCAAAGCGGGCATGTGAGACCGCACGGTCATAGTCCCGTAGTGTAGTGGTCCATCATCTCGGGTTTTGGTCCCGAGGACCCTGGTTCAAATCCGGGCGGGACTACCAACTTTTGAATCGGAGTTGCTCATTCTTCAATTGCTTCTGGTGAGCGAGCAAGATCCCTGGTGATATTCTTCTGGTGACTCTCAAGAGTCCCCCCTCCAATCTCGAGTAGTTTCGCATCGCGCCAAAGACGCTCGACTGTGTATTCGCCGACATAGCCGTATCCACCCATCACCTGAATGGCCCGGTCGGCGATATTCTTCGCAGCCGTCGTTCCGAACAATTTGACACCATCAGTATCCAAGCGGTTACCCGATTTCGCAAGGTCAGTGTTTCGTGCAGTATCATAGACATAAGCTCGCATTGCACGATACTCGGCCCAAGATTCTCCGATGTGCCGCTGAATTTGACCAAAGTCACGAATCTCTTGTCCAAATGCCTCTCGCTCACTCGCATACTGGTTCATCGCAGCCAGAGAGCGCCTCGCAATTCCAAGTCCCATCGCTGCGAGCCCAATCCGCTCGATTTCCAAATTGCGCATCATGTGAATCATCGATTCGCCGGGCGCACCGACGACATTTTCAGCAGGAACCACGCAGTCGTCGAAAACCAATTCAGCAGTATTCGATGCCCTCATGCCAGTCTTATCGTATATTTTCTGACCGACCGAAAAACCAGCCATGCCCTTTTCGACGAGGAAGGTCGTAACCTCCGCACGACCCTTCGCATCAGTGCCAGTTCGTGCGTATAGCCAGCAGATATCAGCAGGAGTTCCATCCTCGTCGATCGAACCATTTGTAATCCACATTTTGCGTCCGTTGATGACCCAATCACCATCTGAATTCTGGTCAGCAGTAGTCTGCATGCCGAGCACATCAGTCCCGTAGCCGGGCTCGCTCATTGCCATGCAGCCAACCCATTCACCACTGCAAACCTTAGGCAAAATTCGGGATTTTTGTGCCGCGTTGCCGTTGTGAGCGAGGTTGTTGACCATGAGTTGAGCATGGGCGAGGTAGGCCAGGCAAAAACCAGGGTCGGAGTAACTCAACTCCTCGTTGACAATAGCAACAGCCGTCGCGTCCATTCCAGAGCCTCCGTATTCCTCAGGAACTGAAATGCCAAGCAATCCGTACTCTCCGAGCTTGCGAAACAAGTCGAGGTTGAACTTCTCCTCACGGTCGTACTCGAGAGCTTGTGGTTCGACCTCTTCTCGAACGAAACCACGGATCATCTCGCGAAGCATTCGGTGTTCTTCGGTTGGATTCGCGAGGTCAATCGATTCCCAATCCGCCATGCTTCGGCGAGCGGGGCTCGCCGTATGAGTGTTGGCGAGTGTTTTCTCCGACACCTATGGTGTCGATTGTAGAACCAATCAGGGAGTCACTCTGCGTGAGTCTCGAGGGAAGGGAATGACCTCGCGAATATGATCAGAGCCAGTTAGCCAAGTGCAGACTCTATCGATACCCATTCCGAATCCACCGTGTGGCACACCACCGTAACGACGGATGTCGACATAGAATTCGTAGGCCTCGCGGTCATTGCCCTCTTCGTCAATTCTCTCAAGAATCTCGGACTCGGACCAAGTTCGCTCGCCACCTCCAATAATCTCGCCGTATCCCTCGGGGGCCAGCAAGTCGTGACATAGGACATACTTGGGGTCGTCTGGGTCAGGACGATGGTAGAATGGCTTGGAGACGCGTGGGTAGTGTGTCAGGAAGTGCGGGACGTCAAAATCGGCGGTGAGAACCTTCTCCTTGGAATAGTCCAAATCCTGCCCCCATTCGACTTCAACACCCATCCCTTGTAGAGTCTCAACAGCCTCGTCATACCTCATTCTAGGGTAAGGATTGTCAGCGTAATTGGCTATTAAATCAAGATCTCTTCCTATGCTGGATAACTCCGCTTCATTCTCGTCTAATAGGCTGCGAGCGATGTGGCGAACGACGCCTTCTCCATGCTCCATAATGTCGTCGTTTGAGGACCATGCCATCTCCATTTCAGCATGCCAAAATTCAGTAAGATGGCGGCGAGTTCGGCTCTTCTCAGCGCGGAAAGATGGTGCGATTGTGTAGAGCCTCTCGAGTGCTGGCATCGCCGCCTCAGCATAGAGTTGCCACGACTGAGTGAGGTATGCCTTGCGACCGAAATACGGGACTTCGAAAAGAGTGCTTCCTCCTTCGACCGCACCAGCCACAAAGTTCGGTGCTTGATATTCGGTGAAGTCAAGGTCGCGGAAATATGAGTGAATTGCGCCGAAAACGGTAGAGCGGATTTTCAGCATCGTGGTCATTCTACCTGTTCTAAGGTAGAGATGTCGGTTATCGAGAAGGAACTCTGTCTCTCCTCCGTCTGCCTGTTCCATCGCAGATTCAGTAATCGGGAATGGTCGATCTGGATTGACGGGACCAACAATTGTCAAGCTCGATACCTGGACTTCGTGTCCATGCTCGCGGTCTGTCGCTTGGACTGTGCCGAAAACGATGACGCTGGACTCGATTAGAGCCTCCTTCATTGCTTCGAATTGCTCGTCGCCAACAACGTCTCGCTTGACGACGCATTGAAGAGTTCCAGTGGAGTCTCGTAAGACAACGAATCTGATCTTATTCGAGCCACGGGACCGGTGAACCCATCCCTTCAGCTCCACTTCCGTGCCGTCGTGTTTGCCGGCTCGAATATCACCTATCCAAGTGTCCTTGGTCATACTAACCCCGCCCCTTGGGCGGGGCTTCTACATATCAACCGAAGCCTTCATCGAGATGCAGTAATGATTGATTTGGCGGGTCTGACGGGGTTCGAACCCGCGACCGCCCGGTTAAGAGCCGGGTGCTCTACCTGACTAAGCTACAGACCCAGCCCGCCGACTTGGCACCCCTCTTTAATCGGAACGGTCGAGCTGTATTCTTAGCCCAGTCGTCCGCTCTCGTTGAGCAGTGTTACAACGCCACCTGATGCAGCCATCACAACAGCATCACAGATGCCGACAAAAAGGCCCACTTCGACCACACCAGCGATGTCAAGAAGGTCGCCCTCAAGAGATCGTGGATCGTTAATTGACGCTCCGAATGAACAGTCGAGAATGTATCCACCATTGTCGGTCACAAAGGGCTCATCGCCACCTCTCCTCGACACATTTCCAGGGCACATTTCACCAACCCTCTGACGAGTACGTTCCCACTCAAAAGGCAAGACCTCGATTGGTAGGTCAAATGCACCCAGTAAGTCGACCTGTTTGCGGTCGTCTGCGACTACAACCATGCCGTTCGCAGACTGGGCAACTATCTTCTCTCGTGTCAGAGCACCCCCGCCGCCTTTGATTAATGCGAAGTCAGAGTCAAATTCGTCGGCTCCATCGATGACGAGGTCAAGAACTCCGGCCTCAGAAAGTGGCACTAAAGGGATGCCCAAAGATTCAGCCAATTCACGAGTCGCTTCACTCGTTGGGACGCCAACAACAGACAATCCCTCCTCGGCCATTCTACGGCCTATCTCAAGCACAGTATAGCGAACTGTCGAGCCGGTGCCGAGCCCCAATTTCATGCCGTCGCGAACAAAATCGCAAGCAGCTATTCCTGCCTCGCGCTTCAGCGCCTCGACGTCGCTCACGCCCATTGCCAGCCGAGCGACAGCCATGATGCTTACCCCGAGTAATCTGTCTCGACCAGCCCCTCCAAGCCTGTCAAAGTAGCACCGTTGGGTTCATCCGTCGAAGCCATGCGGAATAGATGAGGGAGCAGGAGGGTCGCTGACAGTGTACGACACTGAGGAAAGTCCCCTCTCCAATATGCGAGCGGTCCGGTTCAAGCCGGAGGTCCGGGAGGGCCGGCTCTGCAATAGAAACGAACCGCGCCAGGCGTACGATGATCCCGTGAGGGTGAGGTTTCCTGAACGCGGCTGGAACGAGCAACCCCGCTGGAGCAAGTCCAAGCAGGTCCGTAGTGCATTAACAGGACCGGGTAGGATGCATAGTTGAATGCGACCAGCCGAAAGGTGAACAGAAAGGGGCTTACTCCCTGCACCCTCACTTTGGAGAAGCGGAGCGTAAGCTCTCTTCTGCTTTCAGAAACCATAGATTTCAGTCAATCTAGGGTGGCTTCGAGCACTGCTGATGTTTCAAGAGCACCAGAGTCTTGGTAGTCAAGCCAAGGCCCTTGCCCCATCAATCTCGAGCGCAACTCGTGCCAAGCAACGATGAAGCTCGGCAAGAGAATGCTCGAAGTCAGCAGGGCAAGTATCAGTAGTGACATCATCAAGACGAAGAAATTCTGCAGACCTGGAATCGCAACAAAGAGGCCTGCAGAAAGACCAGCACAAGTCGTTGCGGTGGTTTCGAAAATTGTTTGTCCAGTACGAGCAACCGACTTGACAATACCAGCGGGCGTCTCACCCTCGTCTTTGATTCGATCCACAATGTGAATAGAATCATCAACTCCGATACCAAAGACGATTGTACCAATCATCGCTGTGAAGAAATTGACATTCACATCACCCTGTCGCATCAGCAACGGTTGCCAAAGCACCACTGCTGCAACCGCTGCCATGGTGAATGTCGCAAGGCGCGGTGAACGGAATAAAATCATCATCGTTAACAACAGAATAACCATCGTCGCGATGGTAGTCTTGCTCTGTGCCTTTTGGATTCCAGCATTAATGTCGATACTGACCGGCAGTCCACCGGTCAGTTTCGAATTGACGACACCTTCGATGCCAAGAGCATAGCAAGTCATCGCATCTGCACAATTTCCATCTCCATCCAAATGGTCGTCGATGGCGTCGCGGAGGGCGGTGGCATCATTGAGGTTGATGTAAGGTTGAGTGACGTAGACAAGGGTCTTTGTTTCGCACGGTGTTTGCCACTCGCAAACGTCTTGATCAGCATTCATCAGCATACTTCGAATCTCGGGACTCAAAGTATCGAAAGCGATGTTCACCATATCCTCCCTGCTACTTGCCGCGTAGGCCCAGCACTCCGGTCGCAAAGGATTGGTTGATTCATCCCAACACTCGTCATGCAGGAGCTCCCAGAGGCTTCTGTCATAGACCTCAAGGCCGGAAATATTGACGTCGACATGAACTGCTTTGAGGATGTTCACTAGGCTGATACTCGAGGTCTGTGGGACATTGTTGATCTTACGTTCCTGCATATGGTCAATCGCGTTGAGAATTGGTAAATCACGGATTGGCGAGGTTGAGTTTTGCGGTCCCCTCATTTCCGCATCGACGATGAACATGTTTGTTTGCCCACCCTGGAAAATGGAGCTGTATTCACGTAGAGCATAGAAACTCGGGAGTCCAGGGGGAACCTCTTCAGTGGACCCGGTGAGGGACTTGCCCATCTCCTTCTCGAGAATTACGACTCCACCCGCTGTGACTACCATCGATACCAGGATGACTACAAGCGTGGCTTTGATCGGTAATTCGCCTATCTTCAGCCATATTTGGGACTCGATTGCAAGAAGGATGGTTCCTCCGATGAAAGATCCGAAGAAGATGGCATTGCCGGTGGTTGTGGTGTCGAAGGCGATGAGTGCTGCGGCCGCTACACCACCGATGATAAGCGAGAAGATGGCGGTCTGAATCATCGGCATTTCGATACCGTGCTCGACCTTACGATAACGGAATAGATGGACTAGTGCCGGGACCATGACCATCGAAAGAAGGAAGGTAATGGCAATCCCCATCAGAAGAGTGACTCCAACCGTGCGCATTGGATAGATTGGCACGAGAGATTTCCAAGTCAGGACACTGAATCCGATGATTGTGGTAATCGCTGAAAGGAAGATAGCGTGGCCAGTGGTCTGTGCTGCTCGCACGGTTGCTGTCAGGCTGAGAACAGGATCCCAGGGGTCGATGTTAGCGGTTGAGAAACCGTCTCGGTTCCGCTTCCATGATTCTTCGAGACGTTCCTCTAGTAATTCCTGACGATTCTCTTCTATTCGATTCGTCAGGTGTAAGGCATAATCCACGCCTAAACCGACAAGGATTGGCCCAGCGGAGATAATCATCGGAGTCAATGTGATGTCGAAGATTACAGTAAATCCGAAGGTAATTGCTAAACTCATCGCGATAGGTAATCCACAGATGATTATCACCTTCGGATTACGATGCAAAATCATCATCGTGATGCAGACTAATATTCCACTTATCGGAAGCATCGTATTGACGAGTTCAAGGTAAATCGCGTCCGATACATCATGGACGACAGGTGTCAGACCAGTCACAGTAATCGCCTGTCGGTCAGGCCGTGAATCAGCAATCGATATGGCCTCAGAAATCATTCGCTGAGTGACCGGTGGTAAGCCCGGATCCGCCCCTGCTTTTGCGTTAGATGGCAAGTTTGGATTTTTCTTTCTAGCTTCTTCTAGCCAGAGAGCATGGACCTCGATACTGATCGAGGAAGACATCAATTCGTCGTATTGACGGTAACATAACTCGCAGATACCCGGGTCCGTTTCTTCGAAAATGAGGCGCTTGGCGTAATCGATGAAGGCCTTGTGATCCTGGATTTGGCCGTCAGGGTTCTCATCGGTGATTCCCTTCGGGTCATCGCGAGAGATATACTGGCTTGTGCCCTCCATTTCGAATTTGAGACCGATTATGATGACTGCAGTATCCCATATTCCATCGCCGTCATTATCATAGATACCATCGCCATTCTCATCTAGTAAAGGATGGTCCTGCGTATCCATAACAAAGGAAGAGAGCAGCCCCTCGGTCTGGTCGACGAGGTTGTCTACACGATCTTGGTCATCGGGTATTGAGTATCCTTCATAGGGATTAAATTGGGCTGCCGTGCACTCCTCCCGCTGTCCTGTAGGCAACCCGTATTTCTCGAAAGCACAGGTGAAGCGGGCGCTCGAGGAATTTGCTTCTTTGAGAATTTGCGAGGGTGAAAGAATCCAAATCACTCCATCGATATCACCGCGATCGTCTTTGTGCTCATCTAGACCAGCTTGATAGCCGCCGAGTCCTCGATTATTGTCGTCGCTTTCCAACCACGACATCTGCTGCAGAATATCGACGCTGGTGATATTCTCTGAACCGCGACAATTCGGTGGAGATTCACCAGCTGCACATTTCCTATCAATCGCATTGTCGGTCTGGAAATACAGAATCATGATGTCGGTGGCCCATTGATTTCTGACCTGCTTGAGCAGGTCGGTCGATTCGGCATCATCAGGTAGATAAATTTCGACGTCTCCATTAATTTGGTGTTGAAAATCTGCGGCATGCTGACCAGCCAACGCCGTCGCCAGTAAAAGCAGAGCGACGATGATACCAGGACTTCGTAAAATCGCTGAATACCAGAACTCAGCTAACCTTTGTCCAAGTTCATGACCACGTTTGGCACCAGCGTTCAACAATTGATCGATGTAGTCGGCCGCATCGCCAATCGGCGATGCGTCAACGGTGCCGATGACCTTCTGCCCAGCCTCTCGGAGAGGCTGTAATTTCTCGAAAAAGCGCTCCCAGAAGATCGCCTCATCATCGCGTTCGTCATCGGGCACGAAGCGTGTGCCCCCACCGAGGCCCCATGAAGCAATCGCTAGGGCGCTCGGTGGGAGGCGGGTTCAGCATCAGTGAAGGCAGCGAGCGCGGAACTCTTGGCCGAACGCCTGAAAGTGAATGAGGAGGTCGAGGGGCCGATTGACATGGCTCGCAGGCGCAGGCGAATTGAACCTCAAGGCAAGGATGAGGATGTACGATTAATGGCTGGACTAATCACGGCTGGAGTCATCTCCATCGTCTTGGTAGCGTCAATGTTCATCGCTCCACCAGCCAACGTAGGGCCAGAAGAAGGCTCGCTAGCACCGGATTTCATCGCTTCCGCTTACACTGGCGGCGAGTGGGAAGAAGTACGTCTGAGTGAAATTTACGATGGTCGCTTAGTCTACATCAATTTCCTCGACACCGACTGCCCATACTGCTGGGAGGAGGGTGTGGAACTCTCTAACATGCACCAGGCATTCAGTGAAGATGTCATCTTCATCAATGTCATGGTTTCTCTTGAGATAACCGGCCACGACAGCAGTCGAGAAGAGGTCCAAGCCTTCCGCGACAAGACGCCTTTCGGCGATAACGACAACAATGGCGATGGATGCTATTCTGGTCGTAAGGATTGCGCTGAGAGACCGGGAGAAGCACACACCTGGATGTATGTCGATGACCTCACAAACTCAATCGCTGGAGATTGGGAGTTACCTGGAACTCCATTCAGCGTAATTCTCGATGGCGGAGGAACTGTCGTCTGGAATCAGGCTCAGAGCGATAATCACCCACCAGGGGAAGAGGTCGGCAACGCTCTCGCTCGTCTGCTCGGAGGTGAGTGAATGGCGAGCGCGCTTACAGACCCAGTCTTGCTGTTCTTCGTAGCGGCTCTGCTCGGCTCGTCCTTCCTATTCGCAAATGGAAGAGCGAAGGACGGTGCAGAAGGAACTCTCAGAATGCTTGATGGAAGTCTCGCATTTACGATTACAGGAATCCTTGCGTCGGGTTGGACGTGGGTGATATACAACGATATGATTCGCAACCCATTAGGAGGGGAATTTTGTGCCACAGAGGGCCTTGTGCAGTGTGGTTCAGTGATTGGAGACCCTCGTTATAACAACCTATTCGGGATGTCGTGGGGTTCTTTGGGACTAGCTGCTTTTGCTGCCTTATTCTTCCTAATCCTCTGCCTACGCATGGACATGCACGCAAAGTGGGTTAGCAAATACGTCGACTACGCTTGGTGGATGGGTCTTGCTGGAGTTCCCTTCCTGTTCTTACTCATCGGAATCGAAGTTATTGTAGTGAAGCATATCTGCCCATTTTGCACCATAGCCCACCTCGCCTTGATCGGTTATCTGGTAACTGTCTGGATGCTGCGCGAGCGGCGCGAAAACAGTGCTTGGCATTGATTTACAATCTGTCTAAACCGACTACAGGACTGAGCCGAAGCATCCGCCAATAGTGCTGAATTAGTATCAAAGCGCTTGATGCAAGAGATGTCTTTTCGGCGAATGTCTCAAAGTGGAAGTCAAGGTGGCGCGACCATGGAACTCGTCACTGGAGGAGCCGGATTCATCGGTTCGCACCTAGTCGATGCATTGGTCGCACAAGGTAAGAGTGTGCGTGTGCTGGATAATTTCTCGAGTGGGCGCGAAGAATTTCTTGCGCACCACAATGGTGGCTCAGGAGTCGAGATTGTCAAGGCAGATCTCCTCGACTTCGACGCGGTAAAGGCTGCAATGGAAGGCATAGATACTGTCCATCACTTAGCCGCAAATCCTGACATCAGACTCGGTACCGAAGTCACCGATACAGACCTGAGACAGGGCACAGTGGCTACTTACAATGTGCTAGAGGCCATGCGACACGCTGGCGTCGAGCGCATCTCTTTCTCGTCCTCGAGCGCGATATATGGTGAGGCGAGCGTCATGCCGACACCCGAGACCTACGGGCCTGTCAAACCGATTTCTCTCTACGGTGCGAGTAAGCTCGCCAGTGAAGCGCTAATCACAGCCTGGTGCGGCACCTTCGGAGCCAAGGCGTGGATTCATCGCTTCGCCAATATCGTCGGTCCGCGCGGAACTCATGGAGTCATCTTCGATTTCATTCACAAACTCAAGCGCGATTCAAGTCGCCTCGAGGTTCTTGGTAACGGCCTGCAAGAGAAGTCCTACATGTCGGCCGAGGATTGTGTTCGAGCAATGGTTCATCTCGTAGATCAGGCCGACGAGTCGGTTAACCTCTACAATCTCGGCACCGGCGATACTTGCTCAGTTCGAAGAATCGCCGAAATCGTCGTCGAGGAATCTGGCTTCAACAACGTATCGATAGAATATACGGGAGGAGACCGAGGCTGGGCAGGGGATGTGCCCAAGACCAGCCTCGAAGTCGAATATCTATTCTCAACAGGTTTTGTGCCGAAAATGCACTCTGAAGATGCTATTCGGCACACGGCGCGTGCGCTCATCCAAGAAATCGGCTTGTGAGTAGCGCTCGAAGCCGCCTCGCGCGCCTCGGATTCATAACCCAACGGCTGGACGAGCGCGCATGAGCAAGCGCTGGTATCAGGAGAATCGGCGCGACCCATGGCGCCGCCAAGCCAAATCGAAAGGCTACCGCGCGCGCTCAGCATACAAACTCAAGCAAATCCAAGAGAAGTTCGAAGTTATCCGAGAAGGAGACACAATTCTCGACCTCGGATGCCACCCAGGAGGTTGGACACAAGTAAGCGTGGAGGAGTCCGGTGAGGAAGGACAAATCATTGGTGTCGACATGAAATCAACTTCCCCGGTAGAAGGAGCTAGTATCATTCAAGGAAATATCACTCATGCTGAGACCATCGAACGCATCGTAGGGTTACTTGACGGACGCGAATTGAACGTGGTTCTCTCCGATATTTCCCCAAAGCTCACCGGCCGCTATGACACGGATCAAGCGATTTCACTTGAACTCTCGACGATGACTCTCGATGTCGCCATGGACATGCTTGCCCCTGGTGGCTCGTTCGTGACTAAAATCTTCCAAGGCGTTGGGATTGAAGGATTGATTCAAGCGGCGAAAGACCGGTTTAGCAATGTTCAGAGATTCGCACCAATGGCGAGTCGGAATTCTTCGTCTGAAACCTATCTTGTTTGCCGTAATAGGCTCCCTGTACCGCGAAAGTCTGCTCGAGGAATGAGCGCTTTCGCGCAGGTGCAGAAGCATCTGACTGCTGTTGGCGTAAATGTCGATGATCCCGATGAGGGTGGCGATGAGAATATCGCAATCGGCTTTAGGCGCGTTACGAAGAAGGATTGATTCTGGGCCAAGGTCGTGTGCTTGGCGGTTAATTCACTTTCAGAAATCCTAGTGGATTTCACACATTGTAAATTGGCGTCTCGTCCAGTTGCATCGCGAGATTGAACAGCCACCACGAAATCAAGTCGAATGATTCCACGAGATTCTGGACACCTGTTCCGTTGTCAGTTATCATCATGTCAACCATCGTATCGAGTGTGTCGCACATAGCGTGGTAGCAGTCAGAGCCGCCAGTCAGAGATCCGAAGTCCATCGATACCACTCCGAGTTGATCTGCTATTCTCTCGTAGTCGCTCCTCCCTCTCTGCGATTCATGCACCGATATCGAGAGTCTTTTCTGGTCACTAGAGTCGACGTCCTTCATTGAGGCATAACCCTCAGTGTTGTAGAGCTCCCTCCCTAGGCGCAGTGCCTCGGCGATGTCGTTGTTGTTTGAGCCAATCCACTCGGTCAGCCTGACCATGGGCCACTGCTCGTTGATCTGGTTATCCGTTTCGGGAATGATATCGACGACTAGGGTGTAGTAACCCGGCCAGTTGGTCCCAACCGCGTCTGCATTGAGGTAGTTCGACAGGGTTACTCCTGCAGGAATGTTGTCAATCCAACTGTCGACGCCGTTGTAGCCGTTCTCCTCGTTGGACCAGAAGCATACAGCGATGGTCCTGCGGTGGTCGAACTGGGCGAGACCTCTAGCTGCCTCTAGGACTAGAGCGACGCCAGCGCCATTGTCATGCGCACCTATGCGGGTACCCCCTCCTGGTGGGCTTCCAGCCTCCGCAACATCGAGGTGCGCGCCGAGCACCAGCCACTCATCGGGGAACATTGTGCCCTCCTTGTAGCCGCAGACGTTGACTGCGTAGGAGAAGTCAGAGATCCAGTACCTGTGTACCTGAGCGTCGTAGCCCATACCCTGCAACTCTCCCTGCATGAAATTCACAGCCCTCATGTACGTCGGATCATTCAGGGTGAATGGGCCCCAGCGCTCGTTGTAACCAGAATCGGGGTCTGCGAACAACTCTAACCATTCGAAGACGTTGAGGCCGTCGATTAGCCCAGTGCTATGCAGTGCTCCGTCCTCGACTGTGTAAGCTGAGTCGTTCTCTCTTTCCACAGGGTGCTCAATGTAGGAGTATGGCGACTGCTGGAATTCGCTCGAGGAGAACCATTCAGTCCAACTCTGGTTGGTCGCTCGCAGAGGCCATGTATCTCTACCTAATTTGCCCAGGAGGAAGTGAGTTGAATTGAGATTTGGCGGCGCCAGCATCTCTACGATTGCAGTACCTGTTCCATCAAAGTTCAGCGTAGTCCCATTCACTACATATCCAGAATCCTCATCCATTACGAGATATGGAATATGTACGCTCATAGGACTTGATGCGGTGACCTCTACAGTCTGGAATTGTGCGCCTACGAGAACCTCAGGAGAAATGATCAGATTGTCGACCGAAATCAACTCGATATCCTCTTCTGGAGAGAAGCATCCAGTTAGATTGGTAGCAATAATGACGAGGGCAAGGCATGCGGCACGGGCCCGAGTCATCGATGCGGATTGGTGCTGGCTGTATATATCACTCTGAATCTCTGTCATACGGCACAATATTCTGCCATTCCGAGGCGTCGGAGCGAGCGACGATCGCCTCGACCCAATCGCTATCTGAGCAATTGAATACCTCATGCGGTAGTCCAGGTTCGATGTAGAACATATCACCCGCGCTATGGACAACAGACTTCCTACATCCCGGTCCGAATTCGTGTCGGACCGATCCCTTCAGTAGGAAAATCATGACGTCGAAATCGACATGGATATGGGCCTTGGCAATCCCTCCGGGGGGAATAAAGGCCTTGTTCATTGAGAGTTTTGTCGCGGGTGTGTTCTTGCCTGATAGTCCTGCGCCGTATTCGATATTGTTCCAACCACGGACCTTGTCAATATCGCGCAAGCCATGTATCCCACCCGCATCTTCGATGAATTTCGCTAGGTCCACCTGTTCTCCAGACAGTGAGAGTTCTTCTTCGCTCATGTGAATCGCCAATACCCCCCAGATTGCATAGTGATTTCAACCCATTCACCAATAGAATCCGAACACTGAGCCTGAGTGGAGCCCCATGCTCCGTCGGTCAACGCTAAAAGGGGGAGGTGGCTCGGCCGCGTCGCTGAGGGTCAATAAATGGCAACAAGAGCAGACATCTGTACCTCGTCCGGTCTTCCTCTCGTCGAGAGTAAGAGCACATCCTTCCCATGCCCAGAGTGTGGAGAAGCGATAGGTCGAAGCGAGAGATGTCGAGTTCAGGCAGTCAAGTATGTCTGTCCCGCATGCACGTTCGAGGGACCCTGAATCCTCTGGAGTTGTTCAATATGGGACATGTCGTTGTAAAGTACAAGGTCACAATTGACCAACCGGAAGAAGGACGCCCCGACTACGAGGGAATTGCATCCACCATTTCCTCGATGACTGAGGTTCAAGCCTGCGAAATCAAGCCACTCGCATTCGGTATGATGTTCATCGAGGTCCAAGCTGTTCTCGGCGAGGGCGAAGGAATCGTCGATGGATTCGAGAATGCAGTCCGCGCCATCGACGAAAACGTAGGTCAGATCGAAGCCCTCGAAATGGGCCGTCTCTGAATCATCGCCCAAGCATATTCAGCGTAACTCGCGCTGATTAATTCAAACCGTCTGTTTGAATCAATCAATTCTTTGAGACTGATTTGCTTGAGGTAAGCGCCGATATCTGTCAATAATGATCGAGGGGCGAGCGCATGAATTCTCGCATCAACACAGTAGCATAAGTCCCCGGCGGCAGAGTGAATTTGAGTCTCAAATCAGCCCCCTCAGGATTCCAGCGCTCGCCCTCGTATGGACCAGCATCCCAGCGCTTAGAGGAAGATTCCTCTGTCAGGCTCGGAGCCTCT
>Ga0209035_10000239_pt1 | contig 22196 bp, 16 predicted proteins | sample MarorgKNORR_S2LV_6_FD_188220 | JGI IMG/M metagenome (GOLD analysis project Ga0209035, IMG submission 188220) | Marine microbial communities from the Southern Atlantic Ocean, analyzing organic carbon cycling - AAIW_A/KNORR_S2/LV (SPAdes) (version 2) | ecosystem: Environmental > Aquatic > Marine... | reverse complement strand
TATTAAAAGTTGATTCAATTTTTTTTTTCAACTTTTATTTCACTTATTTTTTGTTTATCATAATAAATCGTTCTTGAAGTTTTAGGAGTGAAAATAGTTTTTTCAACATTATAATTTTTAATGTCATATGTTTTGATTTTCCCTCCTTTTAAAATAGATAAAGCCAAAGATTTTTCTTTTATATTATAATCATAATTTAAAATATTAGAATAATAATCAGTTACCTGTTTAAAAGTATTATTACTAATGTCATACTTATACAATGTATTTATTCCTTTTAAATCACTCATATAAATAATTTCATTTCTGGAAATAGGTAATGCATTTATATCATCACTAATAGTTTTTGTTATTTGATGTAAGTAATTTTTTGTGGTATCTAAACTATAAATAAATAAATTATTGTAACTAAGCACTTTATATATTACCGAATCAATTTTATTATGAGTTCTATTTGAGCTAAAAACTATTGAATTTGATTTTGGAAAAAATTTAGGTTGAATATCATCTGAAATATCATTTGTCAATTGTTTAATACTATTTTTATATGTGCTTAAAAGATATAGATTATTATTCGAGTTTATTGTTCCGCTTAGTGCAATTAGATTTGTGGTATAATTAAATGAAAAGCCGTTAACATTTTTAAAATTTGGTATTGGTTTATATGTTTTTTGTCTATTTATAATATCATATATTATAATATTATTTATGCCATTTATCATTTTAAGGTATCCTATTTTATCATCATTAATCCATGTTGAATAAAAGTTATTATTTTTTGAAGTATTTATAACTTTAGAAATGGTATTAATCTTATTTGTATTTTTTTCTAAGATAGATAGGGTTATTCCATTTTTATTTTTTGAAGAAAATAATATATTTTCATTGTTAGGACTGATTTTTAAATCAGTGATATTGGAATATTTTTTTTTAAAATTAATTAAATAATTATCATTTAATTTCGAATATTGTTCATTAAATGAATTAATAGATAAAAGATAATAGTTTTGCCATTCTTCCATCACTTCATTGAAACTTTTACCTAAGGAACTTGCAATTGCCTTTTCTGGATTTCTAATAATTTTAGTAAGATTTAAAATATTTGAAATGATATTTTTCCCATAATATATTGAGATATAATTCCATATACTTTGTCCTATTATTTCTGGGTTCTTATCTGTAATATTTTTTATTTTTTTAAGATCTTTAGTTAGAAAATAATCTCTTATTACATCATCCATTTTTAAATCCCATCCATATGCTAAGTATCTTGATGCACCATCAATAAACCAAATTGGAATTGATGAAAATGAGGCTTTCCCAAATCTGTCAGAAAAACCATTATTTCCTCTCATTAAATCATTTATTATGACTTTTAAAAATTTATATTTTAGTTTTTGTTTAAAAATCTCTTTAGTATTAGAGAAGGCTATTTCAAATTGTATTGAATTATTTTGAGCTAAATTTGTAGATAAAAAAAGATCTTTATTATTAATACCAATATTACTTTGAATTAATTCACTTGGTGAATTAAAAATAAATACTTTCGTCTTTTTTATTGGTTGATGACCAACTAAAGATGTCATTTCTCTGAAGTTATTCTCAAGATATTTTGAGGTTAAATCAGCTAAATCTTTTTCATTATTATTATAATAAACTTCAAAATTATTAGAATAGATAATACTCCATTTTACAGATTTATATTGTATTCTATTCTTTCCATATTCAGAATAAAATGAACTTTGTGAACATAGATTTATACTATGAGTAATAAAAAAAATCCAAAGAATTAAAATTTTGTCTAGTTTCATTAGTACTAATTTTACGAATTATATCTATTAATGTTTATCTCTTTATTAATATCGATATTTTTTTCAATATTATTAAATAATTCTTTTGAACAATACGGAGCTAAGCTTACACCTTTAGAACCTAATCCATTTAATATATATAAATTATTAAAAAAATGATGTTTTCCTACGAATGGTCTTCTATCTCTTGTAGCAGGTCTAACACCATTTTTTTCATCTATAATAATATATTTTTTTTTTAATAATTTAGATAATTTATCAATCAATTCTTGAAGTCCATTATTATTATCTTTTTTATAGGTTGATCCAACATTTTTTAAATCATTAGAAATAGGTACAATTGATATACCTCTATTTATAATTTCCATTATTTTGAGTTTAGTTTTTATAATAATGCTTGTTCCATAAAGATGTTTAAAAGGAAGGTATGAAAATAAATTTTTTGTTTCATTTATTCCTATACACATAACTACATATTTACTTCTCCAATTTTTTATTTGAATTACATTATCATTTTTAATTATAGAACCTTCATTTAGTTTATATTTTTTATAACGTTTAATACTATGAAAATATTTTTTTGATTCTAAAATATATTTATTTACATCAAGATATCCACTTTTAGTAGTAATAATACCACCTAATTCATCATAAAGAGTTTTTGAATTTTTACTTTTAACTTCAGCTTTTATGTAATTTTTATAATTTTTGTTTGATATTTTTTCATTCCATTCATTAGCATTTTTATTGCTTTTATATGGTCTATAAATATTTTTTTTATATAAAAATTTTTTTCCAATTTTTTTTTCAACTTTTAAGTAAAACTCTTCAAGTTCATAAAAAAGAGTATCTACATTCCATGTTTTCACTGAATTTCTACCAGTTATAGGGTTATAAATTCCTAATGCAGCTGCAGATGATGTTCTAGTGTCTTCATCATTTAAAATATAAAATTCTTTATTATTTAAATAAAGTACCCATCCAAGCGTTGTTCCAGCTATTCCTTGACCTACTATTAAATAATCTAATTTTTTCATCTTTTGTTTTAATCTAATTATTAATAACTCAAATTTGTAATCAAATTAAAAATATGTTACATATTAAATCATTTACTTTTAATCCATTTCAAGAAAATACTTATGTTGTTTCATCAGGGGATAAATGTTTTATTCTTGATCCAGGTAATTATACTGATGAAGAACATAATACCATAAAGTCTTATATAAATGATAAAAAATTAATTCCTCAGTTAATACTTGTAACCCATTGTCATGTTGATCATGTTTTAGGAATAAATTTTCTAACTAATGAGTTTTCTATTAAAGCATATATTCCAGAATCTGAAAAATCTATATTTAATGAAATGGTTAATTATGCTCCAATGTTTGGTTTTGAAAATTATAAGAGTTCGTTAGATATAGAATATATTTCTAAAAATGATAAATTAAAATTTAATAATTTATGCATAGATATTCTATTACTACCTGGTCATTCCCCCGGTCATTTAGGTTTTTATTTTAAAGAGGAAGGAAAATGTTTTAGTGGTGATGTTATTTTTAAAAGTGGTATAGGTAGGACTGATCTTCCTGGAGGAAATCATGATACTTTAATTAAGAGTATTAAAAATGAATTATTTTTACTTGATGATAAAGTAATAATTTATCCTGGACATGGACCTATTACAAATATTAAAGATGAAAAAAAATTAAACCCTTTTTTAATTTGAAAAAACATATTCCAAATGTATTTACAATTCTTAATTTAATTTCAGGATTTTTAGGTATAACATTTTTTATATCTGATTTTACAGATTATTTGCCATATTGTATTTACATCTCTTTAACATTTGACTATTTAGATGGTTTTGCTGCTAGAAAATTTAATTTAGTATCAGATTTTGGTAAACATTTAGACTCTTTGGTTGACCTAATATCTTTTGGAGTGCTCCCAAGTTTATTGGTATTCGATTGGTTTCATAATTATTCTTCAGTTCAGTTTTTAGAATATATCTCTATTATAATAATAATTTCTTCTGCTATTAGACTTGCAAAGTTTAATACTTATTCAGCTAAATCTTTTGATTTCATTGGTTTACCTACTCCAGCAAATGCTTTATTTTTTGTTTCTATATTTTATTCAACTAGTTATATGTCATTTTTTTTAAATGAACTTATTTTAGTGATTTTAGTAATTATTTTTTCATTGTTAATGATTTCAAATATTAAATTTTATTCATTAAAATTCATAAACTATACTTTTAATGATAATATGAATAAATACATAATAATTTTTGGTTCTTTCTTAGGTTTATTCTTATTAGGAATTGATGGTTTTCCATTTATAATTCTTTACTATATTGTTTACTCAATAATTAATTATGTATTTCTTAAGTTAAATTCAAAATAATTTTAAAATAAAAGAGTTTAAAGGGTATGTTTTAATTGCATTAACTGTGAAGCTAAAATTTATATATATATTATTTTTTTTACCAGGCTACATATTCTCTCAATCTTCAATATTATCTACTGGAAATTGGATAAAAATAGGTATTGTTAATTCTGGAATTTATAGAATTGATAAAGATGTATTTACAACTAATGGGATAGATTATAATTTGATAAATCCAAAAACATTACAACTTTTTGGAAATGGATATAATGGTAAATTACCTCAAAAAAATAGTTTATCAAATGAAATCTCTCCTAAGGAAATAGCAATTAAATTTTTTGGAAATAATAACGATGTATTTGAAGAAGGTGAATACATATATTTTTATGCTCAATCTTCAGATAAAGTTTTTTATGATTCAATAAATAATGAAATGCAGCATGAAAAAAATATTTATAGTGATTCATCATTTTATTTATTGACATATAACCAAAATATTGGAAAAAGGATTGATGAATATAATAATGGTTTGTTATTTGATTCATTATCAAATATGGTTTATCATTTTAGTTATAATGAGTCAGATATTTATAGTATAATCCAATCTGGAAGAGAATGGTATGGAAAAATTTTTTCATCAAATCAATTCGAGGAATTTAATTTAATGAATTATGAACCTGATGCAGATTTAGATATGGAGTTCAAATTTTTATCAAGATCAACTTCAGATTCGGAATTTTCAGTATCTATAAATAATAATCTAATAGAAAATATAAAGCTTCAAAATATAAAAGAAAGTATTTATGGTGATAAGGGTTTAATAACATCAAAAAAAATACTTTACCCTATTATTGATACTAATCAAAAAAAATTAAAAATTTCATATTTTGGGTCTAGTTCATCAATTGCTTATTTAGATTATTTTTCACTATCAGGAAAAATCAAATTATTATATAATCAAAATCAAATTATATATTTCACTAAACCTTCCAATAAAAATTTCATAAAATATAATATTGATTCAAATAAGGAAGTTAGTATTTGGGATATTTCAAATCCATACTCTATAAAATCACATAAGATATATGAGGATAATAATAACTTCCATTACATATCTAATGCAAAAATCTATTCATCAAATATTATCTTTTCTTTAAATGATATATTGGTTCCTAAATATTTTAAAGAAATATCTAATGCTAATATATTAAATCATTCAAATCCTGATTTATTAATTATAACAAATGAATTATTTATTGAAAATGCTAATACTATAAAAAAGTTAAGAGAAGAAAAAGATAATCTTGATGTAGAGGTTGTATTGGTTAATTCAATTTATAATCAATTTTCTTCTGGTATTCCAGATGTTTCAGCAATAAGAAATTATATAAAATATGTATATAATAGTTCTTCTGAAAAATTAAAATATATTTTATTGTTTGGGGATTGCTCTTATGATTTTAAAGATAGAGTTCCAAATAATACAAATTATCTACCAATATATCAATCATATAATTCTATTAATAACATATATAGTTTTTCATCGGATGATTATTATGGTTTCTTAGATGATGATGAAGGAGAATGGTTTGAAAATAATTCAGGAGATCACTTTTTAGATGTAGGCATAGGTAGAATATCTAGTAAAAATAAAGATGAGGCTAATGCATATGTTGAAAAATTATTGAGATATTCTAAAAGAAAAAATTTAATTGGTGATTGGAAAAATGATATTTATTTGGTTGCTGATGATGGTGACAATAATGTACATCAAAATGATGCTGAACAACATTTTAATTTATTAAATAATGAAAATAAAAATTTTAATATAAATAAAATTTATCTTGATTATTATAAACAAGAGTTAGTAGATGGAATTAAATCATCACCAGAGACTAAACTATTATTAGATCAAGCAATTAATAAAGGATCTCTTATATTAAACTATGTAGGTCATGGTAATGAATTTTTATGGACTGAAGAAAAAATTCTCAATGAAAATTCAATTTATAGTTGGAAGAATAGAATGAAATTACCACTATTTATTACAGCTACATGTGAGTTCGGTAAGTTTGATGATCCATTAATTACATCAGGAGGAGAAATGCTACTTAATAAAATAGATGGGGGAGCTATCGCTCTATTAACCACCACTAGACCTGTATTTTCAAAATCAAATTTCAAGTTAAATAATCAATTTTATAAACATGTTTTTAAAAAAGTAGATGGAAAATATCAGAGGTTAGGTGATATTTTTAAGAACACAAAAAATAATAGTTTAAGTGGACCTATAAATCGAAATTTTGCTTTTTTAGGTGATCCATCTATGAAATTAGCTTATCCAAGTTATAATTTAATTTTAGAGTCTCCTGATACCATAAAAGCACTGGGTAAAGTTATGATTAATGGATATATAAGTAATCTCAATGAAGATAAAGTAGATGGTTTTAATGGAGATTTATATGTTGATATTTTTGATAAAATTTCTCTTAAGAAAACACTGGGAGATGAAAGTGATTCTTTTACATTTTATGAATGGGATAATAAAATTTTTAAAGGTTTAGTTGAAGTAAAAAATGGAAATTTTTCCTTTGAATTTATTGTTCCAAAAAACATTGAATATCAATATGGTGAAGGAAGAATGACATTTTTTGCTACGGACACTTCTTCTTTTTTAGATGCATCTTCATCCAATGACTATATAATTGGTGGTACCTCTGATGGATATATAGAAGATTTAGTACCTCCAACTATTGATATATTCATAGATAATTATGATTTTATATCAGGTAACTCAGTTTCAAAAGACCCTCTTTTAATTGTTGATTTATATGATTTTAGTGGTATTAACATAACTGAAAAAAATTCTTTTCAAACTATGAGAGCAGTTTTAGATGATTCAGTGGAAATTAAATTAAATGATTATTTTATTACAAATAAAAATAAATTTAAAGAAGGAGTAGTTAGATATCCCTTAACTGGACTAAAAATAGGTAAACATATAATTAAAATTATAGTTAGTGATTCATACAATAATTTGTCATCAAAGTCAGTTGTATTTGTTATTGATGATAGTAATTTATTTAATATATATAATTTTATGAATTATCCTAATCCTTTCTATGATCAAACTACTTTTAGTTTTGATCATGATGATGCAGAAAAACCTTTACTAATTAACTTAGAGATTATTGATTTAAGAGGTAATTTATTGTATAAATATGAAGAATTAGTTGAATATTCAAATTCTCATATTGATGGAATAAAGTGGGATGGTAGAGATATGAATAATAATCTTTTGCCTCAAGGAATTTATATTTATAAATTACATGTTAAGAATTTATATGATAATTCATCAATTACAACATTTAATAAAATGATAAAAAGAAATTAAATCGTGAAGTATATATTAATTTTTATTTTTTTTGTGTTTTCTATGAGTGTGTTTTCTCAAACATCATTTATTAATGGTCAGGACAGTTCTAGGAGACCTATTATTACTGCAGTTCCGTTCTTATTAATATCTCCTGATTCTAGAGGATCTGCAATGGGAGAGACTGGAGTTGCAACTTCTCCTGATGCAAATTCAGTGCATTGGAATAATGCAAAGCTTGCTTTTATAGATAAGAAGTATGGTTTTAGTATGTCATACGTTCCATGGCTTGGTAAAATAGTTGATGATATGTCTATATCATACTTATCTGGTTTTTATAAAATTGATAAAGTTCAGGCTATTAGTATAGATATGAAATATTTTGATTTGGGAGAAATACAATTAACAGATAACCAAGGAATGTCTTTAGGTATAGAAAATCCTAAAGAATTGAGTGCTGCATTCTCATACTCAAGAAAGTTAACTAATAGTTTGTCAATAGGAGGTACAGGCAGATATATTTGGTCAAATTTATCAGGTAGTATATCAAACTATTCAGACTCAAAGGCTGGTACTAGTTTTTCTGTTGACTTAGGAATTTATTATAATAAAGAATTAACTTTTTTGAGTAGAACCAGTGAATTATCTTTTGGATCTCATTTTTCTAATATTGGTGGTAAAATAACTTATGGAAGTTCAAAAAATTTAGATTTTATACCTATTAACTTGAGATTTGGATCTGCTTTTAAAACTTTTATTGATCAATATAATAGTTTGACATTTGCTCTTGATTTTAATAAATTATTAGTTCCATCTCCACCTATTTATGAAAAAGATAATTTAGGAAATTATATAATAGATCCTTTAACTAATGAGCCAAAAATTTTAAAAGGAAAAAACCCTAACAGATCGGTTTTAAGTGGTATGTTTTCTTCATTTTCTGATGCTCCCAATGGATTTTCAGAGGAACTTAAAGAGTTTACAATATCTACAGGAGTTGAGTATTGGTATAGAGAATTTTTTGCTTTAAGAGGTGGATATTTTTTTGAGAATAATGATAAGGGAGGTAGAAAATTTTTAACTTTTGGTGCTGGTATAAAGTATAATAATCTTGGATTAGATTTTTCTTATATATCAACTATAGATCAAAATCATCCTCTAGCAGAAACTATGAGATTTTCTCTTGCATTATTATTTAATGATAATGAACAATCTAATTTTGATGATGATTAACTATAAGTCCAATAGAATTTATTCCTTTTAAAATTTCTTTTCTCATAGATTGTTTTATTAAAAAAGTATATTCTGCATTCTCATCCAAAGAATTTATATTGAAAATAAGTGAGTCTATTTTATAATTTTTTAAAATTCCAGAACCTAATGGAGTACCATATTTTTTTTCAAATAAATCAAATTCGATCAGTTTTGATTTTATAATATTCTGACTTGAATCAAGAAGTGAATAAGATGTATAAAAATTTTGATATGGGTAGTCTCTTGTATAATTAATACTTAGATTAAAGTTAAAATCCTTACTTTCTTGAGTATTAAAATTAAAAACAATGGTTGAATCTGCATGCCATTTATTATCATAAAAAGTATAATAATTTGAGAATATAGTATTATGTGTGCATGCTATTATAGAGGATAATGAAATAAGTAATATTAAATTATAATTTTTCATCTATTTACTGCTCATTAAATCTTTACCAATATCATTTCTATAATATTTATTTTTCCATGAAATGTTTTTTGCTAGTTTATATGAGTTTTTTAATGCGGATTTTAAATCTTTTCCTATTCCTGTACATGCAATAACTCTTCCACCATTAGTTATAATTTTATTATTACTTTTTTTTGTTCCAGCATGAAAAATTATACAATTATCTTTTGTGTCTAGATTAGATATTGGGTTTCCTTTATGATAATTTTCAGGATAACCATTTGATGCAAGAATAACAGTAGATACAAAATTATTTTCAACTTTTAATTTAACTTGATTGATATTATTATCGATACATTTTAAAATAATATCTACAAAGTCATTTTTTATTCTTGGAATAACAACTTGAGTTTCTGGATCTCCCATTCTAACGTTATATTCTATAACATATGGTTTACTTTTAACACTCATTAGTCCTGCAAAAATAAAACCTTTAAAATCTATATTTTCATTTTTTAATCCATCTACAGTAGGTTTTATTATTGTATTTTCAACTAGTTGCATAAAATTATTAGTTGCAAAACCTACAGGAGAAATAGCACCCATTCCACCAGTATTTAAACCGGTATCATTTTCTCCAATTCTTTTATAATCTTTTGCTTCAGGAAGTATTATATAATTTTCACCATCTGTAATAGCAAATACAGAAACTTCAACTCCATCTAAAAACTCTTCAATTAAAACATTTTTACTTGCTTCTCCAAACTGCTCATTTAAAAGCATATTTTTTAAATTTCTTTTTGCTTCTTCTAAGTCACTACAAATTATAACACCTTTCCCTGCAGCTAACCCATCAGCTTTTAGTACATAGGGTGCATTCATATTTTCTAAAAAGATAAATGCTTTATCTATAGAATCTTTATTAAAGGTTTTTGATCTTGCACATGGAATACCATTTCTAAACATAAAATCTTTAGAAAAATCTTTGCTCCCCTCTAACTGAGACCCTATTTTACTAGGGCCAAAAATTTTAATATTTTTAAGTTCTTTATTAATTTTAAAATAATCAACAATTCCTCTTACTAGTGGTTCTTCAGGTCCTACAATTACTAAACTAATATCTTTATTTAATACTAAGTTTTTAATTTCTTCAAAATCATTAATATTTAATTTAATGTTTGTTGCTATTAAATCTGTTCCCGCATTTCCTGGAGCAACATAAAGTTGAGTGCATAGGTTACTTTTAGAAATTTTCCAAGCAAATGCATGCTCTCTACCCCCTGAACCTAATAATAGAATATTCATAATTCAAAAATATTATTTAAATAATATAAATTGCATATAAATTCAATAGAAATGAAAAAAGTTGCAATTAGCGGTTATTTTGATCCAATCCATGTTGGTCATCTTGAATATATTGAGTTATCAAAAAAACTTGGGGATTATCTTATAGTTATTATAAATAATAATGATCAATGTGTATTAAAAAAGGGTAAACCATTTATGGATGAAAAGGATAGAATGGAAATAGTTAGAGCAATTAAATGGGTAGACGAAGTATTCTTATCGATAGACAAGGATGCAACTGTTAGTAAAAGTTTGGAAAGTCTTAAACCAAATATTTTTACTAATGGAGGAGATAGGCATAATACTGAAATACCAGAAGCATTAGTATGTAAAAAGTATGGTATAGAACTCCTTGATGGTTTAGGAAAAAAAATAAGAAGTAGTTCGGATATAACTGGATTAAAATCAAAAGATTCTTTGACGAACTAATTCATATAATATTATAGAGGTACTAGTTGAAACATTAAGTGAATCAATTTTTCCATACATAGGAATTTTAACTTTATTATCACTTATTTCAAGAATAGAAGATGAAATACCATCTTTTTCAGATCCAAAAATAATTGCTGTTGGTATTTTATAATCAATATCATAAATATTTTTATTTCCTCTCTCAGAACATGAAATAATATTAAGACCACTTTCTTTTAGCTGAGAAACTGTTCTTTTTAAACTTGTGACTTTACAAATTGGAATATAATTTATTGCTCCAGCAGATGTTTTTACGGCATCACTTGTTATGAGTGCACCACCTTTTTCTGGAATTATTATAGCATCTACACCTGCAGATTCTGCAACTCTAGTAATAGCTCCAAAATTTCGAGTATCAGTTATTCTATCAAGTATTAAAACGATAGGGTCTTTACCATTTTCATAACATCTTTGAATAATTTCATCTATAGGTTGGTATGAAATTGGTGATATATAACAAATAATACCTTGATGATTTTTTCTAGTTATTCTGTTTAGTTTTTCTTTTGGAACTAGAGAAACATGTACATTATTTTTTGAAGCTAAATATTTAATTTCTTGAATGATTTCTTTTATAAGATTTTTTTGAATAAATATCTTTTCAATTGTTTTTCCAGAATTAAGAGCTTCTAATACTGGTCTTGTTCCAAAAATGATATCTTTATTTTTCATCTCTTTATTTTAAACTCAGCAATGTATATAATAATTCATGGTTGAATTCTTCTTTTTTTATATTTTTATTAATTACATAGTTAGATATCCATTTAGTCTCTTTAGAAGTGCCATGATTGCTATCATTTAGTTTCTTAACAAACTTTAAACTAGATGATTCTCCTTCTATTTTCTTAATAGCTTCCACTCCTAGTGTATGCAAATAACTTTTTTTATTAATATTATTTCTAGAATAGTTAATAATCTTTTTAAGATATTCTAGTCCATCTTTATTATCATTTTTTGAGTAGCAATGGTAAATAAGATAATCTTGAATTCTCTCATCAGAATTATATGGTTTACCTACTCCTAAATTCTCTGGCCATTTTTTAGATTTTTCTAAAAGATTAATAGCTGAATTATAATTTAATTTTTTTATTTCATTAAGAGATGCCCCAAAATAGGCATTAGTATATAATTCTCTTCCTTCTCCTGCATGTTCATAAGGGAGAATTTCTAATTTTTCAAGTGAAGAGATTGCATCTTGAAATTTTTTAAGTTTGATAAGAGTTTTTACATAATCCATACCCACTATATAATTTGATGTATTTCTATTGAATTCTTTTTTAATTATTTCATGAGCATTTATATTTTCATTTTTTGATAAATAATAATTAGATAAAGCTTTAGCTACTCTCCAATTTCTAGGATTTAAGTCATATGCTATTCTTAAATCATTAAGTGGATTTAAGTTTTTATTTTTTTCTAGAAGAATTGCTCTTGAAAGATAAAATATATAGTTATCTGGAATTTCTTTTAACCCTATAAATTTATTTACTGCCTCTTCAATTCTATTTTTACCCCATAAGTTAAGTGCAAGAAAATAAGTTGATTTCCAGTTTGAGCTATTTGAATCTGCCCACTCCATGACTTTAATTGTCTCTCTTCTAAAAGGGAAAACAAAATCAATATTTGAGTTATTAATAGTTTCTTCTAGTTTATTTAAATCTTTTTTTAAAAAACTTTCCCATATTTTATTAAGTGAATTATTTGGTCCTAGTTCTAATAACTTAATTGATTCATCAATTAATCCTCTATTGTAGTAATTTATAGCTAGTTCTAGATAAGTTTGATAAGCTAGTTCTGATCTGTGGGAATTAATTATTAAATTTTTATTTACTTCATTTGGTTTAGCTAGGTATTTTTCAAATGTTATTATGTGATGAAGTGGGTCTATCTCATCTATTTTATTAAGTATTTTATTATGCTTTTCTATATCTAACTTTTTTCTTAATGAAATAGCTAAAACTTCTAAAGCTGAAATATTAATATTATTATAAATCAATGCTTTTTCAGAGTAGCGTATAGCACTAGTATATTTTTTTTCTTTTAACAGAATATCTGCCATTTGTGATAAAGCATTGGAGCGATATTTTATTGATCGAGCTGCCCAACCAAATGATTCTTTAGCATTTAAATTATCATTTGTTGCTTTATATATGATTCCAGCAATATAGTTTAATGATGCGTTGTATGTGTCTATACTTAATCCTTCATCTATTATTTTTAAACCTTCTTTGTATTGACCTTTTCTAAAAAATAATTCTCCTAACTCTGCTCTAGCTTGTAAGTGATAGGGGTCTTTTAATATAATATCAGATAACTTATTTTTAGCTTTTTCAAATTCTCTATAGCTAATATCTTCTTTTGCTTGTTGAAATAATTTTTCTACTGAATTTATAGATTGAATTTCTTTACTTGTAGAAAATAAGCGAGAAATATTTTTTTGAGTATTATCTGAAATAAAATGAAGGTCCAATTCTTGAATTATAATTTCAAATGGTTTTGATATATCTAATGGTATTTTAGATATAAATACATCCATTGGCTCCAAATTCATTTTTTCTGTGTGTAGCAATTTATCATTTGTAAATAATTCAAGAATTGAATTTGTTTTGATAAAAGGATTTATTTTTATTTCTATTGAGTCATTATCTAATTTAAAGTTCATTGCTCCTAATTGAGAAGCTTCTTTTAAGCCATCAATTTCTTTTAGAGGAAACCATACTTCTTTCCATTGATCTGAAACATAGGGTTCAAAACTTACTTGGGAAATTGGATTTTCATGTTCTGTGGGAGAAAATTGAACTAATAATCTTCCTGCTTGAAATTCAATATATTGTCCATCTGTATCAGTTAGAAGGTCTTCCCATATTCCACCTGCTCTTGATTGTGACCATAGCCATAATTTTTGTCCAGGAATGTCTTCATAATTGCTCCAATGACCAAATCCATATTTTCTTTTAGAATAGTATCCTCCAAAAAAATCATTATACTCTCCAACAACATGATAAGACTTACTAGGACCAAAATTATTTTGACTGTATTTAGATAAATCCCTTCCTTCAGAATTAATAGGCCATTTTTTTTCTTCTCCACTATGCTCCAAATAAACATTACCAGGAGTATAAAACTCTAGGTCATCAGTAGCTGGAGCAGCTCCAGTCATCCAATTATAATAAGACTGTTGAAGTGGTGTAGGGTTATACCATAATGCATCAGTATGAAAAGCAGATAAGTTTTTAGGAAGCGTAATTTTAACTCTCCACTGAGTTCTAGATGGTAAGTCAATATTACCCACTATACAACTAACGCTTCCATCACTATTCTCTTTAATTATGTAGTCTACAGGAGTAGCTGTAGATGGATGATGTCCGATTATTCCAAAATTAAATTCTATACCACCAGATGTCCATGGTCCTCGCATGGATATATTACGAAATTTAACTACTTCATTTCTATATATAAATTCTTCTCCAGTTGATTTTTCTATTGCTCCCCATACTTTTCCACCAATTTCTGGTGTAATGAAAACCTTTATATAATCATTTTCTAGTTCTATAATATTAAAATTTTTTTTTGAACTTTTTTTCTCATAACCATCAAAGGTAAAATATGGATAAATTTTATTGTTGCTTGTGAGTATTGGAATTGGGTTTGGATCACTGAAATTATATAGTTTTAACTCTTTTGAATATTCTGAAATTATTGAATTTTGAGAATATCCAGTAAAAAAAATACAATAACATAAAACATATAATAAGAATCTTAACATTTTCATAATTTCTTTTTTTCTAATATACAAAATAATTTTTAAGATAATTATTTCTATAAATTTATCAATTATTACTATTTATTGTTTTAAAAGCTAATTGAATATTATTTTTACAGTATGGCAATTTTTACTACCGAAATAACATCTGATAAGATAACATCTGATAATCCACTTCATCAAAGATTATTTAGAGCTTATGTTGATGCATTGCCACTTATACATGGTGACGTTCTTGAGCTAGGATGTGGAGAGGGTAGAGGTATTGACTTAATAGAAAAAAAAGCAAAATCTTTTACTGCAATTGATAAAATTGACGAAGTAATTAAAGTATTAAAACATAAATATAATTCTCATAAGTTTTATACATCTTCTTTTCCACCAGTAACCTTATTTTCTGATAATTCATTTGATACAATTATTTCATTTCAAGTTATAGAACATATTAAAGATGATATATTGTTTATTAATGAAATTTTTAGGCTCTTAAAACCAGGAGGAACTGCAATCTTAACTACTCCAAATATTTTAATGACTCTTACTAGAAATCCTTGGCATATTAGAGAATATACTTCAGAATCTTTACAAGATATTGCAACTAAATCATTTCAAAATATTGAAATGAAAGGTATTACTGGAAATGATAAGATTATGAAATACTATAATGAAAATAAAAAATCTGTTCAAAAATTTAAAAATTTAGATATTTTAAATTTAGAAAAAATTCTTCCTGCTGTTATATATAAAATACCATATGAAATTTTAAATAGATTAAATAGAAATAAATTAAAAAATCAGGATGATACTTTAGTTTCTTCAATTTCTGCAGATGATTATTTTTTGAAAGATGATGATCCTAATAATTTAGATTTGTTTTTAATTTTAAAAAAGTAAAATATGATTAGAAATTATATTATTATTTTTTTATCTATAATTCTTTTCTTTTCAAGTTGTATTTCATCAAAAAAATTATCTCAGAAACAAAAAGTTAAATCAGTAATTGCTGAGGCAAGAACTTATATTGGAACTCCATATAAGTGGGGTGGAAATAATAGAAAGGGTATTGATTGTTCTGGATTACTTGTTAATTCTTTTGAATCTATTGGAATGAAAATACCAAGAACCACTGGACAACAAATTGAACTTGGTAAAAATATTTCTTTAAAAAAGTCAAGAGAAGGTGATTTGGTCTTTTTTGCTTTTGGTAAAAGTAGAAGAAAAGTTACTCATGTAGGATTACTATCTAATCATAATAACCTTTCAGATATTAATTTTATTCATGCTTCATCATCAAAAGGGGTAATTGAAACTCAATTAATAAAAGAGTATTACCTAAAGCGATTAAAGAAAATTAAAAGAATTTTTTAAATATTTATTTTTTTAACTCAATTCCAGGAATTTCTTTTGGTTTCATTTGGTGCCATTCAAAGTATGGTGCTTTTCTTTTATTTGGATAAACTTCATCTAAAGAGTTAGCCTGATATAGTCTACCATCTTTCATTACCATATCAACTGTATTAGAATTTCTGATATTTTCAAGAGGATTTGATCCTAAAATAACCAAATCTGCAATTTTACCATTCTCAATGCTTCCCAGATCGTTTTCTAATCCTAATGCTTCTGCTCCAATAACTGTAGCAACTCTAAGAGCATCATGTTCACTCATACCTCCTGATTGCATGCTCCATAATTCCCAATGGAAACCTAATCCTTGAAGTTGCCCATGAGAACCTACACCAGCAATCCCTCCTGCTTCAACAAGATCTTTAACAAAGACTCCATGATCTTCAAAAACATGTTCTTCTTTCATAAACCATCCTGCATTTCTTCTTCTTGATTTAGCATCTAATTCAGATTTTGGAGTAAAAAAGTTTAACTTTTCATCCCCATTCACATTTTCAGTTGCATAATAATAATTTTCAGCCCAAGGGCCACCATATGCAACTAATAGTGTTGGAGTATAAGCTGTTTTTGATTCAGCTACAAACTTTATAAAGTCTTTATATAAAGGATATATTGGAAAGCTATGTTCATGTCCTGGATATCCATCAATAATTTGAGTTATATTTAATTTAATATCAAGAGCACCTTCAGTCGTAGGCATTAATTTTTGTTCTTTTGCTGCTTGAATAATCCATTGTCTATGCTTTCTATTTCCAGTTCTGTACATTTTTATTGTTTTTGTATTATAATATTCAGAGTACTGTTTAAGTATTTTTCTTGCTTGCTCTAAGCTCTTTATATTATATGCCCAGTAACCAACTCCAGGTCCTGTAGAATAAATTCTTGGTCCATATATCATACCTGCATCAACCATATCAGAATAAGTTAACACATCTGTAGTTCCAGTCTGAGGATCTCGAGTAGTAGTAACTCCATATCCAATATTTGCAGCATAAGTCCATATCTGATTTTTATGTAATCCCCAAGATGGCCTCATATGGGCATGAGTATCAATATATCCTGGAATAATTGTTTTGCCAGTTAAATCAAATACTTTTACTTTTTTATCAATTATAATAGATCCTGTTATTCCAACTTTTTTTATTCTATTATTTATAATTAAAACATCTCCATTTTCAAATGATTCATAGCCGTTCATTGTAATAATTCTAGCATTTTTTAGAAGAACACTTCCTTTTACATTGTCCTTGTCTCTATAAACAGATATTCTAATTTCATCAGCTTCAAATATTTCTTCATTTATATCTTCAATTTTCTTTTTTTCTTCATCAAAATTTTCAGCTACATCTTCAATTTTCTTTTTTTCTTCATCAAAATTTTCAGCTGCATCTAAATCATATGTAAAAAATGCATTTCCTAAAGAAAAGTATACTTTATTAGCATTGCTATTCCAGCTTGGAAATTCTCCACCTATTTCTGTAAGTTTTCTTGCAGGAAAAGAAGCTTTTTTAGCATCTGAAAGTTTTATTGTGATAGTTTCTCCACCATAAAAAGGAACAGTAAAAGTATAAATTTCATTATTTATTTGTGCCAATGCCTGGTCTCCTTTAGGTGCCATTATAACAAGATCGGCAGTTGAAGGATTTTCAGAATTATAAGTTTTGATCCCAGTTACTTTTATAATTTCTTTTTCATCAGTCCCATCCCATCTAATTGATAATAATCCCTTTGAATAACTATATAAATATATTCTATCATCATTTTCTATAAAGTGAGGAAAAGATCTTCCCTTAGATTTATCTATAATATTTACCTTTCCTCCATTTGATGATATCCAACATATTTCATCTTGAGATTTAAAAGAGTAAGGGCCAGTACCTTCTGAAAAATTTTGAGTAGTACCTCTTAAAAAGGCAATTTTTGAAGAATTAGTATTCCATACAGGTTCTGTATAAAGCGCTGATTTAGTTGTTAGTTTTAGTGGTTTTGGTCTACCCACTGTATTTACCTTATATATGCTTCCCCCATCTTTATCATCCCATGTTACAAAAACAATAAATGTTCCCTCTTTATTCCATGATGGCATTGCTTCTGTGATATTAAATTCAGTAAGTCTTCTAGGTAGGCTATCTGATAGATTCATATGATATAATCTATTGAATGCAGTAAATACTATACTTTTTCCATCAGGAGATACTCTAGCATCTCTAATTTGTGATGCCTTTATTTTATCTACGTCTTTAATAGGATAATTGAATTTCAGTAATGGACCAAGTTCATATTCTTCATCAACAAGAAATGGAATATTTAGGGCATCACCTCCATTTATAGGAATGCTATAAATTTTTCCTCCATAAGATGCTATAATATTTTTACTATTTGGTGTAAATGACATAGCTGGTAAAACACCTAATGCTGCAGGAGATTCTTGATCATCCCTTTGAACTGGGTATGCTAACCATTTTTCTTCACCATCTAATAAATTTCTTGCGATTAGACCTGTTTGATCATTATACCTAGATCCATATACTAACCATTTTCCATCAGGTGAAAGGGTAGGTGAAAATCCTGACCCATATTTTGATGACTGAGTCTCTATTTCTCCAGTTTTTCTATCATATGTTGCTAATTGATACTGAGGCATTTTAGCATTATACTGCCAAGAACTAGTTCTACTAGCATACCATATATATCTATCATCTTTTCCGATTGCAGGTTCTACAATTTTTAGAGATTTAGGTTCTTTTATTAAAGTAGTACCACTTCCGCCATCTCTATGATGAAGATGTAATTTTAAATTTCTTTTTCCTTTTGCAACTATAATATATTTACCATCATTAGTCCATTCTGCGGACTGCATATCATTATTGTCTCCTGTGGTAACTTGAGTTGAATCTCCAGATTTAATATTTTTTATCCAAGCATTATAGCCTCCTGTTCTGTCTGAAATAAATAAGATATCTTTTCCGTCTGGTGAAAATTTTGGATGTGAATCAAATGCCATCCCACTTGATATTCTTTTTGCTTTCCCACCTGAAATAGACATGATATATAAATCTCCTAGCATATCAAAAGCTATATTTTTTCCATCAGGACTCACATCCAGTGAAATCCATGTTCCTTCATCAGAATTAATTCTAATTTTTCTCTCGGCTTTGAGAGGGAGTCCTTTTTTAGAAGCTTTTTTATTTTTTATAGAATCAGTTTTTGCCTCTATAGATGATATTGAGAATACTAAGATTAGTATGATTAGAAAATTTTTCATTTTAATGGGTTTAATTTCAATGTCAGTAAATCTATTAAAAAAATATTATCAATTGATATTTTTTTAACATGTAACTTAGTTTAAAATCAAATCTATGAAAAAATTTCTTTTAGTATTTATCTTATTAAGCTGTCAAAATTCTGAAAAGGAATATGAATTTATTGTTAAAAATGATGCATTTAGAAATACAATAAAAGTTGGAAAATTTGCTAAACTAACTGAAGGATATACATACTACGAATACTTAAATTATAATGACAGCGTAGAAACTTTGGTGTTTGTACATGGTTTTTCTGTCCCCTCATATATTTGGGATTTAACCTATTATGAAGCAATAAAAAGAGGTTATAATGTATTAAGAATGGATTTGTATGGAAGAGGGTATTCGGATAATCCTAAAACTTTTTATAATGATAATTTATTTGCTAATCAGGTAATAGAACTAATAGAATATTTACAAATAAATCAAAAAGTAACTTTACTCGGACTCTCAAATGGAGGTAGAGTTATATCACAAATAGCAAATAATAAATCTAGTATATTAAATAGACTTATTTATGTGTCTTCATCTGGATTTGGAGATATAAAAAATACTAATTATAAAATTTTAACTCAAAAAGAAGAAGTAGAGGATTTTATTAAAAATAATTATTCTTCTATTGCTGCTGGTCAAATGAATGATTTTAAAGATCCTTCAAAATTTAAGGGATGGGATACAAAATATGAAGAGTTATTAAAATATAAAGGATTTGCGAGAGCTTTACTTTCCACTTCAAAAAATCATGTTTCTCTTGACTCAATTCATTTAATTCTTGCTGATACTAATCTTGATTTACATGCTATTTGGGGTTCAGAGGATACAGTTGTTCCGTACAGTTTAGTTGAAAATAGAATTAAAAATTTATTGCCAAAAATGAAAAATTATATTTTTGATAATTGTGGCCATTTACCTCATATGGAAAAAGAAGAAAAATTTAATAACTTATTATTTGATAAAATTTTAAAATGATGAAAGAAATATTTAATTATGAATCAAATAAAATAACTAGGCGCTCATTTATAAAGAAATCAGGATTTGCTACTTCTTTATTTTCTCTGTCTTCTTCATCCATTTTTTCTAAATCAACAGATGATAAACGAATAATTGTTATAGGTGCAGGTCTGGCTGGATTATCATGTGCTTATGAGTTAAACGAAGCTGGCTTTAATGTAATGTTGATTGAAGCGCGTTCTCGTCCAGGTGGAAGAGTCAGTACTTATCGTGAAACATTTTCTGATAGCTTATATTCTGAAATGGGTGCTGAATATGTAGATAGCACAGATATGTATGTTCAAGAATATTGCAAAAAGTTTGATTTAGAAGTTTTACCAGCAAATCAGTATGATGGAGTATATCTAAGGGATCAAAGATTAACTATGAAAGGATTAAGGTCAGGTAAGGATTTATTACCTTTTGAAGGAACCTTAAAGGGCAAACTATTTGGTCAAGAAGTTCAATATATTAAAAAGTGGATAGATTTAGTGAAGCTAAAAGGAATAAATTCTCCTGAAGTACAGGCGTTAGATAAAATGTCAGTTGAAGAGATTTTGAAGAAAGGTGGAGCTCCAAGGGATATAATTGATTTATATACATATGCAAATGCAACTGAGGAAACTACAGTTCCATCAAAATTGTCAGCATTGTATATGGTACTTTCTAATATAAAAACTTCAAGTTTTAGTGAAAATACTGTTGAAGGAAGAATATTTGGTGGTAATGATCAGCTTCCTAAAATACTAGCAAAAAAATTGGGAAAAAAGATTATGTATAATCGTCCATTATATCGTCTTGATTATGATTCTAATGGAATTATTGCAACTGTAAAAGAGAATGAAAAACAAATTCAAATTCCTGCATCAAAATGTGTGTTAGCAATCCCAGCATCTATATTAAAAAATATAAATATCCACCCGAGTTTTTCTAAAGAAAAAACAAATTGTATACATAATCAAGAATATGGTCATGCTATGAAAATTGCAATGCAATATCGTCAACGATTTTGGGATAGTAAGAATTCTATTGGTCAACGTGTATTTACGGATACTCCACTACGAAGGATTTATCATTTTTCAATTGATCAACCTGGACCAAGAGGTATTTTGTTAAGTTTTACTTCAGGGAAAGATGCAATAAAGCTTGGGAAGCTTGATAAAAATAAAAGGTTGGAGATTGCTCAAAATACATGTAAAAATATATGGTCAGAATCACCGCAATATTGGGAAAAAGGAATTGTAAAATATTGGAATGAAGATCCTTGGGCTAAAGCTAGTTATTCATTTGCTGGAGTTAATCAGACTAATTATAGAGAGATTTTGGCAAAACCTGAAAGTTCTATTTATTTCGCTGGTGAACATACTGCCATTCAAAGAGCTTCTATGAATGGAGCAATAGAATCAGGTTTAAGGGTAACTGAAGAACTGAAAAGATCTATTTATTAATTATATAATTAGTATCTTCATATTATTAAAAGTTAATAGTGTTTTATTTAACTTCTAATTTTTAGATTAATTATTTTTAATAACATAATTACAAATTTTTATTAATTAAAACATAAGCTTTATCAAACATCCTAAATTTTCAAAAGAAAAAGGTGATAATTTTTCAAAAGCCTTAAGAAAAAAAGTAAATACATACTTTAAGACAAATAATATTAGTAAAAGTGCTAATAATA
>Ga0209035_10000237_pt1 | contig 22382 bp, 19 predicted proteins | sample MarorgKNORR_S2LV_6_FD_188220 | JGI IMG/M metagenome (GOLD analysis project Ga0209035, IMG submission 188220) | Marine microbial communities from the Southern Atlantic Ocean, analyzing organic carbon cycling - AAIW_A/KNORR_S2/LV (SPAdes) (version 2) | ecosystem: Environmental > Aquatic > Marine... | reverse complement strand
GTGCTTTGCATCAATACTTGTTTTTTTAGGAATTGTAAAATTTGGGTTATCAACAAGCTTTCCATTTGTTTTTTTAAGAATATGAGGCGTATAGAAAAACCCTTTATTGGCAATAGCAGCGGTTACATTTGCTAGTTGAATGGGAGTTGTAAGTATTTCTCCTTGGCCAATAGCATTTGAAATATTGGTGGTAGGTCCCCATCGATATCTGTTGCGATCGTCATAATATTTTCCGTTCGGAATTAAGCCTTTTCGTCCTGAAGGAAGATCGTAGCCAAGAAAATTGCCCAATCCAAAACTTTTAACATGTTGGCTCCACACATCCATTCCTTTGGTTGGATCCGAGTAGTTGTTGATGATTTTTATATAGGCATTAGAAAAATAAGTATTACAAGATTTAGTAATAGCTGTCTGCAATCGTACAGGTGTCCCAAAAGTACCACAGTGACAGCCCATAAATTCGTTTTTTCTGCCTCCGTATTTAAACCCTTTATAACAAAAAAAATGGATTTTCTCATCAATAACACCTTCTTGTAATCCAATTAAAGCATTGATAATTTTAAATGGTGATCCTGGTGAATAGGTGGCTTGTAGCCCCCTGTCAAACATGGGTTTGTTATGTATGTCACCAAATAATTGCACAGAATTAGCTGCTCGTTGTCTACCAACCATCATATTAGGGTTGTAAGTTGGAGCAGAAATCAACGCGAGTATTTCACCAGAACTAGGTTCTAAGGCAACAATTCCTCCTCGTTTTCCTTGCATTAATAACTCGCCATATTGCTGTAATTTACTGTCAATGGTCAAGGTGATGTCTTGCCCATTTATAGCAAGGGTGTCATAGGTTCCTTCTTTATAACTGCCAATAATTTTGTTTAGCCGATCACGGTGTAGGTATTTTTTCCCTTTAACTCCACGCAACATAGAGTCGTATTGTTTTTCTATACCACGCTTTCCAATTAATTCTCCTTGTTGATATTTGTTGCTATTTCTGGTTTGTGATTCATTTACTTCACTAATGTATCCCAATACATTTGCTGCGGATGCAATAGGATAATTTCGAATGCTTCTTTTTTGAATATAAAACCCTTTGTACTTGTGGAGCTTCTCTTGTAAAAATGCAAAATCATCTTTGGCCAATTGTTTTAGAAAAACAGAAGGCAGCCAAGGGGCGTAATTGTTGGATTTTCTAAAACGTTTTTTAAAATCATCTTTCGTAATTTTCAGCAAAGAACAAAACTCTAATGTGTCTAAAGGTTTTACTTCATTTGGAACAATCATTACATCATAAGAAAGCTGATTGGCAACTAATAAAACACCATTTCGATCATACACATAACCGCGTTCGGGATAGGTATATTCAACTTTTACAGCTGCACTTTGCACAAGGTTGTGATCTGCATCTCTAATAATTTGTAGTTGAAAAAGTCTGCCAATTAATAATAGGCCCGTAAGGCTTATTATAAAATATAATAAAAAACTACGCTTCATTTATTTTTTCATTCTGATAATATAGGTTCCTAAGAAAAACAACACGGCAGTAAAAATACTTGAGTACGCTGTGTTTACAAGTACGTCTGAAAAGTTTTGCGTGCTAAAGTTAGCTAAAGAAAACAATATAAAATGATGAATGACTATTAAAGTTATCACATAATTAAAAACCTTTCCAAAAGGCTCTGCATGCAACTCAAATAAAAGATAGTCTTGTGCTGTTTTTTTAAGAAATATTCGCACAAAAAAGAGTCTTATATATGCAACAAACAGCAATGAAAAAGCATTGATTCCTCCAGAGTCAGAAAAGAAATCAATAGACAAGCCTAAAAGAAACGAAAGGAATAAAAAGAGAAAACGATTCTCTTTTAACGGATAGAAAATCACAAAGACAATATATAAGTACGGGTTGATATATCCTAAGAACAAGATATTGTTCAATACAAAAACCTGTAAAAAAAGCAACGACAAAAACAGGAAAGTGATGTGGAGTCTTTTATTCATTTACAGGGTTTTCTAAAGCGTTAATTTCTAGTTTGTCAAGGTTTTTAACAACATACACATAGCCAATATTGCTCATGTCATTAAATAATTGAATGTCTATAGCATTGAAAGAATTTGTATTTCGAATGTCTTTTACAGTGCCAATTAAAATACCTTCTGGAAAAATAGTAGATTTCCCTCCAGTTACAATAGTATCGCCAATTTTAATAGTTGCCTGTCTCGGAATATCTTCAAGCTGAACGGTGTTGTAATCACGACCATTCCATTTTAAAGTACCAAAATAAAAATTGTTTTTTATACGAGCATTAATTCTACTACTCGTGTTTAAGATTGATTGAACTCTTGCGTAGCCAGTTGTAGACTGATCAATTATTCCAACAATACCGTTGCTATTGATTACGGCCATTTCGGTTGTAATTCCTTGTTGCGTACCTCTGTTGATTAAAAGATAGTTGTTTGGCTTGTGGTACTCGTTTTTAATGATTTTAGCTTTTGTATACTGATACTTTTGCTTAAACTTTATACTGTCTATAATTAGGGTATTTACAGTTGAGTCTAGAGAGGTTAACAGCTGTTCAAGCTTGTTTCTTAATAGTGTGTTTTCAATAATTAATTCTTTATTGTATTTTTTTAAATGAAGATACTCTGAAAATTGAGAAGATTTCTCATACAAACCACCAGTTATTCTGTTGGCAGAACTAATAAATTTACTTTTGTGAAAATTGGTATTGTTGATTGTAAAGAAGAGCGAAACAAACGCTAACAACAGGAAAAATAGAAAATATCTATACTTCTGAATAAAATAAATTAACTGTTGCATAAAAAGAGCTTAAACAAGAATTTTACTTCATCAATACACTTTTGTATTTTTCAATTTCTTTTAAAGCAATACCAGTGCCTTTTACAACAGCTCTTAAAGGATCCTCTGCAACATAAACTGGCAAGTCTGTTTTACGAGATAAGCGTTTGTCTAATCCGCGTAACATAGAGCCTCCTCCTGCTAAATAAATTCCAGTATTGTAGATATCTGCAGCTAATTCTGGAGGGGTTTTAGAAAGGGTTTCCATAACAGCATCTTCAATTCTTAATATAGATTTGTCCAATGCTTTTGCAATTTCTCGATAAGACACTTGTATTTGTTTTGGTTTTCCGCTCAACAAGTCTCTTCCTTGTACCAACATGTCTTCTGGCGGAGTTTCTAAATCTTCTGTGGCAGCACCAACGGTCATCTTAATTCTTTCTGCAGTAGTTTCACCCACGTGTAAATTATGCTGAGTTCGCATATAGTACATAATGTCATTGGTAAATACATCTCCAGCAACTTTTACAGATTGGTCACAAACAATTCCTGCTAGTGCAATTACCGCTATTTCTGTAGTTCCTCCACCAATATCAATAATCATGTTTCCTTTCGGTTCCATAATGTCAATTCCAACACCTATTGCCGCCGCCATTGGTTCAAAAATTAAATAAATTTCTTTGGCGTTCATATGTCTTGCAGAATCTTGTACGGCACGTCTTTCAACTTCTGTAATTCCAGACGGAATACAAATAACCATACGCAATGCAGGAGGGAATAATCTTTTTTTGATGGATGGAATTTGCTTTATAAATTCTTTAATCATTTCCTCTGATGCCTGGAAATCTGCAATAACACCATCTTTTAATGGACGGATAGTCTTGATATTTTCATGCGTTTTTCCTTGCATCAAATTGGCTTCTTTACCAATGGCTATAATTTTTCCAGATATTCTATTTCTAGCAACGATAGATGGACTATCAATTACAACTTTGCCATTGTGTATGATAAGTGTATTAGCGGTTCCTAAATCAATAGCAATATCCTCCGTCATAAAATCGAAAAAACCCATAAAATATCCTTGTTAATTTTTTTCTGATGATTCTTACAAAGCTACTAAATTTATGTATTCAAAATACAGTTAATTCAGAAGTTCTTTGTTAATGTTTAAAATGACGAATTCCTGTTAACACCATCGATAGATTATTTGCATTACAATAATCAATACTCAACTGGTCTTTTATAGATCCACCAGGTTGAATGATGCTTTTAATTCCTGCATTTCCAGCAATTTCTACACAGTCTGGAAATGGAAAAAATGCATCACTTGCCATTACGGCTCCATGCAAGTCAAAGCCAAAATTAGTTGCTTTTTCAATCGCTTGTTTTAAGGCATCAACTCTACTTGTTTGCCCTGTTCCACTAGCAAATAATTGTTTGTTTTTTGTGAAAACAATCGTGTTCGATTTTGTATGCTTGCAAATTTTTGAAGCAAATAACAAATCTTCTAACTCGTTCGCAGAAGGTTTATTGTTGGTTGCATAGGTCAAGTTTTCTAAGCTGTCTGTCTTGGCGTCTTTTTCTTGTACTAAAGTGCCATTTAAACAAGTTCTTACACTTGTATTTGGTATTTCAACCTTTTTTTGAATCAGTAATATTCTATTTTTTTTTCCTTTTAGAGTTTCTAATGCTTCTGCTGTAAAAGAAGGAGCGATTACTACTTCACAAAATAATGAATGAATTTCTTCAGCAGTTTCTTTGTCAATTTCTGTATTGGCAATTAAAACGCCTCCAAATGCAGAAGTTGGATCTCCAGCCAATGCGTCTAAATAGGCTTGTTTGATGGTGTTTCTTTGTGCAAATCCACAGGCATTGTTATGTTTTAAAACGGCAAAAGTAGGTGCTTCTCCAGAAAATTCGTTCATCAAGTTAACAGCGGCATCAACATCTAATAAATTGTTGTAACTCAATTCTTTTCCGTGTAATTTATCAAACATGGCTTCTAGGTCTCCAAAGAAAAACCCTTTTTGATGTGGGTTTTCTCCATAACGTAAAGCGGTGCCGTTATTTTCGCTGATTTTCAATGTAATCACTTCTTGTTCTTTATTGAAGTAGTTGAAAATTGCGGTGTCGTAATGTGAAGAAATATTAAATGCTTTGGATGCTAATTCCTTTCTGTCTGAAATAGTTGTTGCGCCATTATTTTCAGAGATTAATTCTAAAAAAGAATCGTATTGTTCCATAGAAGAAATAATAACGGTGTCTTTAAAGTTTTTTGCCGCGGCTCTAATCAAAGAAATTCCTCCGATGTCAATTTTCTCGACAATGTCTTCTTCAGAAGCTCCAGAAGAAACAGTTTTTTCAAAAGGATATAAGTCAACAATAACTAAATCTAATTGCGGAATTTGGTACGCTTCCATTTCTGAAACGTCACCTTCATGGTCTTGGCGATTTAAAATCCCTCCAAAAACTTTTGGGTGTAATGTTTTTACACGTCCGCCTAAAATAGATGGATATGAAGTTACATCTTCTACAGGAACTACATGGATTCCTAAATTTTTAATAAATTTTTCGGTTCCCCCGGTAGAATAAATGGTCACATTTAGTGCGTTAAGTTTTTCTACTAATGGTTTTAAACCATCTTTATGGAAGACAGAAATTAAGGCAGATTTGATTGTTTTTGTGTTGCTCATGTTGTTGCGTTGTTAAGCACACAAAACTACTAAAAATCAAGAGTTCATGCAATAGAAAAAAATTAAAAACAGTAAAAAAAGGAGCGACTAATTTTGCGTTAAAATTTGGGAAACTTTTTCGCAAATAAACTCTAAAATTTCTTCATCTTTTTCTGTAAATGGATTGACCGTGTGAGAGTCTATATCTATTTGCCCTATGTTTTTTTCGTTTACAAAAATCGGAATTACAATTTCTGATTTGACTTTCCATCCGCAAGAAATATAATTCCTTTGCTCAGAGACATCTTGAACCACGAAATTTTTATTACTTACAGCAACCTGTCCGCAAATGCCTTTCCCAAAAGGAATGATAACATGATCAGTAGGTTCACCAGCATATTGTGCTAGCTTTAATTCATTTTTATTCCCGTTTTTAAAGTAAAACCCAACCCAATCATAATGCAGTATTTCTGATTTGAGATACTCACAGATGGTTTGTAATTTTTTTTCAATCAAAGAATGACTATCAATAATGGTGTTAATTTGAATTTTTATATGATCTACCTGCATTGTGTTTTGGTGTTTTAGAAATGCTTATATTTGTTATGTGTCAAGATCTCTGACACTGCAAAATAAATATATTTTATTGTGAATAGACAGAAAAACAACCCTCTTTTTTTAGTTAAAGTTTTTGGACTTTGCTTTCTGTTGGGTTTTTATGGATGTAACTCTTCTGTAAAACTCTCTGCTAAAGAAATTGTGGAGAAGTCTGTAAAATATCATGGCGGAATGGAATTGTGGAAAAATAGTAAAGGCTTGAGTTTTGATAAAGAAATCATTTTGTATACCAAAGAAGGAACGATTGAATCTAGACGAACGCAGTATCAAAATTTCCACTATGGACATTGTCTAGAAGGGGAATTAAAATGGGAGCAAGACGGAAGTCAGTGCTCTATTGTTTACAAGAATAATGTTGTTTCTAAAAAAATTAACGACTCAATAATTACGTCAAAAAAAGAACTGCAATCTGCAAAACGTGCTTTTTTTTCGGCAGATTATGTCATCAATCAACCGTTTAAATTACTAGAAGAGTTGACGGTTTTGTCATATGTAGGAATAGAAATGATAGAAAATAAAAAAAATTATAGTGTTCAAGTTGGCTATAAAAACGATACTGATTTGTCAGATAAGTGGTTTTATTATTTTGATAGCGAGACTTATCAACTAATGGCGGCAAAGGTTGTTCATGGGGCTAAAACCAGCATGATAAAAAACCTTGCTTTTGATAAAAGTACAGGCCTGCTGTTTAACAGACATAGGAAAAGCTATTTTATAAACCCTTCGGGTGATATAGATTATTTACGAGCAGAATACTTTTACACGAACTTTCATAGAAACTAAAACCACGAGAAAGTTCTCGTGGTTTTAGTGCTATATTCATTATAAAAGGAATATGCTATAGATCCTGATTTGAGTATTACATCATTCCTGGCATTCCACCGCCCATTGGAGGCATTCCTGCAGGTGCATCTTCTTTGATGTCTACCAATGCACATTCTGTAGTCAAAATCATTCCTGCAACTGAAGCCGCGTTTTCTAAGGCTACACGAGTTACTTTTTTAGGATCAATAATACCTGCTTTAAGCATGTCTACATAAGTGTCTGATTTTGCATCATAACCGAAGTGTTTCTTTCCTTCTGCTACTTTATTGATTACTACAGAACCTTCTTCTCCTGCGTTTTCAACAATTGTTCTTAAAGGAGATTCTATAGCGCGAGCTATAATTTGCACACCAGTAACCTCATCTAAATTGTCTGTCGTAATTTTTTCTAACACGTTGATTGCTCTTACCAAAGCAACACCACCACCAGCAACAATTCCTTCTTCAACAGCAGCACGAGTTGCATTTAATGCATCATCTACTCTGTCTTTCTTTTCTTTCATTTCTACTTCAGAAGCAGCGCCAACATATAAAACGGCTACACCACCGGCTAATTTAGCCAAACGTTCTTGTAGTTTTTCTTTGTCGTAATCTGAAGTTGTTGTTTCTATCTGGGCTTTAATTTGGTTGACTCTTGCCTTGATTGTTTTTGTGTCGCCAGAACCATTTACAATGGTTGTATTGTCTTTGTCAATGGTAATAGTTTCTGCAGTTCCTAATAAGTCTAAAGTAGCATTTTCAAGAGAAAATCCTCTTTCTTCAGAAATTACGGTTCCGCCAGTTAAGATGGCAATGTCTTCTAACATTGCTTTTCTTCTGTCTCCAAATCCAGGAGCTTTTACAGCAGCAATTTTTAAACCACCTCTTAATTTGTTAACTACTAAGGTAGCCAATGCTTGTCCGTCAACATCTTCAGCAATAATTAATAGAGGACGACCGGCTTGTGATACAGGTTCTAATATTGGAAGAACTTCTTGTAAGTTAGAAATCTTTTTGTCGAATAATAAAATATATGGATTTTCTAAATCAGCAATCATTTTATCAGCATCTGTAACAAAATATGGAGATAAATAACCTCTGTCAAACTGCATTCCTTCAACCACATCAACGTACGTGTCAGTTCCTTTTGCTTCTTCAACAGTAATTACACCTTCTTTACCAACTTTTCCAAAAGCAGTGGCAATTAATTCTCCAATAACGTTGTCGTTATTTGCAGAGATCGCTGCGATTTGTTTTATTTTTTCTGATGAATTGCCAACTTTTTGAGCTTGTTTGTCTAAATCAATAACAATAGCTGCAACAGCTTTGTCGATTCCGCGTTTTAAATCCATTGGATTTGCGCCTGCAGCAACATTTCTTAAGCCTTCTTTTACAATTGCTTGCGCTAATACAGTTGCTGTTGTTGTTCCGTCTCCGGCTAAATCATTTGTTTTAGAAGCTACTTCTTTTACCATTTGAGCCCCCATGTTTTCTAATTCATTTTCTAACTCAATTTCTTTTGCTACGGTAACACCATCTTTTGTAACTGTTGGAGCTCCAAATGCTTTGCTAATAATTACATTACGGCCTTTAGGGCCTAAGGTTACTTTTACTGCATTTGCCAATGCGTCTACACCGCGCTTTAAACCGTCACGTGCATCTACATCAAATTTTATATCTTTTGCCATTTCTGTTGTATTTTATGCCGTAAGCATTTTGCTTTTAGGCGTTTTTTGATTTGTTTATAAAAACAATCGTTATATGATTGCTAAAATGTCGCTTTCACGCATCATTAAATAGTCGTTTCCTTCTAGTTTTAATTCTGTTCCTGCATATTTCCCGTACAGAACGGTATCTCCAATTTTTACAGTTATTGGTTCGTCTTTTGTGCCTTTTCCAGTAGCAATAACGGTTCCTTTCTGAGGTTTTTCTTTTGCGTTGTCTGGTATAATTAATCCTGAAGCTGTTGTAGTTTCAGCTGCTGCTGGTTCTATAAGAACTCTATCAGCAAGTGGTTTAATGTTTAATCCCATTTTTATATGTTTTTTTGATTCAATTAATGGTTGTGCTTGTTTTTAGTCAGAAATTGTGCCAGTTAGAAAAAACTGACAATTTTTCTAATCTCTCTTTTTTAGATTCAAAACAAAGGTAAAAAAAATGCCAACGTGTCATTTACGTTGGCATTTTTTTTATGTGTTAGCACTTCTTTGGTTATTAGTTTACGCTATCTTTAGTTGTAACAGGTGTATTGTTTTGTTGAACAGGTAGTGTTGTTTGTACATTGTTCAATGTATTGTCTAACTGCGGATTGTTATTGCTGCTGGCTCTCGGAATAGCAAAATTTGCTAACAAGATTAAAACAAATAGAGAAATTGCCAATGTCCAAGTTGCTTTATCTAAAAAGTTGTTGGTATTTTGAACTCCACCTATAGCTTGTGCTCCGCCACCTCCAAAAGAAGAAGACAATCCTCCACCTTTAGGGTTTTGTACCATTACAATTAATATAAGTGCAGCGGCTACAATTAATATTAAGATTAAAAACAATGTATAACTCATGATCTGTTTTTTTGTAAAATTTTAATTCTTTTTATTTGGTCTGCAAAGAAACCACTTTTTTCTGGATATTTCAAACTTAAAATCTCATAAGCTTTGATGGCATTTTCGTATTTTTTTTGTTCTAAATATACTTTGGCTAAGGTTTCGGTCATTATAGATGAACCGGAATTACTTTCAGGTATTTCAACAGCATAATCGGCCTGTTTGTCAACACGACTAATTTTTGGATTTTGTTTGATGAAGTTGTCGATAAGTGCTGCGTTGTCTGGTTTTTCGGAAGTTGCAATTACGGTTCTTTCAATCTTTTTGTGAGTGGATAATTGTAGCCATTCATTAAAAGAATGTGTTTCGTTTTGTGTGAAATGAATTGGTTTTCCAATCGATAATTCACGTTTGATAACTTCGGGTTTTTCTGAACTGATTTTCTCGGAAATTTGCTGATGTACTTCTGTGGCTTTGACAGGAGTTGTTTCATTTTCTATAAAAACGGTTGACGTAATAAAATCAAAAAGAATGGTTCTGTCTGATGTATAAGCAGCTGTTATTTTCAGCTCTGAATTGTATTTAAAACTCTTGTCAGCATTTAAGCTTTTTAAATAAATAGCTCTTGCCGCTTGAAAATAGGGATAGACGTCAATGATAGATTTCAAGCTTGAAGTCTCTTCCTTTTGTATCTTCTCAGGATGTTTTAATAGCGCTATGAAATTGCTTGTATTCAATATAAATGGTGTGTTTTTTCTTTTTTCTCTTGTCAAATAATTCTACACATTGTAGCTACCATTTTGCTACGGACGCGTTAAAAATGTCTTGTGTAATACGTTCTATAATTTCATTAAAAGCTGCTTCTAGCGGGCTTCCAATAAGTTGTGTGTTTGCGGGGTAGTCGTAGTAGAAAGAAAATGATTTTTCGAAATTATCTTTTTCTATAAATTTGTTAAAATAGCGAACGTTTATAGTAATTGTCAATCGGTTTTGTGCTGCAGTTTGTTGCGCTGTTGCGCTCATTGGTGCAATTCGGTATCCTGTTATTTCTCCTTCAAAACGCAGGTCGCCACCGTTGGGGTTTAAGGTTAAATTCGTTTGACGCGTAAATAACTCTCGTAAACCTTCTGTGAATTTTTGACTCAATTTTGGTTCTACTAACGAAGCGTTATTTCTAAAATAATCTATTTGTAGTGTTTTTGCTTTTCCGGTATCTCCACCAGTAAATGAATAGACGCCACAACCAATTAACGTACTTAAAATGATTAAAAAACTAGCGATGTAACGTATTTTTTTCATAAATAAATTCAAATGTAAACAAATCAACAATGAAATGTGGTATTATAAATCGTATTGTTTAATTTTTCGGTACAATGTTCTTTCGGAAATGCCCAATTCTTTGGAGGCTAGTTTTCGTTTTCCGTTGTTTTTTTTCAATGACTTTCGAATCATTTCTACTTCTTTGTCTTGTAAAGATAGCGATTCATCTTCTTCAATGGTTTCTATAAAATCGTATGAATTGGTAGTTTCAAGGCTTGTTTCCGGAATCTGAACTACTTCTACATTTCCTGTTTCTGTAGCGTGTTGTTCCTGGTAAATTTTTTCAATAAGCTTGTGATTGTCTTCTTGAACCTGCTCTACATTTCCACTTTTCATAACGTCTAATGTGAGCTTCTTTAAATCGTTGATGTCATTACGCATGTCAAACAAAATTTTGTACATAATGTCTCGCTCATTTGCAAAATCAGTAGTTGAAACACTGCCAATTACAGCTGGAAAATTACCGCGATTGTTTGGTAAATAGTGAATCAATTTCGCTGCTGTGATCAACCTACTTTCTTCAACAACCGAAATTTGTTCCGCAATATTTTTTAACTGTCTAATATTCCCAGGAAAACGAAAGCTGTTTAACAATTTAATAGCCTCTTCATCTAGTCGAATGGTTGGCATATTGTATTTTTGTGCAAAATCTGCAGCAAATTTTCGAAACAATAAATGAATATCTTCCTTACGTTCTCTAAGTGGAGGGACCGAAATCTCAATGGTGCTCAATCGATAAAATAAATCTTCTCTAAATTTTCCTTTATTGATAGCGTCAGTCATGTTTAGATTTGAAGCAGCAACAATCCGCACATTTGTTTTTTGTACTTTAGAAGATCCTACTTTTATAAATTCACCATTTTCTAAAACACGCAATAAGCGGACTTGTGTTGTTAAAGGGAGTTCGCCAACTTCATCTAAAAATATGGTACCGCCATCAGCAACTTCAAAATACCCTTTTCTGTCGGATGTCGCTCCTGTAAAAGCCCCTTTTTCATGTCCAAACAATTCACTATCAATGGTTCCTTCTGGAATTGCACCACAGTTTATAGCAATGTATTTTGCATGTTTTCTGTGTGATAATTGATGAATAATTTTCGGAATATTTTCTTTACCAACACCACTTTCTCCAGTAACCAATACAGAAATATCTGTAGGAGAAACACGTATGGATTTTTCTAGAGCACGGTTTAAATGCGCATCGTTTCCGATAATCCCAAAACGTTGTTTTATAACTTGTAAGTTTTCCATGCTTTTTATAGTTGCAGAGTTTCAAGGAGCAAAGTGAGTTTTATTGTCGCTTTGTTACTTTGTGTTTTTGTCACTCAATTTAGTTATTATCAGCATAACCAACTGCAGTTCCAATTAAGGTTGCAGAGGTGCAGTCATTTATTTTTACATCCACAAAATCACCAATTTGATATTGTTCTTTCGGAAAAACAACCACGGTGTTTTGTGAGTTTCTTGCTTTAAAATGCAAGTCAGATTTTTTAGAAACACCTTCAATTAAAAATTCTTCCGTTTTTCCTAAGTGTTGTTGTGTTCTTAATAAGCTGTGCTCTCGTTGCAATTGAATTACTTCAGCCAATCGACGTTTTTTAACCTCTTCGGGCACGTCATCTGTCATTTTTTTAGCCGCCAAGGTTCCAGGTCTTTCAGAATAAGAGAACATATAGCCATAATCGTACTTTACATAACGCATTAAGCTCAATGTGTCTTGATGGTCTTCTTCTGTTTCTCCACAAAAACCAATAATCATATCTTGAGATAAAGACATTTCAGGTACAATTTTCAAAACATTGTCAATCAATTGCATGTATTCTTCTCGGGTATGTTGTCTGTTCATTGCTTTTAGCATTTTTGTGCTTCCACTTTGTACAGGTAGGTGTAGGTATTTGCAAATGTTTTTATGTTTTGCCATGATGTGAATTACATCTAGGCTCATGTCTTGTGGATTTGAAGTAGAAAAACGAAAACGCATTTTCGGAAACTCTGTTGCTGCCAAATCTAATAATTCAGCGAAATCTACAGCAGTTGCTTTCGCGATTTCAGAAGCCTTTTTGTAGTCTTTCTTCAAGCCTCCTCCATACCATAAATAGCTATCAACATTTTGTCCAAGCAAGGTGATTTCTTTAAAATTTTGTTGATGCATCGTTCTAATTTCTTCCAAAATACTCTGAGGATCTCTACTGCGTTCTCTTCCGCGAGTAAAAGGAACCACGCAAAAAGTGCACATATTGTCACAACCACGTGTGATAGAAACAAAGGCAGAAACACCATTGTTGTTCAAGCGAACAGGAGAGACGTCTCCATAAGTTTCGTCTTTAGAAAGTATCACGTTTACAGCGTCTCTACCAGCGTCAATTTCTTCTAATAGGTTGGGCAAGTCTCTATAAGCATCTGGCCCTACAACTAAGTCGACAATCTTTTCTTCTTCTAAGAATTTTTCTTTTAGCCGTTCAGCCATACAGCCTAAAACACCCACTTTCATTTTTGGGTTGATTTTTTTAACGGCATTGTATTTCTCTAAACGTTTTCTAACAGTTTGTTCTGCTTTTTCACGAATAGAGCAGGTGTTTACTAATACCAAATCGGCATCTTCTAAATTCTGAGTGGTATTAAAACCTTGTTCTGCAAGAATTGAAGCAACAATTTCACTGTCGTTCATATTCATTTGACAGCCGTAACTTTCTATAAATAATTTTTTGGTGTTTTTATTTTTAGCATCCATCACAAGAGGCTTCCCTTGTAGCGTTTCATCAATTGCCTTTTCAATCTGTTCCATGTTCATGTCTTAATGAATGGCAAAGATACGACCAATATTTAAAAAAGATGACAAATTGGCAGAAAATTAACAACAGCTCAGCGAGTTGAAAAAACGGTGCTTTGTTCGTTCTTTTAAGGAGTAGCAAGAATAGTTTTAGCTATCTTTGCTGAAATTTGTTTTTATGCAAAATAAAACCCCGAAAATAATAGGTTACTGGTTGCTTTTAGGAGCTATTTTGGTTGTTGCAATGGTTGTGATTGGAGGAATTACAAGGCTTACACAATCAGGATTGTCTATTGTAGAATGGAAGCCTATTTCAGGGATCATTCCGCCACTTAGTGAACAAGATTGGATGGTAGAATTTAGCAATTACAAAACATCTCCTGAGTTTATAAAGAGCAATAGTCATTTTTCGTTGGATGATTTTAAATCTATTTTTTGGTGGGAATTTATGCATAGATTTATTGGTCGTATGATTGGTTTCGTATTTTTGATTCCTTTTCTTTGGTTTTATGTCACTAAAAAAATCACCAGCAAACCGCTCTTTAAAAATTTAATAATTATCTTTTTGTTAGGAGGATTGCAAGGGTTTATAGGTTGGTTTATGGTAAAAAGCGGTTTGGTGAACAGGCCTAGCGTAAGTCATTATAGATTGGCGTTGCATTTGAGTACTGCATTGTTTTTGGTTGGTTATATTTTATGGACAGCCTTGCCCATAATAGCTCCAATAAAAAGGACAACCTTCTTTCCTAAGTTGCATAAAAAGCTTAAAATACTGTTAGGTTTGGTGAGTTTTCAGATACTCTATGGCGCTTTTACAGCAGGTCTTAAAGCAGGGTATATGTACCCTTCTTATCCTAAAATGGGAGCTGATTGGTTACCAATTTCTGGTGTTGAAGCCTTTCAAAACTTGGGCTTTGTGGCGCTGTTTGAAGATCCTGTTTTGGTGCAATTTATACATCGTTGGCTGGCTGTTGTAGTGGTGTTATTTTTTATAAGCTTCTTTTTAAGTGCTCGTAAAGTGGATTTGTCAGTCGTTCAGAAAAAATGTGCTACCTTTTTAATTTGGGTCATTGTTTTACAGTTTTTCTTAGGTGTTTTTACGTTGATAAACGCGGTGCCTGTTTCTTTAGGTGTTTTACATCAATTAGGCGCTGTTGTTGTCTTGGTGTCACTTATTATCGCTCTATATTCTTACAGGCCTTTCAAAGAAATTTAAAAATTTTAGAAGTCGTACAGCGGTTCTTAATTGCCGACCTTTTCTGCAGAAAAAACAGAAAATTATCGAGTGATTTTTTGATATATAAAAAAACTTCCTACTTTTGCGAATTCAAAACATCATTATATATAAGGTGTAAAAAAGATAATTGAAGAGATATATGGCAAAGAATTTAGTAATCGTAGAGTCACCAGCAAAAGCAAAAACAATAGAAAAGTTTTTAGGAAAAGATTTTCAAGTAGAGTCTAGTTTTGGACATATTGCAGATTTGCCATCGAAAGAATTGGGCGTAAATGTAGACGGTGATTTTTTACCCAAATACATTGTATCTACAGATAAAAAAGCAGTTGTAAAGAAATTGAAAGATCTTGCTAAAAAGGCTGAGACAGTTTGGTTGGCTAGTGATGAGGATAGAGAAGGAGAAGCCATTGCTTGGCATTTGTCAGAACAATTAAAATTGAAAAAAGAAAATACAAAACGTATTGTTTTTCACGAAATTACAAAGAAAGCCATTTTAAAAGCGGTTGAAAATCCAAGAGAAATTAATTACAACTTGGTTAATGCGCAACAAGCTCGTAGAGTTTTAGATCGATTGGTTGGATATGAATTATCTCCGGTGCTATGGAGAAAAGTAAAAGGAGGTTTGTCTGCAGGAAGAGTACAATCGGTATCCGTACGATTGATTGTAGAGCGCGAGCGTGAAATAGAAAACTTCTCACCTGTTGCTTCTTATCGTGTAGATGCAGAGTTTATCAATGCCGATGGAAAAAAATTCAAAGCAAAATTAGCGAAGAACTTCACAGAGAAAGAAGCTGCAGAGGCTTTTTTACAATCTTGTGTAGAAGCACAATTTACAGTTGCTGATCTGCAAAAAAAGCCAGCCACAAAAACACCAGCGGCACCCTTTACAACGTCAACATTACAACAAGAGGCATCTCGAAAATTGGGATATCCCGTAGCAAAAACAATGATGGTTGCACAACGCTTGTATGAAGCAGGTTTAATTACCTATATGAGAACTGATAGCGTAAATTTATCTGAAGATGCAAGAAATGCAGCTGCTGCAGAAATTACCGCATCGTATGGTTCTGAATATAGCAAACCTCGAACTTTTTTAACAAAATCAAAAGGAGCACAAGAAGCACATGAGGCGATTCGTCCAACGAATATGGAAACTCGTGAAATTTCAGCAGAATACGATCAAATAAGATTGTACAGCTTGATATGGAAACGTACGCTTGCATCACAAATGAGCGACGCTAAATTAGAACGTACGGTTGTAAAAATAGACAACACTAAAAATCAAAAACAATTTGTTGCCAATGGAGAGGTGATTACTTTTGAAGGCTTCTTAAAAGTATATTTAGAAGGAACGGATAATGATGATGATGAGCAAGCGGGAATGTTGCCAATGCTACACGTAAATGAATTGTTGGAGAACGAATTTATTACGGCAACAGAACGCTATACAAGACCAAAAGGACGTTTTACAGAGGCTTCTTTGGTAAAGCGTTTGGAAGAATTAGGAATCGGTCGTCCATCAACATATGCACCAACAATTTCTACCATTCAGCGTAGAGAATATGTAGAAAAAGGAACTGTAGAAGGAAAAGAAAGAGCATATATTCAATTGGTATTTAAAAATGATTCGGTTACCGAAAACAACCTGACTGAAAAAGTGGGTTCTGACAAAGGGAAATTGGTTCCGACAGACATTGGAAATATCGTAAATGACTTTTTGGTGACTAATTTTTCAACAATTTTAGATTTCGGGTTTACAGCGAAAGTAGAATCAGATTTTGATTCCATTGCAGAAGGAAAAGAAGATTGGATCTCTATGATTAAAAACTTTTATAAAGATTTCCATCCAACAGTAGAAGACGTTGCAGCCAATGCAGAAAGAGCAAAAGGAGAACGCTTGTTAGGAATTGATCCAGAAAGTGGTAAAAATGTATATGCGCGATTGGGTCGTTTTGGAGCCATGGTGCAAATTGGAGAAGCTACCGATGAGGAAAAACCAAAATTTGCGAGTTTACAAGCTGGGCAAACATTGAATACAATTAGCTATGAAGAAGCAATGGACTTGTTTCAATTGCCAAAATCATTGGGAGATTATGAAGGAGAAGAGGTGGTGGTAGCTAGTGGTAGATTTGGTCCTTATCTTAAATTTGAAGAAAAATATATTTCTTTAGACAAAGGAGAGAATCCAATGTCTGTTGATATGAATAGAGCCATTGAGCTTATTGAGGCAAAGCGAGCTGCAGATGCGCCTATTGGTGAACATGACGGGCTGCCAATTCAAAAAGGTGTTGGGCGTTTTGGACCGTTTATCAAGTGGAACTCCATGTTTATCAACGTGAATAAAAAATACGATTTTGATAATTTGTCGGATGCCGATTTGGTACAGCTGATTGAAGATAAAAAGCAAAAAGAGATTGATAAATTGATTCACCATTGGGAAGAAGCTGGAATTCGTGTAGAAAAAGCACGTTGGGGACGATTTAATATTATCAAAGGAAAATTGAAAATTGAATTACCAAAAACTACCAAAGCAGAAAAACTGACATTGGAAGAGGTTGAGGCAATGATTGAAGCAAAAAAACCAAAGAAAAAAGCAGCAAAGAAAAAAGCAACCAAAAAGAAACCAGCTAAAAAGTAAGAATGAATCTGGATTTTTTAACCCCCGTAAAAGATACGATCATTGCTCACTTGGTGCTGCAATCTGCGCAAAGTTTGGGTAGAAACATCGAGGTGCATTCTTCTCAGAATGGGGTGCCAGAATTAGAGGGTGCTCAAATAGCAATCATAGGAGTTCAAGAGGATAGAAATGCTGTTGACAATTTAAATTGTGGTGAAAATCTGCATGAAATTCGCAAGCATTTGTATCAGTTGTTTCCTGGAAATTGGCATACATCGATTGTTGATTTAGGGAATATTGAAAAAGGAGACACCGTTGAAGACACGTATTTTGCCGTGTCGAGTTTAATCACCTATTTGTTAAAAAAGAATATTATTCCTGTCATTATTGGAGGAAGTCAAGATCTTACCTATGCAAATTACAGAGCCTATGATGGGTTGGAACAAACTGTAAATATTGTTGCTGTTGACAGACGATTTGATATTGGAACGACAGAAGATGAATTGAATTCAAGGTCTTATTTGAATAAAATTGTAATGGACGCTCCTTGTAATCTATTCAATTATAGCAATATTGGATATCAAACGTATTACAATTCGCAAGAAGAAATGGACCTGTTAAAGAATCTGTTTTTTGACGCCTATCGATTGGGAGAAGTAAAAGATTTACAAACGGTTGAGCCCATATTACGAGATGCTGACATTGTGAGTATTGATATTGGGGCAATCAGACAAAGTGAAGCTCCAGCGAATAATAATTGCTCTCCAAACGGATTTTATGGAGAAGAAATTTGTGCGATTTCTAGGTATGCTGGAATTAGCGATAAAGTGAGTTCTTTTGGCGTTTATGAATACAATTCTAAATTTGACTTAAACAATCAAACGGCACATTTAATTGCGCAAATGATTTGGTATTTTATTGAAGGAGTTAATTTTAGAGCGAAAGATTATCCGTATTGTACAAAAGAGAGCTATCAGAAATTTATTGTTTTAATGGAAGATGATGAGCCTATCAATTTTTATAAAAGTGATAAGAGCGGTAGATGGTGGATGGAGATAAACATTAGTGTCAATAATAAATACAAAAGGCATGCGTTAATACCATGTACATATCAAGATTATGTACACGCAACGGAACAACAAATACCTGAACGGTGGTACAAGGCATTGCGGAAATTAATATAATAACAGACGAATATATAATAGAACTGTTCGATAAGAATATAAAGAGCAAAACCTATTGTTTTTTTCCGAAAAAACAATAGATTTACGGACAGTTTACGGAAAGCTTAATAGAAATGAAGAAAGTAGCATTATTTGCACTAATAATAACCCTAATGTACAGCTGTGGCTCTAATGATAGAGGTGAGTTGGTAGGGGTTAAATACAAAAGAAAATGGTTTTCAGAGAAACCATTGGGCATGGCATTGATTCCTGGAGGTTCCTTTACAATGGGAAAACAAGACGAAGATGTTATAGGAGATCTTAGTACACCCACAAGAACAGTTACGGTTCGTCCCTATTATATGGATGAAACAGAAATCACCAACAGAGAATATAAAAAATTCGTCTATTGGGTTAGAGATTCTATTGTAAGAACTCAATTGGCGTTAAGGGCTGAGGAAGTAGGTGGTGGAGCTATTAGCGGAGGAACGTCTTCAATTGGTGGTATTCAGAATTTTGCTTTTAAAAATAATTCTGCAAATCCAACGCCATATCAACAATACATGATTGATAATTACTATGATTTTGATTCTATAAAACCGTTGAATTGGGATGTAGATATCATTTGGGATAGAAATGACTACCCAGATGTAGATTATGTAGAGGTTATGGTTGATACGGTTTATATCAAAAGAGAAGATGCTGTAAACGGTATTACAACAATCAATACCAAATTGTTAAATTATAGATATTCTTGGATAGATGCTGCTGTGATTAAAAAAGGAAGCAATAGAAAAGACTTTTTAAGAATGGAGAATGTCAATGTGTATCCAGACACAACCGTTTGGGTAAAGGACTTCAATTATTCTTATAATGATCCAATGCATCAAGATTATTTTTATCACAAAGCCTATGCAGATTATCCGGTTGTTGGGGTGAGTTGGTACCAAGCAGAAGCTTTTTGTAATTGGAGAACAAAATATAAAAATGACAAATTAAGAAGGAAGAAAAACTCCGCTCAAGTGTCAAATTTTAGACTTCCTACAGAAGCAGAATGGGAATACGCTGCACGTGGCGGATTGGCTTTTGGAAAATATCCTTGGGGTGGTCCAAATACGATGAGTGACAGAGGTTGCTTCTTGGCAAATTTTAAACCTATGAGAGGAGATTATGCCGTTGACGGAGCTTTGTATACCTTAGAAGCAAAATCATTCAACGCCAATGATTATGGCCTATACAATATGGCAGGAAACGTTTCAGAATGGACAAGCACAGCCTACAATGTGTCTTCTTATTACAAAGGATCAACAATGAACCCGAATGTAGAAGACAGAGCAAATAAAAGAAAAATTATTCGTGGAGGATCTTGGAAAGACGTGGCTTACTTTTTGGAAGTCAGTTCTAGAGATTATGAATACGGAGATACCGCAAGGAGCTATATCGGTTTTAGAACCGTACAAAGTCACTTAGGTAAAATAGGAGCAAAATAATAAATTTAAGTTTTAAAAGACATGGGACAATCAATACTGAGTAAGAAAAATATGAACATGATTTATGGATGGGGTGCCGCTATCGTTATTATCGGCGCATTATTTAAAATCCAACATTTCAATTTAAATGTTTTCGGACTGTTTGAAATCTCTGGTGGATTAATGTTAACTATTGGATTGGTTGTAGAAGCGATTGTATTTGCGATTTCTGCACATGAATCGGTAGATGATGAATTAGATTGGACCAAAGTGTATCCAGAATTAGGAAATGAAGATGGAGAAGTAACAATAGGAGCACAAGGGATGCTGTCTCAAAAATTAGACAATCTATTGCAAGAAGCACAAGTAGATACGGAATTGATTTCTAGTTTAGGAAGAAGTATCAAAGATTTCTCTGGTGCTGCGGAAGGATTATCGGCCGCTTCAGAAACCATTTCGGCAACCAATAAGTACAATGACCAAATGTCTTTGGCAGCTGTGCAAATGGAATCCTTAAACGGGTTGTATCAAGCTCAAATGGAAAACGCAAGCAAACAAGCTGAATTGAATAGTTCATTGGCGGAAAGTACAGATAAGATAAAAGAGCAAATGGAATCTTTAGCTGAAAATTTAGCGTCATTAAATGGCGTTTATGGCGGAATGTTATCTGCAATGTCAACGAAAAGTAATTAGTACTTATAACACGAAAAACTAATTAGATATGGCAGGAGGAAAAATGTCTCCAAGACAGAAAATGATCAACCTAATGTATCTTGTGTTTATTGCGATGCTAGCAATGAATATGAGTAAAGAAGTATTGTCTGCATTTGGGTATATGAATGAAGAGTTGACAACAAGTAATGAGTCAACAACAAAGAAAAACATATTGGCTTACGATGGTTTAGCGACCAAAGCACAAGAGCAGTCCGCTAAATACAAACCATTAAATGACAAAGCCCTTGTTATTAAAAAATTATCATCAGAATTTACTAGTTATTTGGGAGACTTAAAAACCGCAATGACAGCGGAGGTAGAGGATCAAAAAGATTATGAATCTATGGACAAAACAAATTTTCTAGATGAATATTTTTTTAAAGGAGATGGCTATACTGATAAGGGAAAAGACTTTATCAATAAAGTCAACAACTACAAAACAGGTGTTACAGGTGCTTTAGGAGCAGGCTATGAAGATCTAAAATCGGTTGTAGCAAAAAGATTCAATACAGATGACAAACCCAATAGAGATGGCATTAAGATAAAATGGTTGGATGCTCGTTATAAAGGCTTCCCGTTGATTGCTTCTGTAACCAGTTTGACACAAATTCAAGCGAATATTAAAAATACTGAAAATGACGTGCTAACTTCTTTGTTAGGTGGTCAATTAGAAACAGAGGTGTCAATGACCAATTATAAAGGGATTGTTAACCTTAAGAAGAGCGCATATTATCCTGGAGAAAAAGTAACAGGAAGTATCGTTTTAGGACGTTATGATAAAACATTAAAGCCGAGTAAAGTACTCCTAAATGGTAAGGAGTATGATAATTTTAAAGATGGTGAAGTTGTGTTAGATTTTTCTGCAGCGAGAACTATTGGAGATAAAAATATTGAAGGAACCATCTTCTTTATGGAAGATAATGAAGAAATTCCAGTTTCTTTTAACAATACATATTCTGTGATTCCTCAGCCAAATCAAGCAGTTGTTTCAGCAGACAGAATGAATGTAGTGTATCGTGGAATTGAAAACCCTATTTCGGTATCATTGCCAGGAGTTTCAGACACGAATTTAAAAGCGACATCTTCAAGTGGTGTGATGAAAGGACGAGGCAGTAAATATACCTTGATGCCTGGAAAAGCAAATGAAGTAAATGTTATTGTAAGAGCAACATTAGCCAATGGAACTCCAGTAAAATCTGAAGTGCCATTTAGAGTAAAAGACATTCCTGCAGCAATGGGTACAGCTAGGGGACAATTTGGAATTGTTAGAATGCCAAAAAACAGTGTCGCAAGAGTTGAGGTAGGTGCTGGGCTTCCAGATTTTGTGTTTGATTTAAAATTAAATGTAAGTAGTTTTAAAGTAAAGGTGCCAAATCAATTAACTGTTGTTGTAAGAGGCACAAAGTTTAATGCACAGGCTAAAAAAGTATTGGCAAGAGCTAGAAGAGGCGATGTAATTACCATTTTTGATATTGTGGCAACCATTGATGGAAACTCTTCATATAAATTGAAAAAAGTATTGCCTGTAAATATTGAGATTACCAACTAATAGTAAATGAACAAGTATGAGTAGTAAGCATTTTTATATTGTTTTTTTTGCATTGATGCTCTCAGGGGTTGTAGATGCACAAGTAAACTTGTTAAACGCCAGGCCGTTGAGACGATAG
>Ga0209035_10000236_pt1 | contig 22432 bp, 18 predicted proteins | sample MarorgKNORR_S2LV_6_FD_188220 | JGI IMG/M metagenome (GOLD analysis project Ga0209035, IMG submission 188220) | Marine microbial communities from the Southern Atlantic Ocean, analyzing organic carbon cycling - AAIW_A/KNORR_S2/LV (SPAdes) (version 2) | ecosystem: Environmental > Aquatic > Marine... | reverse complement strand
ATGGCGGGAATGATGGCCAGAGGAATGAATGGAGCAATAATTTACGGAATTGCTGGAATGTCAATTGTAGCATGGGCCATGGGCTCCATGGACATGCCAGTATCCGATCCTTACAACGCGCTCGGCAATGCCGATATGGTAGTTGTCTATGGCAACGACGCGATTGAATCCGTGCCTCACTGGGCTTGTGCAGCAGATTGGTGGATGGTCCCAGAAGGGGCCAGCCATGGTACGTCAGTCACATGGGATGATGGGACTGTAGTGTGCCTCTATCCCGGCACAGACGTATCTGTGATTGTGAATGCCGCCTCAGGTTGGGGCTCAGACACCGTAGCAGCACCTGCTCTTAGTGAGATTCTTACAACGGACGCATTGACTGCAACAGGCGCAGTGGGCGCCGCGATTATGGACGGATTTGGCGCGATTGGTTCTGGCGAAGGTCAAACTTCAATTGGAGACTTCATTCTCATAATGATTGCATTCATGTTCGTCGATATATTTGACACCGCAGGCACACTCTACTCTGTTGGACGAGCTGCAGGATACGTCGATGAAAACGACGAATTGCAAAACTCCGATGAAGCATTCATGTCCGATGCAGCAGCAACAATCGTTGGTGCTTTAGTGGGCACAAGCACAACAACCACTTACATCGAATCCGCAGCAGGAGTCGAAGAAGGCGGTAAGACTGGATTAACAGCAGTCACTGTTGGTGTTCTAATGCTATCAGGATTATTCTTGTCTGGATTATTCCAGGCAATTCCACAGTTCGCAATGGCAACAGCTCTGGTTGTTGTTGGCGCTTTGATGATGAAGCAGGTTGCTGACATCGATTGGGGTAACTCAGAAATCGCTGTTCCGGCATTCCTGACCATGGTCTTGATGCCGTTCACCTTCTCGATTGCAGATGGTATCGCGTGGGGAATCATATCCTATGTCGCGATCCAGATAATTGTCGGTAAGGCAAAGGACGTCAACGTCGTAATGTGGACTCTGTTCGCATTGATGTCGATGTTCTACCTCGGCCCTGGTGAACATACAACCTTCGAGTTCATCGTCGACGCGATTGGCCTCTGATCAATAGATCTAATTATACAACAAAACACCAGATGACACAATCATTTGGTGGGCCTTTGAGGAGCGAATAGCATGCCTGAAGATATTACGCAAAAGTTGAGAGATACCGTTCGGACAGTACCGGACTTCCCTATTGAAGGGATTATGTTCCGGGACATCACACCTGTCTTGTCCGACGGTTCTCTCCTCTCTGCTACCACCGATCTATTCATCGAGAGAATGAACGAAGCAGGATGGAAGCCGGACGCAATTATTGGGCCAGAAGCTCGTGGATTTATCTTCGGCGCGTTATTGGCGGCCGAACTCGGGATCTCATTTGTTCCCATTCGTAAACCAGGAAAATTACCAGCCTCGAAAATGAGAGTGGAATATTCACTTGAGTATGGAACGAACTCCCTCGAAATGCATGAGGACGCCCTGAAGCCAGGTGAAAAAGCGGTAATCGTGGACGACTTACTAGCAACAGGGGGAACAGTCAATGCTTGCGCGGAACTTTGCCGACAAGCAGGTGCAGAGATAGTGGGTGCCCTGTTCTTGATCGAGTTAGATGGTTTAGATGGTAAGAGAGCAATATCACCAATCCCAAGCATTTCATTATTGGAATTCCCCGCTTAAGTAAAGCATCAACGCCCCGATTATTTCATAGCATCACCGGCTTTGCCATGGGATGATTGCCATGGCCGAGAACCCCCCTCCACCACCTCCGCCTCCAAAGAAAGGCGGCGCCCCTCCTCCACCTCCGGCCAGGCGCAAGGCACCACCACCTCCAGGAAAGAGGAGAGCACCACCACCTCCAGGAAAGAGGAGAGCACCTCCTCCTGCAGGTAAACGTCCTGCTCCATCAGGCAAGAAGCGGCCAGCGGGCCCACCTCCGAAAGGTGCGCCTAAGGGCCCTCCGAAGGGCAAGCCAAAGGGCGCGCCGAGTTCCAAGAAGAAGCGCAAGCGAAGACTCCGAATCAAACTCGGACTACGGGAGTCGGAGATTTCTGAGGCCGACAATCAATACAAAGACGAACTTGGTTGGACTGTTCACGGAACAATCCTCGAAGATATGGAAGCGAGTGGCCCGAAAGAACCTGAAATTATCAACCACCAATGTTCGATGTGCGGCTCAATGATGCAGATCCCCCGCCCAAAGAGAGACCGCTACAAGGTCGAGTGCGCTTACCCTGAATGTGGGCACTCCGACATGATTGGCCTTTGAATTTAAGTTCCGAGTAACTCACGGCCCCTACTCTATCACAGACCGGCCACTTCGATTAATCGTCGGCCCGCAGCGAGAAGCAGCACGACAACTAGAACCAACCGAACGGTGCGCTGATCAGCGATTTCCGCACCTAATCGAGAACCGACGAAGCCTCCAATGAGAACTGCGCCAGCAAAGGGCGCAAGTGTCGTCGGCTCAACCATCCATTGTCCAGAGAGTGAAGACCCGACTAGGCCTGCCGCTGAATTCACCCAGATGAATAGGGCGGCAGTCGCAGCGGCAGTCTTCGGCGCCGCCCAGCGCTTGAGCATAATCAATGGAGAGAGGAAAATTCCACCACCTACACCAACCAAACCACTTACCAAACCGATTCCAGCTCCAAAGGGCATAGCTTGAGCGAGTGAAGGATCTGTAGAAGGCAAACCATCGATATCTTGCCCGATGCCCAGCAAGCGAAAAGAAGCCCATACCAACGTTAGCGAGAGAAGTGTGTCGTAAACCACGCCATCGACACTAAGGTAACCACCGAGAAGAGCCAAGGGGACGCTTGCGGCGACGAATATTGCAGTTAGCCGAGGGATGTGGTGCCCAGCCCGTTGATAGTGGTAAAATGCGATAGCAGCGACGATGAGATTCAGGCACCAAGCGTGTTGCTTCAACCAAGCACCCTCCATCGTTGCAAAGGAGGTGAGGGAGAGCACGGCGAGATACCCAGACGCTCCGCCATGACCGACTGAAGAGTAGAGTGCGGCAACAAGGAGGAGAGCGAGTGAAATCGCGACCTCCTCAGTTCCGAGCACGGACGGAGGAGACGGGAAGAACACTTCAACGAGGCGGTGTCTGCCGGTTCGTGGAGCGGGGCGTTTCGTTGGAGCGGGCCATTGAATTGGCTTGTGAAGTGCCGCTGCCTCGCCGTACAGAATCAGTCAGTTTAGACGATGCTAGAGGCCGAGTTCTTTCTTCAGGTCTCACCTCGAAAGTCGACGATCCTCGCTTCGATAATTCTGCAATGGATGGATTCGCGGTGCGGGCAGAGGATTGTGCGGACTCTGGCACAAAGCTCGAGATTGTCGGGACCTCCCAGGCCGGCTCAGCGAATTTACCAGTGGTTGGAAAGGGGCAGGCCAGTCGAATCATGACTGGCGCTCCCATTCCTATGGGCGCGGACGCCATCGTCATGATCGAAGATACGAGTGTTGTTGACAACATTGTGTCGATTGAAGGGCCGGCGCGACCAGGATATATCCGCAGGCGCGCCGAGAATCTAACAGAAGGAGAAGAAGCACTTCCATCGGGTGCCCAACTCACGCCAGCCAGTATTGCCCTGACTGCAACAATGGGCTATGGCGAGGTCGAAGTCGTCACTCAACCACGCATCGCCATTATCTCAACCGGAGATGAATTGGTTCCTGCCGGCGCCGAACTTGAGCCCGGACAAATTCACGAATCAAATTCTCATGCACTGGCAAGCCTAGTAGAGAAAATGGGCTGCGAAGCGGTGCGCTATGATGCGGTGGAGGACTCACTCGACAACCTACGCAACACCCTCGACTCCCTCGCCGATTGCGACGCGATCATCACTAGTGGAGGGGTTAGTATGGGAGAATGGGACCTTGTGAGGAAGATCATGGAGGAGGAAGGAGAAATTTCCTTCTGGAGAATGAAGCTGAGGCCAGGAGGCCCGCCTCTCTTTGGGACTTGGAAGAATACACCCTTATTCGGCCTACCAGGAAACCCAGTCAGCAGTCTAGTAGTATTCCACGTCCTAGTTGCACCATGGATAGCCAAGTTACTCGGTTATCACGAGGAAATGGGTCCCAGAATAAGTCAACAAGTATCTGTTAGGTTGGCAGATGATGTATCGGGCGCACCGGGCAAACTTTGCCTAAGGAGAATTAGGATAACATCAGAGAATGGCGAACTAATCGCGACTACCCACACGCATCAGGGCAGTGGTAATATCCACAGCATGGTCGCTCATAACGGTCTGACATTACTTCCACCTGATACCAATGGAAAAGCCGGAGACATAATCGACGCACTTTGGTGTCGGTAGAAACTCCATTACCCCCCCCCACCATTCGCATCGTATGAGTTCGGATGTCCAATGCCCCGCTGGTTGCGGCCCCATGGAATACAAGACAACTAGAAATCTGAAAATTAGGGCCTTCAATCCACTCGGCACCGTCTTTTATTTGGCAGGCTTGATCCTAATTGCCAACTCAATTGAAATCGGAAGCGACGAAACTAATCCTGGAGTCATTATTGGTGCGCTACTATTCATTCCGGGCGTGTATCTCTCATCATTGGTAACCACTGATCTGCGGTGCAACACCTGTGCTGGAGTCATTCTAGAGTCCAAGTCCATAGATCAAAAACTCAAGGGAGATGCTTTCGGTTTAGCGTTGAACAAGGCCAAATATGTCAGAGAAGCACTATCTGCTTCAACACAGGAAGGCGAGCACGATTGTCCAGATTGTGGAAAGAAAATGAGCCATATCAGTGTTCCATTAGAAGGAGAAGCCAGACATCGGTCAAGCCATCTTGTTCCAGATGCCGTTGAAAACATCCAGAAACTGACAACCGGGTCCTACAGAACTATTGATCTAGACGGTTGTAAGGAGTGTGATCTGTTATGGTTCAACAAAGCCAAGAAAGAAGAGGTGCTCTCTAGGGACGACACAATAATTTCAAAGTACTCAGATTAATGAGAATATCTCGCTTTACAGCATTTTTCATATTCAACTTACAAACAGCACATCATATACTAACCATCCAAGCGACAGATATGAACAACTTCGAAATCCTAGTAGGAATACTTGCCTCGAGCTCACTTCTATTGTCTGCTGTTTTACTAAACAAGCAATTGTCCCGCTCCAAGAAATCTAAGTCACGAGATCCATGGGGCAGTGGGGGTAAAGGTGCCCAAACAGTAGACTATTTTTACACAGATCAGTGAGTAATATTACCCAAACAAACAGTAATCACAATACATGACTTCAAGGACAATCTCTCTCACCGTAATGTACCGTAGGAGGGGAAAGCCTTGGCTGGGATAAGTAAGAACGGCGTAGCCGAAGACGGCTGGATAGTTGTCAAGGGTGCGCGAACTCACAATCTTCGTGATATTGATGTGAAGATTCCACGTGGTAAATTCGTAGTCATATCAGGAGTCTCTGGCAGTGGCAAATCTAGCCTCGCATTCGACACTCTGTACGCTGAGGGGCAGCGCCGCTACGTCGAATCCCTCTCATCCTATGCGCGGCAATTCCTCGGCCAGATGAAAAAGCCGGACTGCGATAGCATCGAAGGCCTCTCACCAGCCATCAGCATTGATCAGAAACAGGGTAGCCACAATCCCCGTTCAACGGTAGCGACAGTCACTGAAATCATGGATTACCTCCGTCTACTGTGGGCGCGAGTAGGTCTTCCACACTGCCCAGAATGCGGCAAGGAAGTTGCACGAAGAACAGTCCAGGAAATTGTCGACGACGTGCTCTGGCGTTTCGAAGGGCACGCGATAGCGATCTGGTCGCCGACTGTCCGCGCTCGTAAGGGAACCCACGCAGACCTGTTCAAGGCACTTGTCGAGCAAGGATATCTTCACGGAAGAGTCAACGGGCGAGAAGCGGAATTCGATGACCCGCCAATACTTGAGAAGAATCTGAGGCACGATATCGACGTTAGAACTGACCGATTACGCCTTTCCCGCGCAGCAAAACAACGCCTCACAGAAGCCGTCGCTGAAGGCATGCGACTTGGTGGTGGGGCGGTGGCAATTGAGAGCCTTGAAGCCCCAGTAGCCGAGAAAGGCGAGGACGCAAAAGCCCAGAAATTCCAGACACAAATAGGCCAAACTATCGCTTACACCGAGGAGTTTGCCTGCCCTGATCACGGATCCTTCCTTCCTGAGGTGAGCCCTCGCGTTTTCTCATTCAACAACCCCCTAGGGGCTTGTCCTGCCTGCCAAGGTTTGGGGATTCAACGAGAGTTCTCCAACGATCTTGTCATCGATCGACTCGCAACAGTTGAGGAGGGTTGTATCCGACCATTCCGCAGCTCGATGATGTCAGGCTGGTATCGAAAACAGATGACACAGGTATGCCAGCATTACGGAATTCCATCCGACATCCCATTTGGGGACCTCGATGATGATTCCAAAGACGTCCTTCTCTATGGCACTGGAAGCACTGCGATTAATTTTGAATTTACTTCAGAGAAAGGCTCCGCCTACCAAATGACTCGTCCTTGGGAAGGAGTCTTCGCGCGCATCCGTCGTACCTACACCGAGACTGCCTCAGACCGCACGCGCTCCCGCCTCGCTTCTTACATGACTGACGAGCACTGCCCTGATTGCAATGGGCGCAAACTCAATCCTGCTGTAAGTGGAGTGACGGTTGGGGGAGTTACTCTCCCCGCTTTCTCAGCATGCAGCGTCATCGAGGCGCTGGCTGTAGTGCAGAATTGGCGCCTCGGCACAACCGACGACACTTGGTCACTCATCGAGCGCGATATCCCAACAACAGAAATTGTCCAAATCACCGAACACTTCGACGAGCGCAGCCTATTCATCGGTAGTGAGGTGATCAAAGAAATTGAGGCAAGATTGCGTTTTCTCGCGCTCGTTGGCCTCGATTATCTAACACTCGATCGCCGAGCAAGCACACTTTCAGGGGGGGAATCCCAACGCATCCGCCTTGCGACTCAGATTGGAACTCGCTTAACAGGAGTCATGTACGTCCTCGACGAGCCATCAATCGGCTTGCATCCAAGAGACAACAACCGTCTCCTCTCGACTCTCCGAGAACTCACAGAGCTTGGCAACACTCTACTCGTAGTCGAGCACGATGAGGCTACTCTGCGTCAGGCAGATTGGCTCGTCGACATGGGAATCGGTGCCGGTAGAGATGGAGGTGAGGTAGTAGCAAATGGCGACATCGACACGCTGCTCACATCCAAAGACAGCATCACTGCAGCCTACCTCTCCGGTCGCAGAGAAATCCCACTACCCGAAGACCCAGTAACTCCTGACGAAGATCGCTGGTTGACAATTCGCGGTGCCCGCCAAAACAACCTGCGCGACATCGACGTTGACATACCACTAGGCTGCATGATAGCAGTCACAGGAGTCTCAGGATCAGGCAAATCATCACTCATCACAGAAACACTTGCGCCTGCTTTGCTCCGCGAATTACACGGAGCCGACACGACTCCAGGAAGACACGACCGTATCGAAGGAATCGAACAAATTGACAAGGTGATTGTCATTGATCAATCTCCCATCGGCCGCACCCCCCGCTCTAACGCAGCGACATATACGGGGGCGTTCACACCGATTCGAACTCTGCTGTCTGAAACCAAGCTCGCCCGCGAACGCGGTTACCAGCCAGGGCACTTCTCATTCAACGTCAAGGGAGGGAGGTGCGAAGCTTGCAAGGGAGCCGGCTCGATGAAGCTCGAAATGAATTTCTTACCCGACGTCTGGGTCACCTGCGACATCTGCAAAGGCAAACGCTACACCCGCGAAACTCTCGAGGTTAAATGGCGCGGAAAAACGGTACATGACATTCTTGAAATGCCAGTGGAAGAGGCGAACGAGTTCTTCCAGAATCAACGCAGCATCCATCGAATACTTTCGACGCTGAAGGATGTTGGACTGGGTTATATTCGCCTCGGTCAGCCAGCGACGACACTCTCGGGCGGTGAGGCCCAACGGGTGAAATTGGCGTCGGAATTGCACCGTCCCGCCCGCAAACATACAGTGTATATTCTCGATGAACCGACTACAGGATTGGCGATGTCAGATGTCCATCAACTCATCGAAGTTCTTCTGAGATTGCGACGTAATGGTCACACGGTGATCATCATCGAACACCACCTCGACGTGGTGAAATGCGCCGATTGGGTTCTCGATCTAGGACCAGAAGGTGGAGAGCATGGTGGCGACATTGTCGCAGAGGGCACTCCCAAGGAAGTCGCAAGCAACAAACACAGTTACACCGGCAAGCATCTGAAACCACTACTCTAGTCGACTAGTCAAAGAAAACCCCCCAATCAGACTAAACCAAAGTATTCCCCGTGGACACGTTATGACAACCAGTAAACAGGGTATTAATCGAAAAATTTCGATATTGATTTCTGTATTGTTGCTTCAAAGTGTTGCGATGACCATCAACGCAAGTAACGATGGCTTTTCCGGCGAATCACATTTCTCCCATCCACCAGATGAGGTAGACCTGACGCCTTGGACGATAGATTGCTATGACTATTTCGAGGCAATATGGATATGGCAAAGCGATGATCAACCCACTGGAATAGACCCCCCAGCGAACTCAAACTTTGGTTTCTCGGATCGCTTCGGAATAGGCATTACTGACTTGGAAGATGGCACATTTGAACTAGAGAATCACAATGGGGAGACCGAAATATGGGATGGATGGACCAACGGGACCACTATCCAGATTCCAGACATTTCAAACCTCAGCCGAACCTATGCTTGCTATGCCGAAGAATTCCAATGGGACGATGACACTTGGAAGTTCAGCCACAATAGCACGTGCGAAAACGAATACTTCCTCGATGCGGACAATACCTTTGCCGTGTTCGATTACGTATTTTGGAATGACTATCTTTCCCCGTACTACCATTGGTCATCTAACTGGGAAGAGCTTGATGATGGCACAATCAACAATTATGTGGCGAACTCCTATTTCGCGATCGATGACTCCCCCTACATCGGAAATCTGACCGACAACGAAGGAATGACTCAAATCGTCGACATTCGCCTTCGTGATATACAAACCGAATTCGACTACGACAATCACTATGCTGAGGACTTGCATAATAAGACTCAGAAGGCGATTGGTGGAATGGGGGCCGGAAGTGATGTACTTTCATATGAGACTCATCTGATGGACCTATCACAGGTCAACTGGGTCTCTCTGTCTGGGAAAGCCACATTATCCGACCTTGCAAGCCCACCGGACATCAGTATCGATGAAGATATTGAATGGCGAATCTCGCTCTGCGAGGTTCGCAACTACGTCTTCTACCTAGAGACCTCGAGAGATATATTCGGCTTTAGGTGGGTCGCCTTCGATCCCGATTTCGTTCAGGAAGAAGACGAAGAAGAATCTCTTACGGCCGAGTTCCGCGAATTCTCCAATTGGGCCCTAGATTGTGAAAATCAGTTTCCTTTCGATTTCGTTTGGATGGCGGCTTCCTATGGTGGCGAATTCTTCCCTCCAGGCCTAGAGCCGATTAATCAGTCTCATCAAAATACGTTCTACTACAACAACAATGGGATCGGGATCACACTTCTTCCAAATGGAACATATCAGGTCGATGTGATAGGATGGAATGGCGATTTAGGCACCCAATATTGGACATCCAACTCGAGCATGCCAGCGTTCGAAATACCCACCCTTGAAACATTCAGCCTACAGCTCCCCTGTTACTACAACCAATTCGGGAATTCACTGGGTTCGTTCAGTCCTCACCATCAGAGCTGCAATGAGAATGTCCTAATCGACCTAAGCAATCCTGCTGGAATGATTGACCATTACTATGACAACTCGCAATCGTATTGGTGGCCGTTTAGCAGTTGGATCAACCATTACCTCTGGAGCAATGGCTCTGCTTGGAACGGGGACCTACTCGTGGAGAACAAGATTAGCATAATCTCAACCAACTCAAGCGTTCAGAGAGACAGCGATGGACAGCAAGATTGGTCTACTTACCAAACCGTTCTAACTATCGAGGAATCGAATGTCGGTAGCACCAACCTCCAATACATCACCAATTCACACGATGGTTCGATCAGGTATATCCAAGGCATAGATACGATCGGTGACCTCGACCAAGTGCCTGACATTACACTGCCCGAGAATTACAATTGGAGGATCACACTATGCAGGCTAGCCGCATCAGTGGGGATTTACGACGCGCCATTTTCCATTGACGCATTTAGGTGGGTGGCCCTCCCCGAGCCCCCGGTAATCGAGATGATCCTGGGATGCACCGACCACTTCGCCAACAACTTCGATGCCATTGCAAACGAAGACGACGGCTCGTGCGACTACGACCTCGATGACGACGGTGTCCTAGATGCCGACGAGGTCGCAGGGTGCACCGATCCCACTGCCAACAACCACCGTACCACTGCGACGGAGGAGGACGGCTCGTGCGACTACGACCTCGATGACGACGGCGTCCTGGATGCCGACGAGGTCGCAGGGTGCACCGATCCCACCGCCAATAACCACCACTGGTGGAGTCCTGCGACGGACGAGGACGGCTCGTGCGACTACGACCTCGATGACGACGGGGTGCTGGATGCATTCGATCTGTGTCCATTGGCCGATGCTGGAAAAGTAGTTGATGAAAACGGCTGTTCTGCATCTCAGAGAGACGCAGATGGAGATGGCGTGTCGGATGAGTCCGACCAATGCTCTGGAACAGAATACGATGAGCAGGCGGACGAAAATGGCTGCGGCGCCAGTCAGCGAGATTCTGATTTTGATGGATACACTGACTCAGAAGACCAATGCCCAGAAACTCCACAGGACGAGGAGGTGGATCGGGATGGCTGCGGCCCCAGCCAGAGAGATACAGATTCAGACGGTCTGATGGATTCAGAAGACCCATGCCCAGAAACGTTTGGCTCAGTAGGCGGGTGTCCAGCAATCACTGTTGAACTCGAATTACTGAATGAGATGACTGCGCCGGGAATGGCTAGTATTGCCATGACTCTGACTTGTGAGGGCGGCTGTAAGACTTCGATAAACGTCGATGGCAAGGAATACGGCCGTCTCGCTGAAGGTACTCATCTACTGATGGTAGCGGTCGACGACGGCCAAACCGTCGTCGTCAACGGATCTTTCGGCACCTCATTCCTAATCGAGGAATTGTCGATCACATTCTCAACATCGGATGAGGGGGTGGTATTGTTAGATGAGTTGGAACCCAACGAAGAACCAGCAGAATTAGCAGAAAATACACTCTCCACCTTCATTGTAGGAAATGCACAACCAATAACTATGCTGGCATTTACGTCAATCATGGGTGCTGCCTTCGTTCAAGCAGAGTCCCTCAGATACCCCTTCTCGAAGAGATTCTGGTGGGGGATGGCATTCATGATTGGAGCTACTCGAAAAGACCATCGCGGAGAATTCCAAAGGGGCAGAATCATCGGAGTCCTGACAACCAATCAGGGAATCCACCTTTCTGCATTGATTCGAGTCCTCGGACTGGGGAACCATCAAGCAGCCCACCATCTAAGCGTTCTAGAAGAGCGGGGAGACATCTGGCACCATAGGGTCGGAAGGGAAATCAGATTCTTCACATCAGATGTCCCGAAAGGAATGGAGACCGATGATTTGCCAAATATTGACATCTCCATAAATGAGAACTCAGTACCATATCGAATTTTGGTGATACTCTATGAAAGCCAGGATACCCGAGGCTATGATTTTACCCAGAAGGAGTTAGCTGCCACGCTAAACTCTAGCAAGCAATTGGTGTCATACCACGTCAGGATATTGGAAGAGAGAGGATTCATCGAGAGGAAGAGGAGCGGGTTGGGATATCGGGTAGCAATTACTATCCAAGGGGTCCGCCATATCCTTGACGACAAGCACTTAGAGGGTAGTAAGATAGGGATTGACCAATCTATATTATTCGATTCGATCATGAATCTAAATATCGAGAATTAGATTACAATCGGGTATCAGGTTTTGTTTTCATCTACCCCACCCTCACACCCTCAACCGCAAACATCTGAAACCACTACTCTAGTCGAAATTTTCGATTTTCCGCGATGAACCTTTTGAGGGTCCTAGTTTGAGGCACCTCTAATGATGCGCTCCGGCAATCCAGCATTGAACGACGAGACATTCGCCCCTTCTTCATATCAAGAGAAGCCATGGTGGGATGGCTTTGACATTGCAGATGAATCCACCACTATGTCAATAGAAGGGACGGCCGAGAAAACAGGAATTCTACTTGGTATTACAGTTCTCACAGCATTAGTTACGGCATTTGGTATGCCTGAATTAATGCCTTTGATGATGATTGGATGGATAGGTGGTTTCATCACAGCAATGATTGTGATATTCACCCGTTCTACCAACCCGATTCTAATTTGCATTTATGCAGCATTTGAGGGGATGGCTCTCGGAGGCATAACTTGGTTTTACGAATCAATCGATGGTATGGCAGGAATTGGAATAGTTGCAGCGCTTCTCACGTTCTGCATTTTAGGGGCGATGATTACTCTTTACAGATTTGGCTTGATACACTGGGATCGCAATACTGCAATCGCCGTAAGGTCCGCACTGTTGGGAATTCTGTTTGTTTACTTAATTACAGCCATAGGCTTTCTTTTCGGTTTTGAAATTCCTTACATCCATGGAGCAGGTCCTATTGGGATTGCATTCTCAGTATTCGTAATCGGCATCGCCGCTTTTTGTTTAGCAGCAGATTTTGATTTCATCGAGCGAGGCGTACTTTCAGGTTCTCCTAAAGAGCTCGAATGGAGAGCTGCATTCGGATTGATGGTGACTCTCATCTGGCTATACGTGGAGATTCTCCATCTATTAGCCAAGATTGCTATAGCCACCCGTTAGTTCGATTGCTCCCGTGCAACTCGATTTAATCCTCGGCCTCGCTGTTGCAGGAGCAACACTCGGAGTAGTCGAGGGAATCAAACCCGGGCCGTTGCTTACAATGGTAATTCGCGAGACTCTTTCGGGGGGCCTTCGCGCGGGCTTGTGGACTGCGGCGGCTCCGATATTTACCGATGGCCCCCTCGTCATCGTCAGTCTCTTTGCCGCCGCTTGGATTGCTACTAATCCGCTCGCTTTACTGCTTATTTCGGCCCTCGGCGCCGTATTTCTGTTCAAAATGGCTCTCGAATGCTTTGGCATCGATCCACCTACTTACGACGCAGATGCCCCGGTGCCGACGGGCTCCTTTAGACGCGGCGTAATCACCAATCTACTGAACCCGCATGTGTATGTGTTCTGGTTCCTCATCGGCGGCCCCCTCATGGCTTCCGCTGCCGCCACCGAACCCCTAGCCCCGATTGCCTATGCGCTAACCTTCCTCTTCACCATCATGCTGGTCAAGGCGATTATTGCCTATGCATTCGACCGCGCACGCGGACAATTCTCTGAGCGCGGTTACAGAGCAGCACTCGGTGTCTGCGGCGTGCTGATGTTAGGATTCGCCGTAGGCTATGCCTTCCAAGCTTGGACCCTATTCACTCAACTCTGAACACTTGAATTGCCGCCGCTTGGGTCACTGAGCAATGTCGAAGGCCCTCCTAGTGGCATTTCAGGGAGGGGTGCAAGTGGGCCACGAAGACTAGGGCCAATAGCAATAGTTCCGAAGATCCCCTCGTCGACGATATTGTGTGATAGTCCAAACCAAGGTCGGCCATGCTGGTCGACGAGAATATCAATGAAATCACCAAACCCACCACACCTATTGTAACCACAGTCAGCGGTTGTGTCCAGAGGGTCTCCAAATTCATTCACCTGAACTGTTGTGATCAATGGATTATCCGAGAACGCATCAGTGATAATTGAGATGTAACCATTCCAAGTATTGTTGCCGGAATCTCCCAAGTAGGCTAGAGCAACTCTACCTTCTCCTCCCGCTGAGATAGCAGGGAAACCAGTTCCTACGAGGTTAGTCGGCGGAGCAACCATCAACGGGTCTGACCAAGTGTCTCCTTCATCTCTGGAGTATGAGTAGTAAGGCATGTTATCGATTCCCATCCACATTGCATGCAAATTGTTCTCCTCATCAGGATGAACTTGAGCTTCTTCAAAGTTCCAAGTATCCGCAGTACCAGTTGTTTCTGTGGGAAGTGGGTGTTCAGTCCAAGTCAACCCTCCATCTCTTGTGCGATATATCGAATATCCTTCACCATCACATCCTGGATTCCCACGATACAAATTCCCATCATTTGCACCAATCATGTGACCAGTTAACCCCCCACTGTTGCAGTTTAGAGGAGTGCCGGGGACTTGTTGAGTCCAAGTCAGTCCTCCATCAAAACTGGAAGAGCATAGAGGTGATTGCCAATTTCCGTTGATACAGAATACCCATGTTGTTGGGTGTAGCGGAGCCGGATAGGGAGCGGAAGCAATTGTCTGGTGATCTTGTATAGAAGTCCCAGTAGCTACTGTTGGCGGACTCCAACTCTGCCCTTCATTATCTGACCATTCGACAGTCATTCCCAGCAAAGCGTGCATATCGAACTTCATTATTCGGTCAGTCCATGGGTCGACGTAGACATAGGGGTCATTCGAATTCGCCACAGGAACTGTAGGCGGATTGTAGACATCCATACAATCATACTCAACAGTACCAATCATCCCAATTAGTCCGGAACAGCGAACAATCGCAGTCGATCCACTGTCTCCATTACCCCAACTAGTGACAAACAGATTGTCGGCAGAAGTGATTCCAATAGTTGGCTCAAAGGTAGACATCCCAATCCCATAGTAGGTTCCGAGAGCACAAACTGGCGCATTGTTGCCGACCAATACATCGCTTCCATTGAAAACGCTCGATATGGTAGTAGCATCGGTCGCATTCGCGTAATGATACCACACATTGCTCGCAATACCTTCTGGACAGAGCGTATCGAATACACTCTCTGGCTCATCCAGAGGCTCCTCTCCTCCTCCGAAGCAGCCCGTGAGCATTGGAGCCAACATCAGCAACACGACTGCTGCGGTGGCACTGCGCATATTTCGCCGGCTTCGACTTGATACATCAGATGCTCGCATTCTCACATCTTCAATGACGAGGAGCCACCAGCAGGTAAATCGGGCAACTGAACGAGTTCTCCGTAAAGTGCCGGCCCAGTCATCAAAGTTCCAATTACAGCCTCTTGCGTGCCGGCCGCATTATGCGCCAGCGCAATCCAAGGCCGCCCTTCATCGTCCAATTCAACATCGATAAAATCACCAAATCCACCACACCTCACATTACCACAATCTGAGGTAATATCCAAGGCGTCCTCAGGCATATTGACGACAACGCTCGTGATTAGAGGATTATCCGCGAAGGCATTAGTCATCACAGCCATGTATCCGCCCCATCCGCAAGTTGAGGAATTATCCTCAGTGGTATTATTGCCCCCGCCTTCACAATCGTTGACCTCGCCGATATAGCCGACTACTACACGCCCTTCATCTCCGGCAAAAATCGTTGGAAAACCAGTCTCACTCACGCCAGGAGCGGCTACCATCATCGGTTGCGACCAAGTCACACCTTGATCACGCGAGTAAGCATACCAAGGCATCTGGTCGTTTGAAATCCAAGTCGCGTGAACATTACCCCCCTCATCAATCGCTACCGCTACCTCGTGAGCATGCCACCCCTGCTGCATCCCCACTTCGGTGGTTATCGTGTGCTCGCTCCACGTGTAGCCCCCGTCATGAGAGGCGTACACCGCAGGCCCTTCGCAGGAGGGGTTCCCTCGATATATCGAACCATCAGACCCCCCAGCGACGTGTCCGTGAAGCCCAGAGCACTGATTCCCGAAGCTCTCTGTTGGGTAACCAAACTGCTGAGCGTCCCATGTATGCCCACCATCCAATGATCTGGAACACTGTGCACCTGCTGCTGGTGAACCGGTGTTGATACAGTAGACGTAGACAACTTCACCCACGATGGCATTAGGGTGCGGCATCGAGGCTATGCTTTGGTGATCTTGTGGCACTGCATATCCATGTGTTGGAAAAGGAGTGCTCCATGTTTCTCCATCATTGTTTGAATATTCGACATTAATTACTGCTAGAGCGTGCATATCAAATTTGACTAAACGGTCAGTGAATTTGTCGACATAAATGTAAGGATCATTCGAATTCTGGGTTTGACCAGATCCCCCATCGCCTCCCCCTAAGAACGGCCCGACATCCTCCCACGTCTGTCCCTGATCGCGCGAGCGGATAATGTGAGTACCATCTCCAAGACCATTCCAGTTGGTGAAGAAAATCGCGCCCGAACCAGTCACTCCAATGGTTGGTTCGAAAGTGTCGTACCCCGTTCCGTAATACGTTCCTTGCGTGAAGAACGGGGTGCTTCCATCAGTAAGGTTCTGTGTGATATTTGCCGCGGCGACTGCTGCGGCGTCGGTCGCATCGATAGCGCCGGGTGATCCGACGGTGCCAGGATAGTGATACCAAGTGGTGGTTGGGATTGCGCCTTGGTCGAAGACAAACGGCCCTTCGGGTTCAGGTTCAGGAGCATCGTCTCCGCCGAAGCAGCCGCTTATTGCGGGGGCGATGAGTAAGAGGGTGAATAGCAGCGCGACGCTCCGCATCGGTTGCGGGTCCGGCGCAGCGGTCTAAACTTGATGCGTGCGTTGCGCAGGTAGAGGAGCCCACTTTCCTCTCAATCCCAATTATTCTCGAAGATAGATGGAGTTGTATCGAGGATTGATTCCAGAGGCTCTCTCCATTCCATGTTGAGGTCATTCTCCGCTGGGCTCGCATCCCAGTAGAGTTTGTTCTTCAAGTGCCTGCGAGCCCAAGAAACATCGATTTTCGGATGAAATACTGCTGCGACCAAGGAGAGCCAATATGGTGCAGTCCAAGTCACCCATTTCCTTTCTGGGTGAGCGTTTTTCAGGGCCTCTGCCATTTCATTCATCATCATATCACCGGCGACTGTGAGGTAGCGCCCCTCATCTTCACCGCCGGTGAGTGCACGAACGTGTGCCTCGGCCACATCGCGAACATCGACAATCGAAACTTGCATTGGCAGATTGAGCGGCACATCTCGTCGAACCATTGCCATCAGTAGTGCTAGCGAGCCGCGCAGATGGCGTGGCGACATTGGTGGCCCGAAGACCATGCATGGGTGAATTGTGACGAGGCGAGGACGAGCATCTTCTGGTTGCCCTGCGTGCCAATCGCGTACTATGCGCTCGGCGCTTACTTTTGCAAGACCATACGGGTTAGCATCGAGAGTGGCATCATCCGCCCAAGTATCGGTTGTCAGCGTCGTGCCATCTTCCCAATCCATTGGGCGGATGGCAGCGGTCGATGATGTGTGGACGAAGCGCTCTACGCTTCCGGCCTTCTCGACCGCGGCGACTACATTCCGAGTCCCGATGACACTCGGGTCGACAATCTTAGTCTGAGGTTCGCGAGAGCGAACGATGACGCTGGCTGCAGTATGAATCAGGTCAGTGCATCCAGCGATTGCAGCATCAACTGAATCGGAGTCGAAGAGATCCATCTCGACAATTTCCAGCGAGCCCCCCTCAGCCACTGTCAAAGCTCGTAAATGATCGACCCGTTCAGGATCCGATGCGTCTCGAACCGTAGCCCGAACCGTCGCACCACGGGCCAATAGGTTCGCAACCACATGGCTGCCAATATAGCCGGACGCGCCGGTGACAACCGTTACCATCGCATCGCGATAGACACTGACGCTTCAACCCTGACTCAAGCCAAGCCATCGGTCAATTGCTCGAGTAATCCATCTAATTCTTTTTCATTCGGCATCAGAGCAGCGGCCTCCTGTGCAGCAAACAAGGCCGAAGTTGTCCGCCCCATTTCCAAATGGGCGCGGGCAAGATTTGCCCAAGCCGCGCCTCTTTCGCAATAATTCACAGAATTAATCGCCCCACGGAACCATTCGATTGCTCTCTCTGCCTCACCTCGTTGTAGCAAAGCCTCGCCGACTTCATTCCACGAACCCCCATAATCTGGATTTGTTTCGATGGCCCGCCTCTGCCAAGCCAAACCATCCTCCTCATCCTCAGAGAACGTCATCCCAAGGTAACAAGCGGCCTCAGGAGACGGACTCAGTTGGAAGGAGGTGCCGTGATGTTCGGCCGCAACCCGCAGGATGCCCAATCTCTGCAGAACATTTCCCATACGGAACAGATCCTGCGCCAATACCTCTCGAATTCCTACCTCAATACCCGAGCCGCGAGTCGTAGCTTCGACCTCACTCCAAACATCTTCAATCATGTCGAGCAAGGCGGCCGGCCCGAGCCGATCCCTAGTGGGGTCATCATTAGCGTGCATCCAAGCCGCCTTATTGGCGAGTGAAGCCCCCACTGAACTCTGAGATTTCCAATTTATCGGCGCTAAATCACAAAGCGTATTCGCAGCCTCCGCCTGAATCATATCAACATTCCAAATCGCCAGCCATTGGGCTTGGAATTCCCCTTCGGCTTTCCGTGTAATCGTCTGCAGCACAGTCCCCTTCTCCTCTCCGATAGCCGCGACCGCAGTGCCTTCGAATGAAAGTCGCGTCAGCAAGCCGATCGGCACTCGAGGCAAACCTCCAGTGACTAGAATCCGATCCCAACCTTCCTCTGGTGTCCCCTTGTACGCCTCATCAAGCCCACACCATTCGATTTCACACCCAACAGCATCCGCGACGAGACTCAATCGCATCTCTTCCCAGCGCCTTCGTAATTCTACACGCCTACCATCGTCCACCTCGATGATTCGCAGACGACCAGCGCCGAGTTGCATCAGCACCTCAGTCCACCAATTGCCTCGCGGCGCGACGAGCATCACAGAATCACCACGCTCCAACTCAAGCATCTGAATCACTTGAGCAGTCTCGTAAATTCCAGGCAACAAAGAGTTGGGAGCACTGACGTCAGACCACCAAGGCATGCGCAGAGCGCTACTCTCGATATTCACGCCTTCATCGCCTATCGGTAAAGGCAAGGCGTGGACACCGCGCGGTGTGCGCATGAGCACATCACGCAACTCATCATCTTCTATCGCCCCCATGAGAACCAACCGTTCGACCGCCTCAACATGAGGCGACAGCCCCGGCCATGTCCTTACTAGTGGGAGCGCATTCAAATCGCAGTCCGAACCATCCTGAACGTTCCAATCCTTCTCCACGTAGCGTAGTTCTCACACATCCACTATTGAATCCCACCCCTCTCGGATGGGCGCGCACATCATTTCGTAACCCTCCCGCGCAGCGGGCCATTCCCCCTTTCCTCAATTGGCTACCTTTTTCCCATTGAATTAGACTAGGAAACGCTCAATATCCATCTATTGCACGGAACCTCATGGGAGTTTACGAACTAATGATGAAGGCAATGGAAGAAAGGGATGCGGCGCATTACACAAAGGCATTACACGATGATTACGAATTCGTCCGCCACCAATCTGGGACTACTATGAATAAGACTCAGATGAGCGAGATGATGGTCAGTATGATGGCAAACACAAAAGTTGTGATTAGCGAACCTAGATGCATCTATGAGAACGACGAAATCCTCGTCGAGCACTCAATGATGGATTTTCCTGACGGCACTAGAGAGGCTGTGATGGCGGTGCACACCAAAAAGGATGGAAAGCTCATTCGAACTGAAACAGGCGCGTCTCTAATTCGATGAGAAACCTGTCGACTTCGACAACCCAACGTGTCGAGTTCGACAACTTAGGATACATCACCGATTATTCTAGCCACAATCCGATTGAAGCATCCCACGCTTGGTATGACACACAGTTTGCATCAGCAGAGTAGACCATGAAGTAAGTAGAGTCCTCATGCGTGGAGGAACTGAATGAAAGATCGATATCAAACCAGCCGTTTGAATTCGAATAGTAACACCAGTAGCTCCACTGCCCTGCGCTAATGTCGTATTGTCCGACCCCCACCCTTCCAGACGCCCCGTAAGTCCAACCTTGTAGGGCGTACGCAGTATCCAATTGCGCTACAGAACAAGGGATATCTGAATTCAACAAGATTCCAAACGAGAGGAATAGTTCATTTTCACACGTCGAAGTAGTATGGTTAACTCCCTGCCCACTTTGAGTATTGTTTGATACCACCGAAGCGCCCCAAAAAGCGACTCCATTGGTCAAAGAAGATAACTCATTGAATCTAACAGGCATCGACTGTCCGTAGATGTCTTTTACTTCGAAGTGAAGATGAGGTCCTGTACTCCAACCGGTGTTTCCGGAGAGGGCAATCGGCTGGCCCTGATGGACAATATCGCCAACATCGACCAAGACTCCATTGTAGGTGAGATGTGCATACATCCCGAAAGTAGAATCTCCATGGTCGATGATTACGTAGTTTGATTGATTTACACAATCTGCTGAAGGACAACCTCCTGTGTGATGTTCTACAACCTCAATTACAACGCCAGGTAATGCCGCAGCAATTGTTGTATTTTCATCCACAGGGAAGTCCACAGCGTAGAGCATTACTCCATTGTGGCTGTAATACCCATGAAAACTCTGAGTGATATTGGCGATAAATCCCGCCTCAAATGGAATACTAACCCAAACAATCCCACCTGATCGGCAGACTCCATTATCCTCGTATGTACTATCATCACATTCAAGCTGAGAGTTTTGCAATTCGAAAATTTGTTCTTCCAAATCCTCAACGCTATCTTCCAATTCTTCTACTCTCTCGTAATAATAATCTCTAGTCGCTTCAAGATTTGAAATTATCACGTTGTAAGTGGTAATCTGGTTCTGCAACTCAAGAATCGTTGAATTGAGTGAATCAGCAAGACTTCGCAACTCCTGTACATTCTCTCTTGCTTCGTCCGAATCTTCTTCAAGGCCCTCTAATTCATCTTCTAAAACCGATAAATTGACTTGCGCGAGAACCAATTCTTCTGTCAGAGTCTGAACCTCTCCTTGAGCTTGAGAATACTGTTCTCCCAACACTTGCAATTCTCCCCTGAGGGTGGAAATATTACCATTCAACTCCGTAATATCTTCATTCAAATTGGAGATGGTTGTTTGAAGAGCGGGAACTTGGTCTGACAACTCTTGCAATTCAGAAACTATTTCTTCTAGACTTTCTATAGTATCACCAGACTCATTTAATCTCTGATTCAGGTCGGAAATTTCCTCATCTTTGTAGTCTGTATTTGGAACCGAATTATCTTCCCCAGAGCAGCCCGCAAACGATGCGGCCATCAGGAGTAGGACGACGAAGGAAGCTCTGCGCACAATTGCCCACGAGAAGAACTTCGGATGAAGGTTATCTCAGCAACTTCGGCAACAAAGTTCGGCTACAGAACCTACAACCAAACTCGGATTCTGTGTTGCCGATACAAGATCTTCCCGCGTAGCCTCGCCCGACAATACAAGCACTCCATGAACACCCGCGCGATCAGCCATCTCCATGTCCGTGTAGAGCCGGTCTCCAACCATCGCGCACTGACTCGGCTCAAGTCCGAGTTCCTCTACCTTATGCAGAATCATCCCAGCATTCGGCTTACCTGTTACGTGCGCCGGTTTGACTCCAGTAGTCGCCTCAAATAGCGCCATGTAGGCGCCAGTGTCAGGTAAACCACCATCTGGGGAAGGGCAGACCATATCCGGATGGCTTACCACGAGCGGAACACCACGATGCATCAGCACGCTTGCGCGAGACAATTTCTCGTAAGTAATCTCAGTATCATAACCCAAAACGACGTACTGGGGGTCAGCAGATGCAGTCGAAACGCCTGCTTCCTCGAGCATCTCTCTCATCCCTTCAGTCCCGACAAGATAGGTTTCAGTAACACCTTCACCATTCAACCAAGTCAACAAATCGTGAGTCGAGAGCAGCACGTCATCGGCAGTCGCTGGGATTCCCATGCCGTGCAGCTTCGCAACATATTGCTTGACCGAGCGGCTCGAATTATTCGAGAGGAAATAACGCTTAATCCCAGCTCCCTCGAGCCGCGCTAAAAAGTCCAGAGAACCCTCAATTAGAGTGTCACCAAGGTAGATCGTCCCATCTAAGTCAAGGAATATCGCCTTGATTCCATCCAGAGTCTTTTCGAGCGTCATCGAATCACCTACGGAAGCACGATTGTCTTGAACAGGAACCATGGATTCCACAAAACTTGCTGTGTTTCTTTACTCGCGATCATTTCCGACATCAATTCGCCGATTACTGGTTTCCTCGACGCCTTTCCAATAACCAAATTACACAGACGCTTCCATTTCATCATCCGCTGCAATTTAGTCGAATTAGTCAATTCTTTGCCCAGAGTTTCCCAAAGTTCAGTCATGTAGTCGGCCGCGACACTTTCTGGAAATCCTTCTGCGTGCGCGACGTGGTCGAAGTGCGCGCTAGTCATCTTCGCCGAGAGCAGCGCGTTTCCAATTCCTTCACCACTGAAAGGGT
>Ga0209035_10000235_pt1 | contig 22459 bp, 15 predicted proteins | sample MarorgKNORR_S2LV_6_FD_188220 | JGI IMG/M metagenome (GOLD analysis project Ga0209035, IMG submission 188220) | Marine microbial communities from the Southern Atlantic Ocean, analyzing organic carbon cycling - AAIW_A/KNORR_S2/LV (SPAdes) (version 2) | ecosystem: Environmental > Aquatic > Marine... | reverse complement strand
CAGAGTATAGAGGTACTCCATTAGCAGTTTCTATTTTGAAAGTAAACTGAACACCAGTATTTGCTTTTATGTTACCAGAAGCATCTCTGACAATAGCCTGATAATTAAATCCCTGAGGAGCTTGAGAGTAAATATTTATAGAAAGAAAAAAAAAGTAAAATAAAAGAATATATTTTTTCATAATTAGTCAATTAAATTGTAGGTATGTATGCCTAATATAGATATAAAATACATTTAATGATTTATTAAAAAAATAAATTAATCCTATAAAGAATAAATTAATAGCTACAATTAAACTGATTAAAAAGGGAAACGTCTACCGCTTGATTTTTTATAATATCTCTATTTTCTTTTATTATAAGGTTTATAAGTAAAAGTGCTTCTTCAATTTTTTGCTTTGCAAAAAAATACATTTTATTATCCAATTCTCTTGCCTCTATAATATTATATTTTGGAGTTAGTAACTCACCATACTCACTGGAATAAACTCCATACTTCCCATCTAATAAAACTCGAATTAATTTATTTCCATCTTCTCTTAAAAAAGAGAAACTATCAAACTCATAAATAATATTCTTACTTTTCAAATCTATAATAGAATAAGAATCCAATTTTTTTGCAATTACAAGAGTATCATTCCACTCAAGTATTTTGTCATATTCAAAATTTAAAATTTTTTCTCCCAACCCATTTATAACACCATAATAATTATCCTTACTAACTGCATAATAATTATTTGTAATAGGGATTAAAATAGAAGAGTATATTGGTTTAATTAATTGTCTTTTCTCAGTATTATAATTTCCAAATGCTTGATTATTTATAAGCGTAATATTTTTTATATCATCAACCTTTATGCCATCATAGACAGGTTCCAAAATTATAGTACCACTTGTATCAGAAATTCCTTTTTTACCCTCGTATTCTACAGAAAAAAGTGAACTAGATAAAATATTTTTAGGAGTATATCCTTTTATTTTAAGTTTTTCTCCGACAAATAGCTTTTTACTTTTTCTATTATTAAGCAGTAATAATTGCGACTGACTCATTCCATATTTATTTGCCACTTGAGAGAATGTATTACCACTTATAACTGTGTGGTAATATTCTACTTTTGGTAAAACATTTCCATTATTATCTAAAATATAAGTGCTGTCTGTGCTTGATATTCTAAGATAATTTACTTGATTAGATTTAAGAGGTGAAGTCATAAGAAAAATATCATCACTATTATGTAACTCAACTTCTTTCTTATTTGGAAAGATTATATTATTCGTGATACCCTTCTTATACCATATTATTGAGTCCGTTATAAAAAAGAGGGAGTCTATAGAGGATAAAATTTCCTTTTTCTCATCAATTGAATACAAGTTCCAATCAGAATCTCTTTCTTCAGCAAAATACAATGAAGAGTATTTTATATTATCAAAAATAGTAGAGAAAGGAAAATCAAAAATATCGGTAAAAATCTTAATTCCATATTCATTCTTAGCTGTCCAACCAAAACTATTAGAATCTATTATCTGATTACTTCTTGGAATAATAGAATTTAATGACTCATCAATAAGCTCCTCCTGATTTTCTGTAAAAAGCAATAAAAATCCTGAATCAAAATATTCATAATCTACGTATGAAAAATCGAAATCCGAAGTATTAAATAAACCATCATTAGATATTTCTAAACTATTTGAAACGGCTAATAAATCTTCTTTTTGAAATAAAATAAAAGACCCTTCTTGAAAAACATCATCAAAAATAAAATCATATATCTTTTTTCCTAAAACTGAAAAAAGTCCATACTTTCCATCTTTTAATAAAAGAATAAATCTTTTATCTACTAAATAAGCATCTTCATACTTATCTGGAAATAATTTATAACCACTTTTATGAATAAGGATTATTTCTCCTTCAGTAATAACTTTAATAATACCCATTCCCATATCTTCGACACTAGAAAAAATACCACTATATATGACGCTTTTATTTCTATTTATTATTGACTTTAGTTCTCCCTTTTCAATAATAAAAAAATCTGATTTTATGAATGAACATAATACATCATCAACATAATTTATATCCGATGGCTGAAAAATAGTATTTCCTAGAGAATCCATAAATCCTATTTTTTCATCTTCATAAAACCCAAGCAAAGGAATCTTATCAACTTCAGATAAAGAATATAAAGAATCATATTTTTTAGGGTTAACTATTTCTGCATCTAGCAAAGAAAAATCTTTTTCTAAAGCATGATATAATAAATCTGTTACTAGTCCACTATAAATACTATTGGTATATTTTTTTAAAAACTTTATATATCCAGAAGACTGATTTGATATTGAATAATAGTTAAGTATTTTTTTTTCTATAATATCTCTATATGGAGTCAATGGATTTTCTTCAAGAAAAAGTTCATATGATTTTAACCCGCCATCACTAGTTTTTTCTATATAAAGTAATTTATCGTAATTTGATTTTGCATTTATAGCATCTTCAGCATTTGGATATTTATCTAAAAATACTTTATATGCCTGCCAAGTATTTTGAATCTCAGCACTACTATACTGAAGAGTATTTCTATTTTTTTTTGCCTCTAAATAAAATATTGATGAAGCATATTTAAGCATATAATTTTCATATTGCTTAACATTATTTTTATCAAGAACAAATTGAAATTCTATTCTGTCAATTATATCTTCGAGAGAATCTATACTAGCTTCATTAATATTAAGTTCTAATAACTCTGCACTTTCTTTCTCGTCAACATTGTCAATATTTTCTTTAGACTTTAAGATATAAATGTGTGCAGAATCTATACTTGATCTAACCAGAGAATCTGAAAGATAATAAAGAGAATACAAATAAAATTTTCCTGGATTATTAGGAGACTTTATCTCCATTTTCATTAAAACCTCTTTAACCTTTACAAGGTCTTTTTTTTCGTAAAACTTATATGCCCTCTTTACATTTTGAGATATCCCCTCAAAACTTATGACAATAAAAAATAAAAATAAGAATAGCTTTTTAAACATTTATTTTCCACCTCCGGAGATATAAGGAACAGAGTTTTGTTTCAGTAAATTATTTATTTCACTAACATTATCAATAATAGTATCTACTCCAACTTTAATTGTTACCCATTTTTGATGTAAATCAACATAACGAACCTTTTCACCACCAGTAAGTGGAGGTATATTTCCATTTACGGTATTCAATAAATCATATAACTGACTATCTAATTGATTCCTAAAGTTTATTACATCCTGAAATGTTTTTTGTCTCGGAGATATCAGTTGAGACTCTGTCTCATCAATTAATTTCATTGTTTTCTTTGATAGGTCTATAATGCCATTATACTCTTCATCTTTACCAATTCTACCATTAAGCTCATTAAGTTGATTTCTAACATTTTGAAGTGTTATTAAACTTGCATAAATATTATCAATATCAGAATCTATTTTAGAAAGTAATTCATTTTTTGTCTCATATTCATCCATTGCAACATTTGATCTTGGATCCATTAATACTTTAAAAGAATCTGTCTTCTCATATTCACCATAACTAAATTTCACTTTATATATTCCAGGAATAATAGAATAAGATCTCATATAACCATCTGATCCTCTAGGAGTCATCACACCCTTAGGCGGATTATAACCTTCTACATCAAAACCCCAATTTAAGGTCTGCAACTTACCTTCTTCCTTAATTGCTAATTTGCTTTTAATTGATTCTTCACTTGAAAATGTTCTAATGAGATTATCAGAATTATCAAAAATTTCAATTTTTAATTCCGTAGAATCATTTTCATCAATTTCTCTAATAATATATTTTAATTCAATTGCAAAAGAAGGATTTTCACCAAATGGACCTTGTCTTCTCATAGCAGAGAAAAGAATCTTATGTTTATCCTCTACATCAAAAAAATGTACATTTTCACTTTTAATTTCTGAAGAAAATTCATGTAAAGGAGTAAGGTCATCAAATATCCAAAAAGCTCTTCCTTGTGTGGCAACAATCAGGTCATTATGGTGTACCATTAAATCAGTGATAGGAACAATTGGTAAATTATGCTGCCACTTATCCCATGACTCTCCTCCATCCATTGATAAATAAACACCTCTCTCTGTCCCAGCATATAAAAGGTCTTCTTTTACATGATCTTCACGTACAACCCTTACAAAACTATTCTCTTCAATACCATTATGTAATAACTTCCAACTTTCTCCATAATCTGTAGATTTAAAAATATAAGGCTTAAAGTCATCAAACTTATACCTATTAAATGCTAAATAAACAGTTCCAGGATTATGAGGAGAAATTTCAATTGAATTAATCATACCCTCCTCTATTTCAGGGCTTATATTTTTCCAAGATTTTCCTCCATCAAGGGTTACGTGAACAAGTCCATCATCTGCACCTGTATAAATAACATCTTTACTATGTGATGACTCAGCCACATAATAAATCGTATGATATATTTCTCCACCAGCTCCTTCGTTAGTAATGGGACCGCCACCAGGACCAAGATTTTTTTTAATATTTCTTGTTAAATCATCACTTATTTCTTCCCAATTTAATCCTCTATCAGTACTTTTTAGTAATTTTTGAGCTGCATGATATATGACGTTGCTATCATGAGATGACACTATAATAGGAGCATTCCAATTAAACCTATACTTCTGCTCATCAGAAGGTTCTCCAAGTCCCATTTGTGGGTATGCCATTATATCTTTTGAATTATCAATTTCAAGATTATATTCTTGAATAATTCCTTGATAACATCCAGCATATATTAGCATAGGGTTATCAGGATCAAATGCTACATGAGAACTTTCACAACCCCCTACTCCTGCAATCCAGTCCTTCCAGCTAATACCATTACTAAACGTCCTACTTTTTATTGCGACAGAAGAATTATCTTGTTGTCCTCCATAAACCCAATATGGAAATCTATTATCTGCGTTTACTCTATAGAACTGAGCAGTAGGTTGGTTTTTTTGAGTTGACCATGACAGCCCTCCATCAAATGTAATATTTGACCCTCCATCATTTGAATTGATCATATTTTTTGAGTCCGAAGGGTTTATCCAGAGATAATGATTATCTCCATGAGGTACCTGAACATTAGTAAATGTTTTTCCTTTATCTATAGATTTCATAACAGGAGCATTTAAAACATAGACTATATTTTCATCAGATGGGTCAGCATAAATATGCATATAGTACCAAGACCTTGCTCGAAGAACTCTATCTTCATTTATAAGTTTCCATGATTTTCCTGAATCATCAGACCTATACAAACCTCCTTCATCAGACTCTATAATTGCGTATACCATTTTAGAATTTGCTCTGGAAACGGAAACACCAATTTTACCCATAACTGTTTTAGGAAGACCATCGGTCAATTTTACCCATGTCTCACCTTCATCAACTGATTTCCAAATGCTACTTCCTTTTCCGCCACTTCTAACATACCATGGTAACCTTTGATGATCCCAAAATGAGGCATATAAAATTCTTGGGTTTGTATAATCCATATCTAAATCGTTAGCTCCAGAATTTGCATCAACAAATAATACTTTTCTCCAATTTTTTCCTCCATCAGTAGTTTTGTAAATTCCTCTTTCTTCAGTTGGAGCATAAGGACTTCCCTGCGCAGAAACATATATAATATCAGGGTTTGTAGGATGAATTCTTACTTGAGAAATATGTTTCGTTTTTTCAAGGCCAATGTGTTCCCATGTCTCACCCTTATCGGTAGATTTATAAACTCCATCACCTGACGAAGTCATAACTCCTCTAACTGGAGACTCTCCCATACCTACAACTACAATATTATTATCACTCTCAGCTACAGCTACAGCTCCTACTGAACCTGTATTAAAAAATCCATCGGAAATATTTTCCCATTTTATACCAGAATTTTCTGTCTTCCAAACACCGCCACCTGTTGTTCCCATATAATAGGTCATTGTATTTCCTGTAACTCCAGTAGAAGCAGTAGATCTACCTCCCCTGAATGGACCAATATTTCTCCATTTTCCTAGGTCAAATAGCAAAGAATCTTCTATAGGTTTATTTTTATTTTTTTTATCTGAAATTGGGTTCATTGCTACAAACAATGATATTAATGCAAGTATTAGTATGTTGAGTCTCATAATTTTATATTTTTGTATCTTAAATGTAACATGAAATTTTAATGTTTAAAAGACTTCTTATACCAATACTTTTAACATTATCACTATTAGCTCTAATATTTAAACCTCTTGATAGGTCACCTTTAAGAGAAAGTGAGTATTACAAAAATACTATTTCTTCATTTGAATTAATAAAAGAAAATCATTTAGGTAATGCTGATGGAGATACAATGCAAGTTGGCTGGGCTAAGGCAACTTTAGTACCTCAATCACCTCTTCCAATGGCAGGATATGGTGCAAGAAAAGGAGAATACTATAAAGGTATTGAAGATAGTTTATGGGTAAGTGCTGTAGTTTTTGATAATGGTATCAATCGCTCGGTATATATTTCTATGGATTTATTAATAGTTCCTCCAAACCTTGATGTGAAAAGTATGGTAGAAGGATTATCAATAAATAGTAAGAATATTTATTTTACAGCTTCTCATACACACTCTAGCATTGGTGGATACCTTGAAGGGTTAGCAGGAAATATTTTTGGAGGAAAATTTGAAAAAAAAGTTTTAGATTTTATAAGTGATCAAACAAGAAAAGCAATAATTGAAGCCACAAAAAATTTACAAAATACTAGAATTGGATATGCTTCTATATATGCTGCAGACTTCGTTTCAAATAGACTTGTTGGAGATTCAATAGGAACATATGATCCATACCTAAGAATTATAAAGCTAGTAAAAGACAACGGAGAAAAGGGAGTTATTTTTTCTTATGCTGCTCATGCCACATGTTTTGATCATACACAATTAAATCTTTCCTCAGACTATCCTGGTAAGACTGTTAAAATTCTTGAACAAAATTCAAACATTGATTTTGCTGTTTATGGAGCTGGGGCTGTTGGAAGTATGAAGCCTCTTTCAAAAAGAAAAAAGGGAGAGCAAAAAGCAATAGAGATAAGTAATGGAATTTCAAATAAACTTATTAAAGCATACAGAGCACTAGGTACAAAATACGAATATAAAGTTTACTCGAATACTATTGATATTGAACTTAGAGAAGAATCATTTAAATTAAACTCATACATTATTTTTAGACCTTGGGTATTTAAATGGCTTGTTGGAGATACAAAAAAATATATTTCATATTTACGAATTGGAGATAATTTGATGGTAGGAACACCATGTGACTTTTCTGGAGAATTAGTGAAACCTATAGAGGATGAATCTAAAAATAAAAATATAAATTTGATGATAAATAGTTTTAATGGCTGTTATATTGGATACATTACTAATGATAAGTGGTATGATAAAACAGATATTAACACTTATGAAACATATACCATGAATTGGTTTGGACCATATAATGGTGAATATTTTTCTGAACTAATAAATGAAATTATAACGATAAATGAAAGTCATTAAAATTTTCTTAGTCATCATTTTAAGCACCTGTTCTTCTGGTGTTTTCTCTATGCAAATAAATGATTCCACAAAAATAAAAATTTCACAAATGCTTATTTTTGGAATTAACGATGCCCAGAAAGTTCTTCAAGAAGATTCAATGCTTGAAGCATATTCCAATATGAACCTTGGAGGAATTATTTTATTTGAAAAAAATATAAGTAAAAAAAGAAGTGAACAACACTTAAAAATGCTTACGGATGAAATTCAGCTTATTTCTAAAATACCTTCATTTATTGCTATTGATGAAGAGGGTGGTAAAGTAAATAGATTAAAACCTATATATGGTTTTCATGAAACAAAATCTGCAAAATTTTTAGGAGATATGAATAATTTCGACACTACATATCACTACGCAAAATTAACTAGTTCATTATTGAAAGAATTAGGAATAAATATAAATTTTGCTCCAACAGTAGACCTTGCAATAAACCGTGAAAATCCTGTTATTTATAAAGCTGAAAGAAGTTATGGGAGAGATCCAGAAAAAGTATATCTGCATGCACTCAATTTTATGGAAGCACATATGCAAGATGATATTATAACTGTACTAAAACATTTTCCTGGACATGGTAGCTCTTCTACTGATACACATAAAGAATTAACCGATGTTTCAAAATCTTGGAGAATTGAAGAACTATTTCCTTATGATAAACTTATAAAAACTGGAGCAGTTACAGGAATTATGAGTAGTCACGTGGTAAATAATCAGCTAGATGAAAGTATGCTTCCTGGAACTCTATCAAAAAAAATGATGACAGGTATTCTTAGAGATTTTCTTTCTTATGAAGGTGTTATTTTTTCTGACGATATGCAAATGAGTGCTATAACAAAACATTATGGTACTGAAGAAGCTATAATTAAAGCAATAGATGCGGGAATTGATGTCCTTATTTTTTCTAATAATCAATTACCAGAAAATAGAGTTACCCCTGAAGAAATAATTTCTATTATAGAAAGAAATATTGAAGATGGTAGAATTTCAGTGCTTAGAATCAATGAGTCCTACGAAAGAATCATAAATCTAAAGAAAAAAATAAAACTTATTAATTAGGACTGTAAATCCTAACTGCATCTCTAAATATCTTTTCTTTATCAAGAGTCATCGTTTTAGTTTTTTTGTTAATAAACATTAGCATCTGGTCGGTATAATGTGGGCTTTCTGGATTTTTAGAATTTCCATACGGTATAATTGTTTCTATTTCCACATCTTCTTCCGAATATCTTAGAAGCATAATATAAGATTCTCCACCAACAGTTCTTAATGTCCCATTTTTATAATCAACTGCATCAGCAGGAGCAATCATATCAACTAATCCAGAGACTGGTAGATTTACGTCTCCCTTTATATGCCTTTGTAAATCCCCTAAAATAATATCTACTTTTCCAAAATGTTTAATCAGATACTTCTTTGTTTTTTCAATTGCTTGAATATGATATGACTCGGGAATAATCTCATTTATCTCAAGCTTATTTTCAAAAATCTCTTCTCTAATAAATTTAAAATAAATTCTCCATTGAGCTGCACCCAAGTTATTATACCCACCACTCTTATTCCAATTAAGAAGTATTGAAATTAATTCTTTGTATTTAGGATATTTATTAGCTTGAAGATTAAATAATGAATTTAAGTCATTTCGGTAGAATATTTCTTTGGGATATTTCTGATCATATTTTATTGTCTTAAAATCTTCGTAAGTAATCTTATCATAATTATCAATAAGTTCCATAAATCGTAAACTCCTATTATTTTCCTTCTCTCTAAATTTAAAAGTTATTGGAAAATCATCTTCAATTAAATTTTCTGATTTACTAGTTGCGTTAAATGGTGAATTATTTGTATTAAAAATATATCCACTTTTAGGATTATAAAATTTTGGTAAGTCAGAGTAGGGATGATATGCATTAAGAACTAGCGAAGAAGTATCTCCCAACAATAATTTTGTCCAATCTTGGCTTTTATCTCTAACAGAAAGTCTAGCATTACTCATATAAAAAATATTATCTTTTCTGTCAGCATAAACAATATTGAAACGAGGAATTCCAAGAAGTTTAAGTGCACTTTCAAACTCCTGAAAATTTGTTGCTTTTGTCATTTTATACCACTGCTCTACAGCACTAATATTATTTAATGATGGAGTATAAAAAGAAAAGTATCCTTTTTTATTTTTTATTACAGGGCCATATACAGACCATATAATATCCCTTTTAACATTTACTTTAATACCAAAAAGTATCTTCACTAAAATTTTTATTTCTTTTTTTTCAAATGCTTTCCATTCACCATCAAGCATATACTGATTTTCATTATCTGGATTTACTATTAGTTGATAGATGTCATTAATATCAGGGTAATTATATGTATGTGTCCATCCTAAATACTCATTAGTACCTATAACAGGAATAGGTAATCCCGGAAATAAGCCTCCTAGCATATTCCATCCATCCTCACTATTTACATGTGCTTCATACCAAGAGAATGGTCCTTCCAAAGGTTGATGCGTATTTACATTTAAGTAAGTCTTCCCATCCAATGTCTTATTACTATTAAAGGCAAAAGCATTTGATCCAATTCCTCCACTTATATTATCAACGCCATTTAAATCTTGTATAGGTTCAATATTATTGCCAAGTAACTGACCCAAAACATCGCCGGTATCAGAAAAAAGATGGAGCATAAGATTTAAACCCGTCAAATAATCATGAGTAGAGAGAGGAAAAGAATTTTTTACAAGAATTTTCTTTGGATATTTTTTTGCATATGCATTTAATCCTTCTAAATAACCCTCGATAACCTGAAGTCCTTCTTGAGGTAAATTTTTCATTTCTCTTTTTGCAACTTCACGACATCGTAATAACTCTACAGCATAGTCAAGTACTGCACCATTTATTCCTTGGTATCTCCCGAGTAATCCTTTTGCTGGTAAAAATGTTTTTTGAATGGTAGAAAAATCATCTTCCGCATGTGCCCAAGCAAGACCATATGCTGCTTCTTTATCTGTTATTCCATAAATGTGAGGAACACCATATTTATCTCTAACTATAGTTATATTATTAGTATTAACTTGAGCTTCTAGAGCAAAAGAAAAAAAAATAAAAAAAAGAATAAGGATTCTATATCGGTACATTAACATGTCTTTCAGCATGATATGAAGAACGAACAAGAGGACCAGATTCAACATATTTTAATCCTCTTTTCAACCCCTCTTCTTTATACATTTCAAAAGTTTCTGGAGTTATAAAATCATCAACTTCTAGATGCATTTTAGTTGGTTGTAGATATTGACCTATCGTTAATATATGAAGACCATGTTCTACCATATCATCAATTGTTTTAAAAACTTCATCTTTTTTTTCACCTAAGCCTAACATAATTCCTGACTTCGTTCTTTTACCATACTCATTGGTAACTTTAATTTGTTCTAAACTCCTTTCATACTTTGCTTGTGGCCTAACTCTTCTATAAAGCCTTTCTACTGTTTCAATATTATGTGATACAACTTCTTGGCCACCCTCTATCATCCTGTAAAGAGCATCCCAGTTTGCTTTAACATCTGGAATTAATGTTTCGATTGTTGTTTGAGGAGAAAGTTTTTTAGTTTTTATAATTGTCTGATACCATATTTCTGCACCACGATCTTTTAATTCATCTCTATTAACAGAAGTAATAACAGCATGCTTTACACCCATTTTTTTTATTGCTTTAGCAACTCTAAGAGGTTCAAGAGTATCATACTCTGGAGGTTTTCCTGTTGCTACTGCACAAAATGTACAACTCCTAGTGCATACATTACCTAAAATCATAAAGGTTGCTGTTCCCGCTCCCCAACACTCTCCCATATTTGGACAATTTCCACTCTCGCAAATAGTATGAAGCTTGTATTTGTCTACGACATTTCTAACCTTTTTATATTCTTCTCCGACAGGTAACTTTACTCGCAACCATTTGGGTTTTTTAAACCTAGGCATAACTCCGTTAGATTCTTTCATAAGCAAGTGTAATTTAACTAAAGAATATAAAAATTAATATTTTCTTCCGTAGAATAAAGTGATAAATGCGCTAGTAAAAATAGAAGCATTTTCTGCTGTAGGCATAATAATTATTTTTTTTGTAAAAGCTTCAGCTAAAAAACCCACTTCTATTGAAGTAGAAGATTTTTTATTTCCAAACTCAAAATTTATGGCTGTTTTAAAATTTATTCCCGGTTTGATTTTCATTTCACTAACACCTTCCATAAAACTTGCGGAACCTATAACGCTGTTGAAATTGTGAATACTTGGATCAAAATGTTCAATTTCCATTCTATTATTTCTGTTGTACTTAATATAGTAAGGAACCTGTAACCCAATAGTTGGTCCTACAGCTACCTGAGCATTTATTTGGATTCCCTCTTGATCTTTTTTAGAAAACAATACCAACTCTCTACCGTATTGACCTCGAATAGAAAATAGATAATTTTCTTTAGCCCAAATAAAAGTTCTTCCATAACCTAATGGAGAGCTGTACTTATTTTCTTTAGGATGTTTTACATTAACAATCTCAACACCTATAGTACTATATAACTTATCTGCTATTTTACTACTGAATTTTAAAACTCCTCCACCGACAAGTCCACCATTAGAGTTTTTATTAATTCCCCAAAGCACCTCATTTTCGTAATCGAAATAATCTAAATCTTGAGCATTTAAGTTCGAAAAGCAAAAGAAAAAAAATAGGTATATAAAAAAATGTTTTTTCACTATCATATGTATAAAAATCAATGTTACAATATTTACATAAAAACTAACGTAAAATTTTTATTTTTATGTACAAAATAATATTAAATTATATAGTCTATAACTTATAATTAAAAATTAAAACTGATTAGTTAATAAAAATGTAAATAAATGGGTCATTCAATAGAAAATAATTATGTTGGTAATCTAAGAACATCATCAACACATATTCAATCAGGGGATAAAATAATAACAGATGCTCCAACTGATAATAATGGTAAAGGAGAGGCATTCTCACCAACAGATTTAGTGGCTTCTGCACTATGTAGTTGTATGACTACAGTCATGGGGATATGTGCAGATAAAGGAAACTTTACCATGCCAAACTCTTCAGCAAAAGTCACTAAAATTATGAGTGCAGAGCCAAGAAAAATTTCTGAGATAGTAGTGAAGTTTATATTTGAGAAATCGAATTTATCAGAAACTCAAAAAAGGAAACTTATGTCCGTAGCTGAAAACTGCCCCGTAGCAAAAAGCATAAACCCTGATATCAAACAAAGAGTTTCATTTGATTTTTAGCTTATCTCTCAATAAGAATTATAAAAAAGTGTTGAAAGAAATAAAGAAAGTATAAAAGTGATACACTTCATATCAACTTATTTTGGGTTTATAAATACCAAATTAAAAAAATTTATTTAATAATCAATAAGCTTCTTTATTTTATCTCTCATCCGACTCAAAGCCATAAAATTTTCTTCTAATTCTTTTTTAAATGGGATAGGTGTATCTAGTCCTCCTTCTCTCATTATAGGAGCATCTAAGAACTCAAAACAGTTTTCATTGATCCATGCTGATATTTCAGCACCTATTCCACCAGTAATACAATCCTCATGAACTATAAATACCTTATTTGTTTTCTCCACTGATTCTGAAACTGATTCTTTATCCCAAGGTTGCAGTGTTCGCAAATCAATAATATCAGCAGTAACATTATCAAATTCTTTCATTATATCCTTGGCCCAATAAACTCCCATTCCATATGTTACTATTGTTAGATCATCACCCTCAGATATAAATCTAGCTTTACCAACCTCAGTAGTATAATAATCATCAAAAACTTTTTCCTTATGGGATCTATATAAAGCTTTATGTTCAAAAAATAGATATGGATTAGGATCTTCAATTGCTGCATTAAGTAATCCTTTTGCATCAGAAGCACACGAAGGATATACGATTTTTAATCCTGGAGTATGAAAGAACCACGACTCGTTCGACTGTGAGTGGAAAGGTCCTGCAGAGACACCTCCCCCTGTAGGCATCCTAACAACAACATCAGCATTCTGACCCCATCGATAATGAATCTTTGCAAGATTATTTATTATTTGATTAAAACCACAAGTAACAAAATCAGCAAACTGCATTTCAACAATAGACTTAATCCCTGTAATTGAAAGACCAAGAGCTGTCCCTACTATTGCTGACTCACAGAGTGGAGTATTTCTAACTCTTTCTTTTCCGAACTTTTCTAAAAAACCTTCTGTAACCTTAAATACACCACCATATTCTGCTATATCCTGACCCATAATAATAAGATCTTTATACTTACTCATGCTCTGTCTTAATGCATCTGATATTGCATCAACAAATCGTTTCTCCGAAAGAGACTTTTCTTTTGGATAAATAACTTTTTGATTAAATAAAGAAAATAAATCCTTAAACTCTGAAGATTCATCTACAACAAAAGACTTTCCATCAAAAGAAGACTTTACAGAATCATTAATTTCTAATTTTAACTTCTCTTTAATTTTCTCAGCTTGGTCAATAGTTATAATTTTTTCTGAAATAAGAAACTGCTCATAATTTTTTACTGGATCTTTTATTTCCCAATGCTCCATAACTTGTTTAGGTACATATTTAGTGCCAGAAGCTTCCTCATGTCCACGCATCCTAAAGGTATAACACTCTATAATTATTGGCTCAGGGTTTTTTCTTACTTTTTCTATTTTTTCCTTTACTGTATTATAAACTTCAAGAAGATTATTTCCATCTATAGAAACAGACTCTATACCATATCCATCTCCCTTTTTAGCTAAAGAGTCTACTTTAAACTGTTCATTATTAGGGGTAGATAAACCATAACCATTATTTTCAATAACAAAAATTACTGGTAGATTCCATACGGAAGCAACATTTAATGCCTCATGAAAATCACCTTCACTTGTTCCACCATCGCCTGTAAATACTACAGTAGCTTTGGCCTCTTTTTTAAGCTTCATTGCAAGTGCTATCCCATCGGCTATACCAAGTTGTGGTCCCAAATGTGAAATCATTCCTACTATGTTATGTTCTTTAGATCCAAAATGAAAAGACCTATCCCTACCCTTTGTAAAACCATCTAACTTACCTTGAAACTGATTAAATAATTGAACTAATGAAACATTTCTATTTGTAAATACACCTAAGTTTCTGTGCATAGGAAGAATATATTCACTAGGGTCAGTGGCTAATGCAACACCTACTGAAGTTGCCTCTTGACCTATTCCAGAAAACCACTTACTTATCTTATTCTGTCTTAAGAGAATAAGCATTTTTTCTTCTATGAGCCTCGGAAGAACAAGTTGATTATAAAAGTCTAAAAGATTTTTGGAAGAAAGGTTTTTTCTATCAAATTTCATATGGATATCTTATAGAAAAAAATGTAGCTATTTGCATATCCTAATTTAGTATAAATAAGCATAAAAAATTAAATATAATTTTAGATTATAATTTTAACTTTTTAGAAAGAAGATAGTCTATAGAAAACTTTCCAGGACCCAGTAAAAATATAGATGAATAACTTACTAGAAAAAGAAAGCCTTTTTCCATTTTAGAAAAAGGATCATCTATATGAGCATCAAATACAATTATTATAAAAGCATAGATTAAAGGAATTGTAAATATTCTTGTTCCAACACCAAGCAACACAAAAAGTGCACAAAAAAATTCCGCAAATGTTATTAAAGCAAAAGATACTTCTTCACTAAAAAAAAGATGTGATCTCCCCCATATATTACCATCTATTAAGCGGAGAAGTTTTCCATATCCATGTGTCATCAAGGCAGCACTAACACCAACTCTAAAAATTAATAAAGCCAGTGAAGTTTGAAAAGATAAATCTGTAAACCGAAATAAATACTTTTTCATTGCAATAAAGTTTTGGGTTAAAATTGCAATTTAAGTATTTGAGTTAATGATGTTTCAATATTAGAAGACAAATTTTAAATTTTCTTGCGTTTAGAGGGCCAATACTTTTAAATTTGTTCTAGATGGAAAATAAAAAATTCAAAATAGGTCATGGTTATGACGTTCATGCATTAGAAGAAGGGAAAAAATTTATGTTAGGAGGTATTCAAATCTCTCATGCAAAAGGAGCTGTTGGGCATTCAGATGCTGATGTTGTTATTCATGTAATATGCGATGCTATTCTAGGAGCTTTATGTCTTGGTGATATAGGATCCCATTTTCCGGATACTGATAAAAAATATAAGGGTATAGATAGTAAAATACTTCTTAAAGAAATAATGGTTATATGTAGAAATAATGATTATGGTATAAATAATATAGATGTTACAATCTTACTTCAAAAGCCAAAACTTAGAGATCACATAGATACAATGAGAAAAGTCTTATCTGAGATTATGGAGATTAACTCTTCTCTATTATCTATAAAAGCAACTACCACTGAGCATTTAGGATTTGTGGGAAGAGAGGAAGGTGTCGCTGCACACTGTGTAGTTCTTTTAAATGCTGTATAGCATGTCCTTAAATATTATAAATACCAGTGATGGATCACACACACTTTATAATGAAAAAATCAATGAAACTTACCACTCTATTCATGGAGCAATACAAGAATCTGAACATATCTACATTAATTCAGGAATAAACTATTTTATTAAAAATCATAAAAAGGAAAAAATTAAAATTTTAGAAATAGGATTTGGCACAGGACTTAATGCTCTTTTAACTTATAAGTTTTCTCTCTCTAATAAATACACTTTTCATTACAATACCATTGAGTCTAATCCTTTAAAAATGGAAATTGTTAATAAGCTAAATTACATTGATATTCTAGGAAAAAAATATAGAGATATTTTTACTCTTATGCACTCACAAAAATCGGATGAAGAAATTGAGATTAGTTCAAAATTATTTTTTAATAAACAAATTATTCGCCTTGAAGAATTTAAGAGTAAAAAAAAATATGATATCATATTTTTTGATGCTTTCGCACCTAGCAAACAACCTAATATCTGGAGAGCTCAAAACTTACAAAAGGTTTATGATGCTATGGAGAAAAATGCTATTCTAGTAACATATTGTTCTAGTGGAAAATTTAAAAAAACACTCGAGAAATTGGGTTATAAAATTGAAGTTATTAGTGGCCCACCAGGAAAAAAAGAAATGGTGCGAGCATCAAAAAAATAATATAAGAACTACCACTCCCTTCCGTAATCTTCAATTTTTTTAATTTCATCATCATCAAGAGTATTTCCCATTCCATTAACAGCAGAAATACAAAAGAAACCTACAACAGGGTATGAACTATCATTAGAAACAATAAGATTTGTAGGAGTGTTAGAAAGAGACACAGCAAATAATTCACTGAAACCTCCGGGTCTATTAATCTGAATAGATGCCTTATTTAAAAAGTTAAAAGCATCATAAGTTATAGAGTGTAGCTCTACATAAAGGGAATCTCCATACTCATAAGGTGAAATAAATTTATTGTCATCATCCTGTTGGAACCTAGTTATTGCTCTTCTAACTGGAGGTATAAAAGGAATTCCATCAATTATAGCTCCTTCTGAAGAAGCACCAGCATCTATGCATGTAATTATATCTTGAAATGTAGTCAATCTTTGACCATTTTTATATGCTTTTACCCAATATGCATCCCCTACTCCTTCTGCTTCTCTAGACCAAAACTCAGCATAATAAGATTCTTCTGGCACTTGTCCTTTTACAAAATTAATACTATCAATAACCGATGTTCTATTTAAGGTTGAAGAAGCTTGTATTTTTTTGCCATTATAATTTATATCCAGAAAAAATTCATTTTCAATTTGACCAAGACTAGGAAAAGAATCTGTTGGCTCCCACGTATAATTTCCATCCCCCTGATCTATAAAATTAAACTGAAGCCCATTTTCATCAATAATTTTTACATCAGCTCCAGTTGCTGCTGCAGGTGCAGAGGTATTCAGATAGTCTTGCGTTTTTGTGAGTTTAATAATCTGTGTTTCATTTTTATTATTTACCCAAGCATCTACAACTAATATCGGATCATTGGTAACTAAGTCAGGATATATTATATCCTCACAAGAGACTAAAAATAAAACTAAAGTATATGTAAAAAATCTTTTCATTAAAATTTAAAATTATATGTGATAGATGGAACAAAAGATCCAATGATTGAAAGTCTGGTGACCTGCCCTGGGATGAAGCTATCAGTAACAGAATCTTCACCTTGAGAGAAATAAATGGAAAAAGGATTTTTTCTGTTATACGCATTATATACTCCTATAACAAGGGAACTCTTATTATTTCTCTGCTCACCATTCTTTTTAAATTTCTTTCCGTTTATAGTAACTGCAAGATCTAGTCTATGATAGTTTGGAATCCTATTTTGATGTCTAGCATTATCTCCATTATGAGGAATAACAAAACCTTGAATGACATACTTTGAAGTTGGAAATGTAACAGGTGTCCCAGTTAAAAAAGAAAAATTTCCTGATAATGAGACTCTATCATTAAACTCATAGTTAGATGTTACTTTAAAATTATGTGTTTGATCATACCTTGTAGGATACCATTTAAACTGATTTATTCCTTCAATTTTAAGTTCTGAGCGACCGGCACTATAACTTACCCATCCATTAAGCTTCCCTGAATTTTTTTTGAACAAAAGTTCTATCCCATAAGCTCTACCTCTTCCATAAAGTAGGTCTCCTTCAAAATATTTATTTATTAGAAGATCTGCTCCGTCCACATAATCAATTTGATTTTCAAGATCTTTATAATACATCTCTAATGATGATTCAAATTTATTGTCACTAAAATTTTTAAATAACCCAAAAACATAAATATCTCCAGTCTCAGGTTTTATATTATTAGTACTAGGTGTCCATACATCCAGAGAACTAGATGAAGCTGTATTTGAAAGTAGATGAATATACTGTGACATTTTATTATAGCTCATCTTAAAAGAGAAGCTATCATTAAACTGATAGTTCAGTGAAATTCTAGGCTCAAAATTTGAATATGACTGAATAGATTCTCTCTCGTTTATCTTTATTTCTGATACAATTGGCTTTCTTCCTCCATAGATAGAAGCAACTCCAAATTCATATTTTGTAGTAGGACCAAAATAGTTATACATTGAAATTCTTAGACCATAAGAAAGTGTCAAGCTTTTAATTTTTTGTTCGTTACCTAGATAAAAAGAACCTTCAAAAGCATACTTTTCAGGAAGTGAAATATCTGTAACCTCACCATCACTAACACCTTGAGCATTTGCAGGCTCAAATCTATAACCTAATATTTCTGCACCTACAGAAAGTTCATTGTTTGTATTTATAAAGTATGTAAATTCAGGCTTAAAATTTATTGTTTCAATTTTAGAGTCCCACTCAAACTTATTTCTATCATCACTTCCAAAAGCAATTTGATATTCATAGTTACTATATATTGCTGTAAAATTAGAAAATAATCGATCATTAAAAAGATGATTCCAACGTATAGTTCCTGTACTATTTCCCCAGTTAAAACCTTGTCTAGCGTCGAATTTAAATATATCCCTTCCTACATAACTTGATACAAACAAAGTATTTTTATCATTGATTTGAAAATTTGTCTTTGCGGTTAGATCATAAAAATTCAGAGCAGCACCATCATCAAGAAAACTAGAGTTTTTCAAAAATGGTTTTGCTAATATATCAGCATAAGATCTTCTAAGAGCTAAAATAAATGATGACTTATTCTTTACTATAGGAGCTTCAATTGTAAACCTGCTAAAAATAGAACCTATACCTCCAGAAATTACTTTTTTCTTATTATTTCCATCTTTCATACGTATGTCTAGTATGGAAGAAAGTCTTCCACCAAACCTTGCAGGAATCCCCCCCTTATAGAGCTTTAAATCTTTTACTGCATCAGGATTAAATACTGATAAGAATCCAAGTAGGTGTGAGGAATTATAGACAGGAGCCTCATCAAGTAATACCAAGTTCTGACCTACCGAGCCACCTCTCACATTAAATCCAGAAGCCCCCTCACCCACTGAACTTACTCCGGGAAGTAATTGGATAGCTTTTATAATATCATTCTCTCCAAGGAAAGTAGGTATTTGACTAATTGTTGACATATCCAACTTATTAGTACTCATCTCTATGCTTGAAACATTAGAATTTTCAGCTTCACCACTTATTATAATATTATCAAGCTCGATGTCAAGACTCTGAAGTTCTACATCTATCTTCTGATTTTTATTTAGCTCGATTGTTTGACTCAAATTTGTATAACCTATATATCTATATTCAATGACATAGTCACCTGCCTCAAGAGTTAAAGAATAAAAACCATAAGCATTAGTTATTGTTCCTCCACTAACTTTATTTATATATACCGTTGCACCTATAAGAGACTCTCCACTTTCCTTATCATTCACATAACCATTAAGTGTGAATTTTTCTTGTGAGAAAACACTGGTTGATAGAAGAAATAAAAACAAAAGTACTACAGATCTCAAATTTTTATATTTATGATTTTGATATTAATACGATATACATTAGAAATAGTTAATTTATTTTTATGTGATTTATAATTTGTTTTGCGTGACCCCTTGAATTTTCAATAAACCACCTATTCGTTTTTAATCCCCCACATATAACTCCAGCAAGGTAGATACCCTCGATATTTGTCTCCATTGTTTCTGTATTATGATAAGGTGTATTATGCTCATCATCTCCAATTTTTATTCCAACTTTTTTGAGAAATGAAAAATCTGGTTGGTACCCTGTCATAGCAAGAACAAAGTCATTTTCAATTTCTATATTTCCATCGGGAGTATGAAGGTGAATAATGTTTTCTTCAATCTTTATGATATTAGAGCTAAAGTATGCCTTTATTGTACCCTCCTTAATTCTATTTTCTACATCAGGTTTTACCCAATATTTCACAGTCTCGCTAAGACTAGATTCTCTTACTATCATTGTCACTTCTTTTGCTCCTTTCCTATACGTCTCAAGTGCTACGTCAACAGCAGAATTTGCTGCTCCAACTACGGCAACTTTCATTCCAAAATATGGATGAGGTTCATCATAGTAATGTTTAACTTTTTTTAATTTTTCTCCAGGTACATTTAGGGTATAAGGCAAATCATAAAACCCTGTAGAGATAATAATTTTTTTTGCCTTATACTTTCCCTTATCAGTAGTAACATTAAAAAGATCTTTATTTTCAATTTTGGTAACCTCTTCATAGAGATTAACATCAAGGTCCCATGAAGACACTACCCTCCTATAATATTCAAGCGCTTCAGACTTTGTAGGTTTGGAATTGTGAGAAATAAAAGGGACATCTCCAATCTCTAATTTATCAGAAGTTGAAAAGAAGGTCATATTTTTTGGGTAATTATATAATGAATTCACAAGACACCCCCTATCAATTATGACATAAGAAAGGTTAGCTTTCTTAGCCTCTATTCCAGAACAAATTCCTATAGGCCCCGCACCTATTATGCACACATCTACATTCATTATTATAGCTTTATAACTTTATACGCTAGATTAAGTGGGTTTAAATTCTTTACCAAGCTTTCAATAAACATTTTATCAGATAAATAAAAGTTTAAAAAATTTGTATATCTCTCTTGTGATGATCCGTTAGCAAATAATGAGTTATATAGCCCATCTATATTTTCTACAAACTTTGTATTAGATAATTTTTGTGCTTTTTTAAACCTTTTCTCCAACTCAGAAATTTCTTTAATTGTCTTCTTACTTCGAGAAAGAATATTACCAGACATAGACTTATCAATCTTTGCATATTTTTCAACCAGAGAGTCATAGATATCTTTTATAGACTTGATTTCATCATCAAAATTATTTTCCTTATTGGTGTTTATATCCAAAACCTTTTCTATAACATTCTTTTTTTCTTCAAAGAGATGAGAAAAATCTATTCCATATTTATCTAAAATTTTTTGATTTCTTTTGGTTATAAGAAGAACAAAATCCCTAGGCATTACAACAGGAAAATTAATATCATAAGCATCAAAAAACTTTTTAAATTCTAACCAGTATACAACTTCTGCAGGGCCCCCTAGATAAGATACATTTGGAAGAATAGATTCTTGGTATAAACATCTACTAATAACATTAGGGCTAAAATATTGAGGATTTTCATCTATCTCTTTAATAATTTCTTCTTCTGTAAAAGATATATCTGAATGGTTTACTTTATAAGAGTTCCCTTCAAATACTATCCTTTCTCTAAGATTATCTTTCATATAAAAGAAATTGATTTTTCTGACATGGACTTGGCTTTTCTTATCTGAAGAAGATATTCCATAGATCGTATTCTTTAAAATATCATCCTTAATTATATTAGTAAATCCAGACTTCAATCTTTTTGAGGAAGCATCTAAAACAATTAATCCATATGAGCCAAATAGGAAATGCATATACTTTCTCACAGCTTCAGAGAGAGTATTACTTTTAAGGTAAGCATCCTCAAAAAAAGGAATATTTTCAGGGAGCTCCTCTAGAATACTTCTTAAAGAAGTAGGATCGATTTTTCCTACAGAGCCCGTTGGGTTTATATCCCACGAATACTCTTTACCAAAGGCACGAAAAGATTTTATTTCTTCAAAGTCATGATCTTCAGAAGCCATCCAATAGATTGGAACAAACTTCTTCTCTGGAAACTTATTGCTTAACTCTTGAGACAACTTTATCGCAGATACTATCTTATAGATAACATACAGAGGTCCAGTAAAAATATTAAGCTGATGTCCAGTTGTTACAGTAAATGTATTCTCATGATTTAAAGCATCTATGTTTTTTCTTACCACAGAAGTTTCTTGAATTCCATTATACTGATCCGAAA
>Ga0209035_10000232_pt1 | contig 22572 bp, 19 predicted proteins | sample MarorgKNORR_S2LV_6_FD_188220 | JGI IMG/M metagenome (GOLD analysis project Ga0209035, IMG submission 188220) | Marine microbial communities from the Southern Atlantic Ocean, analyzing organic carbon cycling - AAIW_A/KNORR_S2/LV (SPAdes) (version 2) | ecosystem: Environmental > Aquatic > Marine... | reverse complement strand
ATTTTTTATAACCGGAACAATATCTGGTTTGTAGGAAGTGTCGCTACAAAATGCATAACTCTTTGTTTTGTTAGGGTTTAATGTAAGTGTTTCATTGCTGATAACGGTTCCATTTTCTAACACAAATTTTTTTCCTTTTTTTAAATTCTGATAATCACAGGTGTCTATTTCTGGGTATGTCGCTGTCTTTGAAAGGTCAACCTTTCGCAAACCTTCTTTCTCTCTAAATAAAAAACCATTTGTGTACACACGATGGTGTAAGGGAATTGTATGAACCGTCACTTTTTCATCTTCAAAAATCAACTCGCTTTCTTTGGATGTTAATTCGTGAAAAATCAAGGTGTATTTTGTCCAAGTGTTCGACAATTTTAATTGTATGTTGATGAGTTCTTTAATACCCTTCGGGCCATAAACGTGTAGTTCTTTTTCTCTGTTTAAAATACCAAAGGTAGCAATGAGTCCAATCAACCCAAAAAAGTGATCACCGTGCAAGTGAGAAATAAAAATATGATTGATTTTAGAAAAGCCAATTTTGTATTTGCGCATTTGACGTTGTGTGCCTTCTCCGCAGTCAATTAAAAAATGTTGATTGTTAATCTCCAAATACTGAGACGTTGGGTGTGCATTTACTCTTGGTGTTGCAGAGTGACATCCTAAAATGGTTAATTTTAAACTCATTGAATTATAAACGTTTAGAGATTACTTCTTTATGGCTCTGAATGATATGAAAATACATGCTCGATTTTAAGTTGTTTTTTGCCATTCGCTAGTTTAACTCTGTGTTTAGAACCCTAAATCGCGTTCTATCGCTTCCATCTCTAGCACGTCAATTGCTTCTTCAAATGTTGGAACAATATTAAACGTTTCAGGAAAGGCGTCAATATCAATTCCATTACACACAATCGCAAAAGATGTTCCGTTGCTTTTATGTGTGGCAGCGACATCCAAAAATAAAGAGATTTGTTCAGTCGTTGTGTTAAGCTCTTCAGAAAACACAACAATAAGATGTTCTTTTTTTAACGATGTGTGAGAGGTGCTAAATGCATTAAAAAAATCAGAAAATGATTTTTCATCAGAAGTAATGATGGTGTATAGCTCTTTTTTTTCGATGTTCATGTTGAGTGAAATTTAAATTAAGAATGCGCAATGAGTGATGCTTATGCTGTTTATCTTTTAATCTGTTGTGCTAACAAATAAATAATAGCCATTCTAATGGCAACACCATTTTCTACTTGATTTAAAATGATAGATTGGTTGCTGTCTGCAACATCACTTGTGATCTCTACCCCTCTGTTGATAGGTCCTGGGTGCATGATAACAATTTTTTTATCAAGACTGTCTAAAACTTGTTGGTTGATTCCAAACAGTTGCGTGTATTCTCTAGTTGATGGAAAATAGTTGATGTCCATACGTTCGTTTTGAACTCTCAGTACATTGGCAACATCACACCATTCTAAGGCTTTTTTAAGGTTGTTTTCTACAGTAACACCTAGGCTAGTAATGTGTTTCGGAATTAAGGTTGTTGGGCCGCATACTTTTACTTCTGCGCCTTGTAATTGCAGTGCGAAAATATTTGATAGCGCCACTCTAGAATGTAGAATATCTCCAATAATTACTATTTTTTTACCTTTTACAGTTCCTAATTTCTCTCTGATAGAATAAGAGTCTAGTAACGCTTGAGTAGGATGTTCATGTGTTCCGTCTCCGGCATTGATGATTTTTGCATCGATGTGCTTCGAAAGAAAGACACCTGCGCCAACATTTGGATGTCGCATGACAATAATATCAACTTTCATAGATAGAATGTTGTTGACAGTGTCTATTAAAGTCTCTCCTTTTTTTACGGAAGATTGGCCTGCTGAAAAATTAAGAATATCTGCAGAAAGTCTTTTCTCTGCAATTTCGAAGGATAATTTTGTTCTGGTACTATTTTCAAAAAATAAATTTGCAATGGTAATGTCTCTTAAAGAAGGTACTTTTTTGATGGGTCTATTGATAACTTCTTTAAAATGATCGGCAGTTTCAAAAATAAGATCAACATCATTTTTGTTCAGATATTTTATGCCTAGTAAATGGTTTACGCTTAAATGCTTCATTTTATGTGTTATGTTCTATGTAAACGGCGTCTTTGTCATGTGTTTCTTTCCAGCAAACTTTTACTTTTTCTTGGTTGATGGCGTCTACCTGTCTTCCTTTGTAATTAGGTTGTATTGGTAGGTGTCTACTAAATCGTCTGTCGATCAAAACTAATAACTCTACTAATTTTGGTCTTCCAAAATCTTGAATAGCAGACAAGCCTGATCTTATGCTTCTCCCAGAAAATAAGACATCGTCAATTAAGATGACGTTTTTATCTTCAATCAGAAAATCAATGGTTGTGTTTGTAGCCTCTAAAGGTTCATTTCTACGTCTAAAATCATCTCTGTAAAACGTAATATCAAGCAGTCCTAATTTTAAATCTTGAATGTGATATTGTTCTGTAAGAATTTCTTTTAGCCTATTTGCTAAGAAAGTGCCTCTTGGTTGTAGGCCAATTAATACAGTATTTGAAAAATCGTTGTGATTTTCGATAAGCTGACAAGCTAGTCGATGTAGAATAATTTCAATTTCTTTCGAGTTTAATAGAATTTTCGAGCTCATAAGAAAAATGTCCAAATGTGATTTGGAGTACAAACCAGTTATTACTGGTAATTAATGTTGGGCAAAATTAGTGTAAATAATAGGATTCGCAAAATTTTACTCAAAAGCATTTTAAAAATGGCTTGTTTTTTGTTAATTAAATTGTTGAAAAGAAAATAAAAACTCGTAAAAGCGGAATAAGACTTACTGTACCTTGTCTTCTAGTAATACCAACCATTGTAGATTGATTAAAGTATAAACCATATACAAAGTCTATACTACTTCTTTGTATGTAAAACCTGAAGCCTATGTCACTATCAAAATTTGAGTCAATGCTGAAGACTAATAACGTTTACTTCTTTGATTCGATTGAGTTTGAGGAGATTATACAGTACTATTTTGATAACGGAAAACATTCTTTAGCTAAAAAAGCTATAAAGTTAGGATTGGAACAGCATCCAACGTCTGTAAATTTAAAATTATTAAAAGTAGAGCTATTAATCTTTGAGGATAAACTTCAAAAGGCAACGAGCCTTTTGCTAGAGTTAGAAAGTATAGATCCTAATAATTCAGAAATTTTTATACAAAGAGCCATGATTTATTCGAAATCGAATGAGCATGAAGAAGCTATTGAAGCGCTTAAAAAAACGCTTTCTTTTATTGATGAACCCATAGATATTTGGTCTATGATTGGAATGGAGTATTTATATTTAGACGATTTTGAAAATGCGCGATTGAACTTTGCGAATTGTATTGATGTAGATTATGAAGATTATTCATCCCTCTATAATGTGGTGTATTGCTTTGATATGGAGAGCAAACATGAGGATGCAGTTTTGTACTTAAACAACTACATCGATAAAAACCCATTTTGCGAAGTGGCTTGGCATCAGCTAGGAAGACAGTATTTTGTGTTGAATATGTTTGTAGAAGCACTGACTTCTTTTGATTATTCGGTGCTTATTGATGAGTCTTTTATCGGTGGATATCTAGAAAAAGCAAAAACTCTTGAAGAATTAAAAAGATACGAAGAAGCTATTGAAAATTATCTAATTACATTGGAGTTAGATGATGCGACAGCATTTGCATATATAAGAATAGGGGAGTGTTATGAAAAAATAAACGTGCCAGATACCGCTATTAAATATTATAAAAAAGCAGTTCATGAAGATCCATTGTTAGACAAAGCGTGGGTGTTATTGACCAGCTTATATCAGAAAGAAAAAGACTACCAGAAGGCCTTGTATTATATCACAAAGGCGCTGCATATTGATGAGAGTAATCCGTTGTATTGGCGTACGTATGCAGAAATCAATTTGAAACTAAATTTGTTTGAAGAAACCGTAAAAGCGTTTCATAAATGCATCGAATTAGAAGATGAGTCTATAGAGATTTATGTAGGGTTGGCAGATGTTCTATTGTTTTTAGGTGATTTTAATGACGCATTAAAGGTTGTTATAAAAGCAAAGAACATATACAAACAATTTGCAGAAATTGAATACCGTTTGTGTGGTTTGTTTATGTTGATGCATGACAAAAAAAATAGCTTACTACATTTAAAAAATGGATTGGCTATTGATGCTGACTACCGACTGATTGTAGAAGAATTGTATCCTTCTGTTTATGAGCATCCAATAGTGCAAAAGATCATTGCAGATTACTTAAAAGCAACGGAGTGAAAGGTGTTTTTATACCGTTTTACTTATAAGATTTTGACGTAAATAAATTATTGACAATGCAGGTCTACATGTATTCTGTCAGAATAAAAAAACTGTCATTCCTGCGAAGGTAGGAATCTAAAGTCGCCATATGTATGGATCCTTACCTTCGCAGGAATGATAAATAGTAATTGAAGAAACATAAAAGGCTAAAGCGAAGAAATAAGTGGATTTTTTAAACAGTTTTTAGAGTTCACTAAATTATTCTGCTACACTATCAATCAAAATACTAAGTAGTTCAATAGCGGCTTGTGCAATTTTGGTTCCAGGCCCAAAAACACCAACAGCGCCTGTGTCAAATAAGAATTGATAATCTTGTGCAGGAATTACGCCTCCAACAATCACCATAATATCTTCTCGTCCGTACTTTTTAAGTTCTGCAATTACTTGTGGCACCAATGTCTTATGACCTGCTGCCAATGAAGAGATTCCTAGAATATGCACATCATTTTCAATGGCTTGTTTGGTGGCTTCTTTAGGTGTTTGAAAAAGAGGTCCAATATCTACATCAAAACCTAAATCTGCATACCCTGTTGCGACTACTTTTGCACCCCGATCATGTCCGTCTTGCCCTAGTTTGGCAATCATTATTCTTGGGCGTCTTCCTTCTAATTCTGCAAATTGATTAGCCAATTGGCTAGCTTTCTTAAACAAGGGGTCGTCTTTTATTTCTTTACTATACACGCCAGATATGGTTTTATGCACTGCTTTGTGTCTACCGAAAACAAGTTCTAAGGCATCCGATATTTCGCCCAAAGTAGCTCTTTCTCGGGCTGCTTTGATAGCCAAATCTAATAAATTTCCATCACCTGATTTAGCAGATTCTGTTAAATCTGATAAAACTTGCTGCACCTTGTTATTATTTCTGTCTGATTTTATTTTTTCTAAGCGCTCAATTTGAGATTTTCGAACGGCTTCATTATCAACTTCTAAGATGTGTAACGGTTCTTCTTCTTTTAATTGGTATTTGTTAACGCCAACAATTACTTCTTGATTGCTGTCGATTTTTGCTTGTTTTTTTGCTGCCGCTTCCTCAATACGCATTTTCGGAATTCCTTTTTCAATGGCTTTTGTCATGCCGCCCAACGTTTCAACTTCTTCTATCAATTTCCAAGCATTGATAGCAATATCTTCCGTTAGTTTTTCTACATGATGGCTTCCAGCCCAAGGATCAACAGTTTTGGTGATGTGTGTTTCTTCTTGTAAATATATTTGTGTGTTTCTGGCAATTCTCGCAGAAAAATCTGTTGGTAAAGCAATGGCTTCATCAAGTGCATTTGTGTGCAAGCTTTGTGTTCCTCCAAAAACAGCCGCCATGGCTTCGATGGTTGTTCTAGCAACGTTGTTAAAAGGGTCTTGTTCTGTCAAGCTCCAACCGCTAGTTTGACAATGCGTTCTTAATGCTAATGATTTTTGATTTTTCGGGTTGAATTTTTTTACAATTTTTGCCCATAACATCCTAGCAGCTCTCAGTTTTGCAATTTCGGTAAAATGATTCATTCCGATGGCCCAGAAAAAAGACAATCGTGGAGCAAAGGTATCGATGTCCATTCCAGCTTCGATGCCTTTTTTAAGGTATTCCAATCCGTCAGCTAATGTGTAGGCAAGTTCAATTTCGGCAGTGGCACCTGCTTCTTGCATGTGATATCCAGAAATCGAAATTGAATTGTATTTTGGCATGTTGGCACTTGTAAATTGAAAGATGTCAGCAATAATTCGCATCGATTGTGCAGGCGGATAAATATAGGTGTTGCGCACCATAAACTCTTTCAAAATGTCATTTTGAATGGTTCCAGAAAGTAATTTAATGTCAGCACCTTGTTCTTCTGCAGCGACAATATAGAAGGCTAAAATGGGTAAAACAGCTCCATTCATAGTCATGGAAACCGACATTTTATCTAGAGGAATTTCATCAAACAATAGTTTCATATCCTCAACAGAATCAATTGCAACCCCTGCTTTTCCAACATCGCCTTGAACACGCTCATGATCAGAATCATACCCTCTATGTGTTGCCAAATCAAAAGCAACTGAGAGTCCTTTTTGACCAGCGGCTAAATTTCTTTTGTAAAAAGCATTACTTTCTTCTGCTGTAGAAAAACCAGCATATTGTCTGATGGTCCAAGGTCTTCGAACATACATCGTAGAGTAAGGGCCACGTAAATAAGGGGCAATTCCAGCTACAAAACCTTCATGCGAAAAATCTTTCGTTTTTTGCTCTTGGTTTGTTGGCTCAATATTGATATGTTGCACCTCTTTTCTACTCATTTTTCAATCGATTTTGTTCCGATTTTTCCGCCAAACGTTTTGCAATAATAGGCTGTATTAATGTTTTTATAGGATTTGCTTTTAAAAACGGATATAGCTCTAGTTCATTTTTCATGGCATCAGCAGCATTGGGTTGTTTGTTTGTGCCCAATAGTACAATTTCTTCACGATTAAATTTGCCTTGTTCTTTTGCAGCGCTTTCTTCAATTTTTCGTTGGATAACTCCCTGTTTCAGCTGTTTCAAAAAGCCGCCACTTTTTTCAATTTCTTTAAAAAGAAGCAATGCTTTTTCTGCAAGTTGAGAAGTTAAACTCTCAATATAATAGGAGCCATCGGCAATTTGATTTGCACTTTCTAGATAGCTTTCTTGCTGTAAGATAAGCAATTGGTTTCTTGAAATTCGTTCTCCAAACTCATTTTTCTTATGAAACAATGCGTCGTAAGCAACATTATTTACGGTGTTTGAGCCTCCTAAAATAGCGCTCATGCATTCTGAAGTGGTTCTTAGCATATTTACATTGTAATCGTAAATGGTTTTATTGCGAAGACTTGGCTGTGAAAAAATGTGTACTGCACTGTTTTCTACTCCATATTCTTTTAAGAGTAATTCCCAAAGAACTCTAAAAGCTCTGAGTTTTGCTATCTCAAAAAAGTAATTGCTTCCTACGGAAAAGTTAACATGTATTTTAGAAGCGACCTCTCCTCCAAAATGATTTAGGTACTCATTGGCATGTGCCAATGTATATGCTAACTGTTGTACAATTGTGGCCCCTGAATTTTGATATAATGAAGCGTTGATTCCAATGCTATGATTGCAATGTTGTACAATTTCCTCAAGGTTTTGATGGTCTTCTTTAAGGTTGGTAAACCAATTTCCGGTTTTAGCGAGTTGCCCGACAATATCAATCTGAAAATAGACAGTTTTTGAATTTAAGAAATCAAAAAGCGTTGTAATGAAATCAACATCTAAAAACTGAAACCGAATATAAATATGAGTTGTATCTGTTGAAATGTTTTGAAAAAGAGTGGTATAATCAAAGGTGTTCTTCGCAATAAATTCAATTGCGTTTGCTCCTTTTTTCAACGCATTAAGAGCAATACCGTTGGCAATTTTTTCATTGTCTATAAATACAGATTGACACCGGTTAAATGTAAACGCATCAGATTTGGTTGCTGTATTTTTTCTGTCTTCTTTGGTGTAAAATGGTTTTACAACAATGCCTTCATCGGTCTTCCACAATAAGTTGTTGTTATAGTCGTCACCCTTTAAATCAACTTGAATTTTTTGTTTCCAAGCGGTAGCGCTAGTGGTATTAAATTCATTGAATAAAAAAGTGCTCATTATTTTTTAATAGTATCAAATTCAATAATATAAATATCTTCGTTTTCTTTTTTCATCAGGTATTGTTCCCTAGCAAATTTTTCTAATTGGATAGAGTCTTGTAGTGTAGTTATGGTTTTTTTATCCTTTTCTATATTGCGTTCAAAGAAGTTGTTTCTAGTTTCTAGTTTTTTAATTTCTGTATTGAATTTTCTATGAACAAGATAGGAATTTTCGTCAAAAAAAAGCATCCAAATACTGAAAAAAACAAATATGAGAACATATCTATTGGTAATGAATTTCACGAATTTGTATTCTTTAAATCTTTTGAATGTCATTATAGTTTATTAGCAATAACAGTTCTGAAAATATCTACGGCAACAGTATTGTACTTGTCATTCGGAATGATAATGTCTGCAAAGTTTTTTGTGGGCTCAATAAACTGTTGGTGCATTGGTTTTAAGGTTTCTTGATACCTTTTTAGCACTTCATTGATGTTTCTTCCTCTTTCATTGATGTCACGTCTAATTCTTCTAATCAGTCGCTCGTCCGCATCTGCATGTACAAATATTTTGATATCAAAAAGATTTCGTAATTCTTCACTATTAAAAATTAGGATGCCTTCTACAATAATCACTTTTTTAGGGAGTGTTTTGATTACCTCCTTTGTTCTATTGTGTGTGACAAAAGAATACACGGGTTGTTCGATAGGTTTTCCTGCTTTTAAATCTTTCAAATGTTGAACAATCAACTCAAAATCAATCGCTCTTGGGTGGTCAAAATTTATTTTAGTACGTTCTTCGTAACTTAAGTCATCTGTGGCAGCATAATAAGAATCTTGTGAGATCACACAAACTTCATCTGCTGGAAGCTCTTTTATAAGTTGATCAACAACAGTTGTTTTACCGCTTCCGGTACCACCAGCAATTCCGATTATAAGCATACTGAATAATTGTTTTTTTTGATAAGATTGAGATACGTTCAATATCTCGACAACAAATTTAAGTCAAATTAAAGAATAAAAAAAGTCCTTTCTTTTGAAAGGACTTTTAAGAGCCGATGGAGGGACTTCCTTCGACTGCGCTCAGGATAAACTTCTTGCCCTATTTAGATTTCGAACACAAAAAAACACCAACCGATAAAAGTTGATGTTTTAGTTATTATTAAGAGCCGATGGAGGGACTCGAACCCACGACCTGCTGATTACAAATCAGCTGCTCTAGCCAGCTGAGCTACATCGGCATTGCTAATTTTAAAGCGCAGCAAATATCTATCATTTAAATATATTGACCAACTATTTTTTTCTTTTTTCAGAAATTCATTTAAACTACGTTTAATTCATTCCATAAAAAAAGCTCTGCATATTGCAAAGCTTTATTTGTCGGGGTGGCAGGATTCGAACCTGCGACCTCCTCGTCCCAAACGAGGCGCGATGACCGGGCTACGCTACACCCCGAGATAGTCATCTATATATCTTTTTGCTCCTCGTTTCTTTATTTTCTTCTCTAAAAGCATTGCTTCAGATCTGGTAGAAACTTCAAGTTGCAAAACAATTCTCCAAGGGATGCTTCCTTTTGTAGAAGGTACAAATCCTTGGTTGTGTCTTTTCAATCTTTTTTTGATATCTGCAGTTTGACCTACATAATATCTTGAACTTATTTCACTAAAAAGAATATATACTGTCATAGTTATTCTTTTTGTCGGGTTGGTCACGCTTCAGGCGTGACGACCTCCTCGTCCCAAACGAGGCGCGATGACCGGGCTACGACCTGCCACGCAACAGGCGTGGTGCACCCCGAAAATATGAAATTCGTAGTGTCGTTTATCTCCAGCGAAGTAGAAAGGCGACATTACGTGTATAATTCGGACTGCAAATATAAAAAGAATTAAATGAATATGTGATAGAAAGACTAAAAAACAAGAAGATTAAATTTCTGAAAAGGCCATCAATATTGTTTATTTATTTATAGTAAAAAATGATAAAAATTGTAAGTATTGATTTCAAAAAAAAAGTACATTTGTTTCGACTAAAATTTAAGAAATGTCAGATACTATAGAAAGAATAAAATGTTTAATTATCGGTTCTGGACCAGCAGGTTATACGGCTGCAATTTATGCCGCAAGAGCAGATATGAACCCAGTAATGTATACAGGAATGCAAATGGGAGGTCAGTTGACCACCACTACCGAAGTTGATAATTTTCCTGGATATCCAGACGGAACAGACGGTACTGTTATGATGAATGATCTGCAAAAGCAAGCAGAACGTTTTGGAACAGAAGTTCGATTCGGAATGATTACTAAAGTTGATTTTAGTACTGAAGTTGGAGGGATCCACAAAGTGGTTGTAGACGAATCAAAAACAATAGAAGCAGAATCCGTAGTGATTTCTACAGGAGCAACGGCTAAATATTTAGGAATAGAAAGCGAACAACGTTTGATTGGCGGAGGTGTTTCTGCCTGTGCAACCTGTGATGGTTTTTTCTATAAAGGACAAGATGTTGTTGTAGTTGGAGCAGGAGATACAGCTGCAGAAGAAGCTACTTATTTAGCAAATATTTGTAGCAAAGTAACCATCTTAGTACGTAAAGATTATATGCGAGCATCCAAAGCGATGCAACATAGAGTTGAGAAAACTTCGAATATAGAGGTGTTGTACAATACAGAAATTGATGAGGTACTTGGAGAGAGTGTTGTAGAAGGTGTGAGAGCTGTTAACAATCAAACAGGAAACAAAATAGACATTCCGGTAACAGGTTTATTTGTTGCAATTGGACACACGCCAAATACAGGCATCTTTAAAGATGTATTGAAAATGGATGAAACAGGGTATTTGATTACCGAAGGGAAGTCTACCAAAACAAATGTACCTGGAGTTTTTGCTGCTGGAGATGTACAAGACAAAGAATACCGCCAAGCGGTTACAGCTGCAGGAACAGGTTGTATGGCAGCTTTAGATGCAGAACGTTATTTAGGGGCATTGAATTAGAGATTGAGCAGCTTTTAAGCTATTGATATATAAGTTTATTAAAAATGATTGCATCAGCAAAGATGAATTTCTTTAGCAGATGCAATCATTTTTTTGCTTAAAATAGTAGTGTCAGAAAATTTACTAAATTAGCACTAGACTATTTATCTAAAGACAATATGTTTAAATTTTTAAAGGCACCTTCCAACAAATCGTTACTTCCTAAACATAAAATTGATCAAACGTATAAAAAAATGCGTTTGCAAGTTTTTTTCGGGATTTTCATAGGCTATGCAGGTTATTATTTAGTTCGTAAAAATTTTGCATTGGCAATGCCAGATTTGATAGAACAAGGGTTTTCTAAATTAGAACTAGGAATCGCTTTATCTGGAGTTGCAATAGCGTATGGGTTGAGCAAGTTTTTGATGGGCAACCTGTCAGATAGAAGTGATGCTCGAAAATTTATGCCGATTGGTTTATTGATGTCTGGTTTGATTATGATAACGATGGGTTTTTTCCCATTTGCGACATCTTCAGTCACCATTATGTTTGTTTTATTATTGTTAAATGGATGGTTTCAAGGAATGGGTTGGCCGCCAAGTGGACGGATAATGGTGCAATGGTTTTCGATTCGAGAAAGAGGTACTAAAATGTCTTTATGGAATACGGCTCATAATATTGGAGGAGGATTGATTGGGCCTATTGCAATTTATGCTGTTGCCATATGTAATGATTGGCATGCGAAATTTTACGCACCAGGCATGATTTCCGTTTTTATCGCCGTGATTATTTATCTAACATTAAGGGATCGACCAGGCGTTGTGGGCTTACCAACGATTGAAGAATATACAAATGATTATCCAGAAGAGATAGAAGGTGTGGATCAGAATGAAATGATTTCTGCAAAAGAAATTTTTGTAAAATATATTTTCAAGAATAAACTATTGTGGTTTATCGCCATTGCTAATATCTTTGTGTATTTGGTGAGATATGGGGTGCTAGATTGGGCACCAACCTATTTAAAAGAAGTGAAAAATTTTTCATTAAATGAATCTGGATGGGCTTATTTCTTATATGAATGGGCTGGAATTCCGGGAACTATAATTGCAGGAATTGTGAGTGATAAATGGTTTAAAGGAAAACGTGCGCCAGTGAGTATTATCTATATGATATTGGTATTGATATCGATTGTAATTTATTGGCAAAACCCTCCTGGATTTCCAATGATTGACAATCTTGCTTTGGTAGCCATCGGATTTTTAATTTATGGTCCAGTGATGCTAATTGGAGTACAGGCATTAGATTTGGTTCCGAAAAATGCCGCAGGAACAGCAGCAGGGTTTACGGGATTGTTTGGCTATTTAGGAGGTGCATTAACGGCGAATATTGTGATGGGGTATTTGATTGATACTTACGGTTGGGATAGCAGTTTTGGATTGCTTGTAGGTGCCTGTGTATTGTCGATTGTGTTTATAGGCTATACTTGGATTATTGAAAATCAACATCATAAATTAAAAGAAAATTAGGGTTAAAATGAAGAGCTACAAATTCGTACTATTGTTTGTATTGATGTCAGGATTGGCGTCCTGTAAAAATGAACAAAAAACGCAACATCAAAATAAAATTCAAGAAGCTAGTGAAATTAGTGAAGCGGCAAAAAAAGTGCGCGATTATGTGAAAAAGGACATCGTCATTGCACATCGAGGGAGTACCTATTGGACTCCAGAAGAAACGGAGCCTTCATTTTTATGGGCAAGAAATGTGGGTGCTGATTATTTAGAATTCGATATTCAGTTAACAAAAGATAGTGTTTTGGTGGCTTTTCATGATAGTAAATTATCGAGAACATCAAATGTTCTAGACATATTTCCAGAAAGAGCCACGGCTGAAATTAATGATTTTACATTGAAGGAATTAAGACGTTTAGATGTCGGCTCATGGTTCAATAAAATACATCCCGAAAGAGCAAAAAAAGGCTATCAGAATTTAACCATTATGACGTTGAAAGATGTGGTAATGATTGCTGAAGGGTATCGAATTGTTAAGAAAGATGGAGCTCCAGTTAAAGAAATGATCTCGGGTATTTGGACAGGAAATTATAGGTATGAAAAAGATCCTAATGACAACGGAAATCGTCCGGGAATTTATGTAGAAACAAAAAGTCCAACGCTCCATACAGAAAAAATATTAGCAAGAGAAATCTCTAAGTATGGGTGGAATATCAATAAAAACCCCAAAAAAATAAAGACAATGAAAGGCAAGGTTGGTATTGCAAATACACATGCACGTTTTGTAATGCAGTCGTTTTCTCCTGAGAGCATCATAAAATTGGAAGAATACTTGCCAAATATTCCCAAATGTTTTTTATTGTGGCAGCCTGATATGAAGGAGGATCTAAAAGAAAATTATAAAAAAGCCATTCGATTTTCCATACAATACAATGTACACGGAATTGGCTCGAGTATTGCAGGCGCTCCAAATAACTATAAAGAACTAACGGCTCCATGGATGTTGACATTGATTCACGATGCGGGCATGTTAGTACATCCGTATACTTTTGACACACATACACAATTCAAGGAGTATGCAGGTAGCGTAGAAGGCGTGTTTACCAATAGAGCAGATTTGGCATTGGAATTTTATGATCGAAAAAGCAAAAAGTCTTCTGAAGAAATATTACTAGCATTGGGATACAACTAAAAAGACCGTTAATTGAATTAACGGTCTTTAACAAACAACTAAACTCTGAAACTTATAAAAGTTAAAGAATATTGTTAGCTCAATTAGAGCTGTTTTTTTAGAAGCAATACTTGTTTTCTGCTTTTATTTTTTCTGCTATTGTATTTCTCAACGCAACAACATTTGGATGATTTTCATATTTTGTAAAACGCTTTAATCCCATTAGCATCATACGTTGCTCATCACCTTCAGCAAAAGAGATAATTCCTTCTTTTCCATTTTTAGTAATAATATCTACAGCATTGTATAAATACAGTTGAGACATGGCGATTTGAATTTCTTGTGAATCTTTACCAAAACGTTTGGCATTCTTTTCTGTTCTTAATATCGCAGATTCTGCCATGTAAATTTCAATTAAGATATTAGAAGCAGCCATTAATAATTGTTGATGCTCTTCTAAATCTGGTCCATATTTTTGAATAGCACCTCCGGCAACCATTAGAAATACTTTTTTCAGTTTGGCAATCATTTCTTTTTCTTCAGCAAATAACGTTGAGTAATCTGGTGTGTCAAAAGAAGGAATTCCCAATAACTCTTCTCCAACAGCCGTTGCAGGCCCTAATAGATCTACATGCCCTTTCATGGCTTTTTTGATCAACATTCCTACAGAAAGCATTCTGTTGATTTCGTTGGTTCCTTCGTAAATACGTGCAATACGAGCATCTCTCCAAGCAGACTCCATCGGAGTTTCTTCAGAGAATCCCATTCCACCAAAAATTTGAATTCCTTCATCTGCACAATTTTGCACATCTTCAGAAACAGCCACTTTTAAAATAGAACATTCAATGGCGTATTCTTCAACACCTTTTAATTCTGCCTCTTGATGTGAATTTCCTGCTTCCAATCGAGAAGCAATTCGGTCTTCAATGTTTTTAGCAGCTCTATATGAAGCTGCTTCTCCAACATAGGTATTGGCTGTCATTTCAGCTAATTTTGCTTTGATAGCTCCAAAATCTGCAATAGGTGTTTTAAATTGTCTACGCTCGTTTGCATATTGTACAGCATGTGTTGTAATTCTTCTTTGAGAATCTAAACAGGCAGCAGCTAATTTGATACGTCCAATATTTAACGCATTCATGGCTATTTTAAATCCATTTCCTCTTTCTGATAACATGTTTTCAGCAGGAACCACAGTGTCATTAAAAAACACTTGACGCGTTGATGAAGCACGAATTCCTAATTTGTGTTCTTCTTCTCCCATCGTAATTCCATTGGTTGGATCATTTTCTATAATAAATCCAGTAATATTTTTGTCATCGCCAATACGAGCAAATACAATAAAAAGTTTACAAAAACCTGCGTTTGAAATCCACATTTTTTGTCCGTTAATCTTGTAGCTTTTACCATCTTCGGATAGTGTTGCAGACGTTTTTCCAGAGTTTGCGTCAGAACCTGCTCCAGGCTCTGTCAAACAATAGGCGCCAACCCATTCTCCAGAAGCTAATTTTGGCACATATTTTAGTTTTTGTTCTTCGGTTCCGTACAAGGTAATTGGCATTGTTCCAATTCCTGTATGTGCTCCAAAAGCAGTACTAAAAGAACCTGTTCCACTTGAAATGTATTCACAAGTAATCATGGTAGAAACAAAGCCCATTCCTAATCCGCCATAAGCTTCAGGAACAGAAACACCTAAAAAACCAAGCTCACCGGCTTTTTGCATTACTTCTTCTGTCAAGGCATAATCTTTTGCTTCAAACCTGGCTTTATGAGGAATAATTTCTCGGTCATTAAATTCCATCACAGCATCTCTCATCATTTGTTGCTCTTCAGAAAAATCTTCTGGAGTAAAAACGTCTTCGCATTGGGTTTCTTTTACTAAGAATTGTCCACCTCTTAATAATTCTTTTGTTTCTGTACTCATAATTTACTAGGATTAAGATTTAAGAAGAAAGAAAATAGATGAAAGAGAATAGACCTTATTGTAGTCCATTTTGGAATCCCATGGTCATTCTCTGAAATTCTTCTATTTTTTCTTCGAGTATTTTTAAATTGTTTTCGTTTATATAGTTGGTTTTTTATTTAAGGAATTCAAAAATCCCACAAGCACCTTGTCCTGTTCCAACACACATGGTTACTGCACCATATTTTCCATGCATATTTTGTTTTCGCATTTCATGAAATAATTGCACAGATAATTTTGCTCCTGTACAACCTAAAGGATGTCCTAATGCAATAGCTCCACCATTTACATTGATAATTTCTTGATTCAAACCTAATTCTCTAATTACGGCTAGTGATTGAGAAGCAAAAGCTTCATTCAATTCAATCAAGGCTAAATCATCTTGTTTTAAGCCTGCTTGTTTCAATGCTTTCGGAATTGCTTTTACAGGACCAATTCCCATAATTCTTGGTTCAACACCTGCAGCTGCATAATTAACCATACGTGCAATAGGCTCTATATTTAATTCTTTGACCATTTTTTCGCTCATTATTAAAACAAATGCAGCTCCGTCACTCATCTGTGAAGAGTTTCCTGCAGTAACACTTCCTCCAGCGGCAAACACAGGACGTAACTTGTTTAAAATAGCAGTACTTGTTCCTTTTCTAGGACCTTCATCTTTGGTTACGGTATAGCTTTTAGTTGCTTTTTTACCAGTAGCATCAACATATGTTTGGTTTACTGTGATGGGTACAATTTGATCTTGAAAACGATCTTCAGATTGCGCTTTTAGCGCTTTCATATGTGATTGGTATGAAAACTCATCTTGGTCTTCACGAGAAATATTGAATTGGTTTGCAACAGCTTCTGCTGTATTTCCCATTCCCCAATAATAATCTTCATGTCCAGAATTTACCAAATCATAATTCAATTCAGCTTTGTATCCAGTCATTGGGACTGAACTCATGCTTTCTGCGCCACCCGCAATAATACAATCTGCCATTCCGGATTGAATTTTTGCAGTTGCCATAGCAATGGTTTCAACTCCTGATGAGCAAAATCGATTTACCGTTACTCCAGGAACATCAATAATGTCTAATCCCATTAAAGAGATCAAACGCCCCATGTTCAAACCTTGAGAACCTTCAGGCATTGCGTTTCCAACAATAACATCGTCAATGCGAGTTTTGTCAAAGTTTGGCAATTCATCCATCATGTATTGAATAGTTTCTGCTGCCAATTCATCTGTTCTTTTAAAACGGAACAAACCTTTAGGTGCTTTTCCAACGGCTGTTCTGTATGCTTTTACTATATATGCTGTTTCCATTATTTTTTTAGTGTTTAGTGTTTAGTTGTTAGTAATTGGCACTATTCTAGTGGCTAATTCCTAATCCCATTTTACGAGTCGCAATTAATTGCGAAGAGGTTTTCCTGTTTTTAACATGTGTTGGATACGCTCTAATGTTTTTCTTTCGGTACAAAGACTTAAGAAAGCTTCACGTTCGATGTCTAATAGATATTGCTCAGTAACCAATGTTGGTTCAGATAGATCTCCACCCGCCATTACATAGGCTAATTTGTTTGCGATTTTTTGATCGTGCTCACTAATGTATTTACTAGCTTCCATAGCATCTGTTCCTACTAAGAACATTCCTAAGGCTTGTTTTCCCAAGACTTTCACATCTTTTCTTTGAACAGGTTGTGTATATCCAGCTTCTGCCATCAGTAAAGCATGTGCTTTTGCTGTTGCAATTTGACGTTCTTTGTTCACAACAATAACATCTTTTCCTTTTTGAAGTAATCCTAAATCGAATGCTTCATATGCAGACGTTGATACTTTAGCCGTTCCAATGGTCAAGAAATATTCTTGCAATACATTGAGCTCTACATCGTTCTTTTTAAAAGTATCTGATGCTCTTAAGGCCATTTCTTTAGAACCACCACCACCAGGAATTACACCAACACCAAACTCTACAAGTCCCATATATGTTTCTGCTGCTGCCACTACTTTGTCTGCGTGTAATGAAACTTCACATCCACCACCTAACGCCATTCCGTGTGGAGCTGCAATTGTTGGAATGGATGAATAGCGCATGCGCATCATTGTGTCTTGAAAATATTTGATAGCCATATTTAGCTCATCATATTCTTGTTCTGCAGCCATCATAAATATCATTCCGATATTTGCTCCAACTGAAAAGTGAGGCGCTTGATTACCAACAACCAATCCTTGAAAATCTTTCTCTGCAAGGTCTAATGCGGTATTTAAGCCAGCAAGGACATCACCACCAATGGTGTTCATTTTAGATTGGAATTCTACATTTAAAATTCCGTCTCCTAAATCTTCTACCACAACTCCTGAGTTTTTATATACTTCAGATGATTTTCTGATATTGTCTAAAATGATAAATGAGTCTTGACCTGGTTTTTTAACTTGTTTTTTTGTAGAAATATCATAATAATAAGTCGCTCCGTCTTTTATTGAGTAAAAAGATGTTTCTCCTTTTGCAAGCATTTCTGTTACCCAAGTAGCAATCTCTTTTCCTTCAGCTTTCATCAATTCGATTCCTTTCTCGATACCGATGGAATCCCAAATTTCGAAAGGTCCGTTTTCCCATCCAAAACCAGCTTTCATGGCATCATCAATACGATAGGTTTCGTCAGAGATTTCTGGAATTCTATGTTGAACATAAGCAAACATTGTCGCAAAGCTCTTGCGATAAAATTCACCAGCTCTGTCTTTTCCTGCAACCAATACTTTAAAGCGATCAATAGGTTTGTCAATCGTTTTTGTCAATTCTAACGTGGCAAAAGAAGCACGTTTTTTAGAACGATATTCCATCGTATCTAAATCCAATGTCATTATTTCTTTTTTGCCATTTTCGTGCACCACTTTTTTATAAAAACCTTGTTTTGTTTTGCTTCCCAACCAATTGTTTTCCATCATTTTATTGATGAAATTTGGGATTATAAAAGAAGCGTGCATTTCGTCATCAGGACAGTTCTCTGCAACACCATTTGCGGTGTGTACTAAAGTGTCTAAGCCAACCACATCTACAGTTCTGAATGTTGCTGATTTTGGACGTCCAATTACAGGGCCAGTCAGTTTGTCAACCTCTTCAACGGTTAGTCCCATTTCATTTACCAAATGAAATAAACTCTGAATACCAAAAACTCCAATTCTGTTTCCAATAAAAGCAGGAGTGTCTTTTGCTAAAACTACAGTTTTTCCTAAAAATCGCTCTCCGTACATCATTAAGAAGTCGGTAACCTCTTCAGTACAATTTGGACCAGGAACTACTTCAAATAATTTTAAATATCTCGGTGGATTGAAAAAGTGTGTAACCGCAAAATGCTTTTGGAAATCTTCACTTCTACCTTCGTTCATAAATTTGATAGGAATCCCTGAAGTATTAGATGTGATTAAGGTACCTGGAGTTCTGTGTTTTTCTATTTGCTCAAACACTTTTTGTTTGATGTCTAAACGCTCTACAACCACTTCCATAACCCAATCTACATCGGCAATTTTATGCAAATCATCTTCTAAATTTCCTGTAGTAATTCTACTAGCAAACTTTTTTGAATACAGAGGAGCTGGCTTTGATTTGATAGACGCTTTTAAAGCATCGTTTACCAATCTGTTGCGAACTACCTGATCTTCTAAACTCAGTCCTTTTGCTTTTTCTTTATCGTTCAATTCTCTTGGCACGATGTCCAATAAAAGAACTTCAACGCCAATATTGGCAAAGTGACAAGCAATACCGCTTCCCATAATTCCAGAGCCAACGATTGCTACTTTTTTAATTCTTCTTTTCATTTGTGTACGATTATAGTTTTTAATGTCAGATGTTACCTCACGGTTTCATCGATTTAATTTATAAAGTATTACTTTTTTCTTTTTGATAAATCATTTTATCAGCAATCAATTTATTAATGGTTGAGGTCACTTTAAAAAAGCTATTCAACTCTTCTTCAGAAATATGTTCTCGCACCTTATTATTAAATTGATACACAGAGTTTTTCGACATTTCTCTCATTTCTTTGCCGAATTCTGTCAATTTAATAAGTACGCTTCTGCCGTCTTCTTGGTTCTTTTCTCTACAGACAGCTCCTTTGTCTTCCATCGTTTTAAGAAGTCTAGAAAGACTTGTAGGTTCCATTCCCATTAATGGTCCCAATGATGTAGAAGGGGTTCCGTTTTCGTGATCTATATTCAATAAAACAAAAGCACTTGCCATGGTGCTTCCATGTTTTGCAGCTTGTTCATTATACAATTTAGCAACTGCTTGCCAGGTGGCTCTTAATTGATGATCTATTGATTTGTCTTTATCCATTGCGTCAAAGATATAAAAAAATACTATGCGCGCATAGTAAATTGAAAAAAAATTATGCGTGCATAGTAAATTAAACATTAATTAAAAGAAAAATAATGAGTTTGAATCGTAACAGTTCCTTAGTTTTGTAGAAGTACAGAGAAATTCAGAAAGAAGAGATGCGTAAAATATTAGTTATAGAAGATGAGGCAGCAATCCGAAGAGTGTTGCTAAAAATCATTTCAGAAGAGAATGAAGGCTATCAAGTTGAAGAAGCTGAAGATGGGTTGTTAGGGATTGAAATGATAAAAAACAACGACTATGATTTGGTATTGTGCGATATCAAAATGCCTAAAATGGATGGTGTTGAGGTGCTAGAAAAAGCCAAAAAAATAAAACCAGAAATACCAATTATTATGATTTCTGGACATGGAGATCTAGACACCGCTGTAAGTACAATGCGTCTTGGAGCATTTGATTATATTTCTAAACCGCCAGATTTAAACCGATTGTTGAACGCTGTAAGAAACGCCTTGGATCGGAAATCATTGGTCGTAGAAAACAAGCGTTTAAAGAAAAAGGTAAACAAGAATTACCAAATGATTGGCGAAAGTGTTGCAATTGTACATATCAAAGAGATCATAGAAAAAGTTGCACCAACAGATGCCCGAGTATTGATTGCAGGTCCAAATGGGACAGGAAAAGAATTGGTAGCGCATTGGTTGCATGAAAAAAGTACACGTTCTAGAGCACCAATGATTGAAGTAAACTGTGCGGCTATCCCATCTGAATTGATAGAAAGTGAATTGTTTGGTCATGTAAAAGGTAGTTTTACAGGAGCAAATAAAGACCGAGCTGGAAAATTTGAAGCCGCCAATGGAGGAACCATATTTTTGGATGAAATTGGAGATATGAGTTTGTCTGCGCAAGCAAAAGTATTGCGCGCATTGCAAGAAAATAAAATCGCTAGAGTAGGTAGTGATAAAGATATTAAAGTAAATGTGAGAGTGATTGCGGCTACAAATAAAAATTTAAAGACCGAAATTGCTGAAGGTCGTTTTAGAGAAGATTTATACCACAGATTGGCAGTTATTTTAATTGAAGTTCCAAACTTGAACGATCGTAGAGAAGACATTCCATTATTGATCAATTTTTTCGTCCAAAAAATTGCAGAACAACAAGGTGAAACTGAAAAGAAGTTTTCTAAAAAGGCAATTCAGCTGTTACAAGAATACGATTGGACGGGAAATATTAGAGAATTGCGCAATGTAGTAGAGCGTTTAATTATTTTAGGAGAAGACGAAGTTTCTGAGAATGATGTTAAATTATTTGCTAGTAAATAAAGTTGTGATTCGGTAAAGAATAAAAATTCTTTTATCGAATGCTTTTTTAAAGGGTATAAAAAAAGTTGATGCTGATATAAAAAAATCCCATTAATTTTTTCTTTTGGTATTACTTTGCTTGTTATATTTGTATCGTTAAAAAAGAACATTAATTCACTTAAAACATATAAAAATGGCTACAGCAGTAGGTAAAAAGTTCCCAAATTTAAGCGTAGATGCGATGAATGAAATGGGTGATACATTTAAAGTAAATGTACTAGAAGAGGCAGTAAATAATAAAAAGAAAGTTGTGTTGTTTTGGTATCCAAAAGATTTTACTTTTGTGTGTCCAACAGAATTACATGCTTTTCAGGAAGCTATTGCAGAATTTGAAAAAAGAAATACTATTGTGATTGGTGCTTCTTGTGACACTCCAGAAGTACACTTTGCTTGGTTGAGCACTGCAAAAAATAACGGAGGAATTGAAGGTGTTAGCTACCCACTTTTAGCGGATAGCAATCGTAACTTGTCTAGTATTTTAGGAATTTTAGACATTACTGAAGAAACATTTGATGAAGCAACGCAAACCATTCAAGTAGAAGGAGATAATGTAACATATAGAGCAACCTATTTGATTGATGAAGACGGATTGGTTTTTCATGAAGGTATCAATCACATGCCAGTGGGGCGTAATGTAAATGAGTATTTACGTTTGATAGATGCGTATACACATGTACAAGAGAAAGGAGAGGTATGTCCAGCAAACTGGGAAGAAGGTAAAGACGCTATGAAACCAAGTGCTAAAGGAACCGCAGCATATTTAGCTTCTCATTAACTCATACAATGTCATATGAATGAAGTGAAATATATCTTCGAGACTTTTTACTTCATTCAGAATGACAACATAAATAATACAGTTTATGGTACAAGATTTAAATCAAGATAATTTAAAAGAAATTGTTGCTGCTAATAAAACGGTTATAGTTCAATATGCTGCAACTTGGTGTGGTAACTGTAGAATTATGAAACCAAAATTTAAAAAGCTAGCTTCAGAAAATAAAGACTTCGTTTTTGTCATTGCAGATGCAGAAAAGTTTCCAGAAAGCAGAAAATTAGCAACTGTAGATAATTTACCAACGTTTGCAACATTTGTAAATGGCACTTTTGTAAATCAAACACAAACCAATAAGTTTGAAGTATTGAAAGATTTAGTGAACCAAATTGTTTAATTATGAAGTTACCAATAATCAAACATTTAACTACTTTTATTGAAGAAAACGATCAGGATTATGTGATTGAAACAATTGAAACACTAGAAGCATTAACTGAAGTTTCTTCCTTAAAAGATGAAGAACTAGACGTGATTGGAGAAATGATCTCTAATTTATACGGAGCTATAGAAGTTGATAAAATGATCAAAGAAGG
>Ga0209035_10000231_pt1 | contig 22695 bp, 26 predicted proteins | sample MarorgKNORR_S2LV_6_FD_188220 | JGI IMG/M metagenome (GOLD analysis project Ga0209035, IMG submission 188220) | Marine microbial communities from the Southern Atlantic Ocean, analyzing organic carbon cycling - AAIW_A/KNORR_S2/LV (SPAdes) (version 2) | ecosystem: Environmental > Aquatic > Marine... | reverse complement strand
TAGGCTAATTCTATGATTAATGATCCAGATGGGTTCTGGAAAGCGTTTAATAGCATGAAGTTATCAACATAGTTATCCACAAGATAAGCTATTGATTTATATGAAAAACATACTGTTTTGGATTTAGGAGTACGCCCTGTAAGGTAAGGCGTGAGAATCTGCACAGTAGTATATAGGGGGAACAATGTACAAAGGTGAATTTTTAAACGAGACTGAGGATATGCAAGACCTCATGTTAGAACAAGCATTCATGGAGCATAGATTCCATGAGGACGCAACGAAGAAGTATGAGAACTCTGTATCTCGAATGATACAAGCAGGCATCTTTAGTAACACTAGTGAAGGAAGTGTCCTGCAACGCATGGCTATCGAACAAGTAGCAAGTACAATGGAAGAGTGGGCAGAGCGTGGGAAGGAGCGTGGTCAGGCAGGTACTTATAGATCATTTGTAAGGGATTCCTTTACAGGTAGGTATGAGGTACTAGCGTTCACGGTAATAGAGTGTCTACTCAATAGTACGGCATTGAAGACAGCGAAGCTATCACGTATGAGTATCTTGGTAACTAAACAGGTACTCAACCTGCTAACCATTGAGGATTTTAAGAAGCGGGAAGCGAAGCTGTTCTCTTACCTTGAGTATGAGTATCGCTCACGAGGTATAGGCTACATAAATAGCAGGAAGAAGAAGTTAGCCCAAATGAAAACATCGGCTGATGTGAGTGAGAGGGAGGACACCTTCAAGGTTCAGGTAGGAGCTAGGTTAATCGACTGTGTCCTCAGGAGTGGATGCGGCCTATTTGAGATACGAGAGGAGTACCACGCTAAACGCACCCTCAAAACTATTACTCTAACTGATGATGTATTTAAGTTGATGGGGCGTGTGAAGGATAAGAACATCCTGTTCAGTGTTCAGTATAAACCTATGGTGGCACCACCTCTCCATTGGGCATCCTTATGGGGCAACGGTGGCTACTACACAAACAACCCGCTTACCTTCATCCGAAACCACCGAGCCACTAGATACATAGAGGAGTTAGAGGAGCCTGCAGACATCCAAAGGTTGTATACGGTGATCAATGATATTCAACAGACTCGATGGCACATCAATGGGTTTGTACTAGGTGTAGTTAATAAGATTATTGCGGACTCTATGGTAGATCCGAGGACACCTAAGGGTAATCCTTGCTACTATGGGAAGATACCCTACATGAATACCTTGAATGTCTATGAGATGGTTAAGAAGGAGGACTACGGTGCTGTTGATGACTTAGGTAAGCACCTTAATGTAGAGGACTACCGAAAGTGGTTCAAGGATAAGGAGATACAGCTTAAGAAGTTGGAAGCGATGCGTAGTAAGCGAATCATGTTCCTATTGGCACACAGTATCGCAACAGAGTATGCCGAGAGAGACGTTATGTACTTTACGTACAATACAGACTTCAGAGGTAGACTATATCCGATACAACAGATACTTAATCCTCAATCCACTGGCTCAGTTAAGGCTTTCCTAGAGTTTGCTGACCCTGTAGTTTTGGATGAGGATGGTAAGTACTGGCTAAAGGTACATGTAGCTAACTGCTATGGGCACGATAAGCTCTCTTACGATGACCGAATAAAGTGGGTGGACGGGCAATCTGATCTGTTGCTCCAGATAGCTAATGACCCAATGGCAACATTAGAGATTTGGAATGAGGCTGAGAACCCTTTAATGTTCCTAGCAGGGTGTGATGCTTACGCCTCCTCAGTCAGAGGGGAGGGGGTTAAGTTACCTGTATCCTTGGATGCTACCTGTAGTGGTCTACAGTTATATGCAGGGCTCCTTAAGGATCATGAGGGTGCTCGTGTAGTGAATGTTGTGGATAAAGGTGAGGGTGGCGGTACTGACCTACCCGCTGATGTATATAAGGATGTAGCTAACGAGGTTAATCACCGTTTGGAGACAGGGGACTACCCTAAAACACTCGCCTTCACGGACTCCGACAATGAATATAAGATTGTAAAAACTGATCAAGCAGCACGAGACCTGACGGGTAATGTAGACCGAAGGTTAACTAAGCGTAATGTCATGACAGTCCCTTACTCAGTAACCATGAGGGGCATGTTCGACCAGATTAGGGAGCTACTCAATGAGATGGAGGATAATGAACAGATCTTCTGGGAAGGTGAGAAGTGGATTGTAGAGAAGTTACTTGTAGAACTTAACAAGGCATCCATCGGGGCAATTGTACCTAGTGCTATCATTGGGCAGGAGTACATCAAATCCATCGTCACTGCCTACTACGAACTACATAAAGAAAACGTGCCGCTCTTCTGGAAGACACCTTTCTTTAACTTCCCAGTAGTTCAGTGGAAGGTTGAGACTAAGAAGAAGGAGATTCGCACAGTACTAGGTAGGTTAAGTATTAGGATGGCCAAGAGTAACATCAATAAACGTCAGCAGAAGAACGGCATTGCCCCTAATTTGATACATTCCTTAGATGCCACCTTAATGTATAGGACAGTCGAGAAGTTGAAGGAGCAGGGCGTTAATGATTTCATGTTAATCCATGACTCATTTGGTGTACCCGCTAACGATATACCCAAACTGAACTTAGCTGTGAGGGAGTCTTTTGTGGAACTGTTCCATGAAGATCCTTTATTTATGTGGGTCGCTCAAGTGATGCCTCATCTTGTAGAGTCCTCAGGGGAGGTGATGATTAATACCTTAGAACTTGAGGATGTTATGGGGGCTACCTACTTCTTCTCGTAAGTACTATAGAGGAATAGGGGGGGGTATACAGTACCCAGAGGCCATAAGTTATACACAAAGTTATCCACAACTTAAGTCCTTGATTTATAATGAAAACAGGGTGTTAAAAATTTAGGAGTACGCCCCTAGTTAGAAGTAAGAGATTTTTAGTATACATTAGGACTTAACCAGTGGAATATAATCAACAATCATTAGAATCTCTATTAGATTCGTTTAACAATCAGGTGCATAACATAGAAGATACCTATGTACTGCCTGATGAAAGATATCAAGCAAAACTTAGTTTAATAAAAGGGATGCTTGATTGCCTCGGTGTGGAATTAGCCATGCTAGAGGGAGAACTGAGCGACATGGGACTGACTCGTGCAGACGAACAGGAACAATTGGAGCTCTTTGAATCCTCTCATGAGGCATACAAATGTGTCATGAGGGATATTTTTAAACAATAACTGTTCCGAGGGGAACAAAAACGGAGGGCATATGGCCAATCAAAGACAAGGTGTTATTCAGAACACCAAAGGGAGATCACTTGTTACACCAGCAGGTGGTTCATTATGGACAAAGTTAGATGAGCCTAACTACAAATTCAATCCGAAGGGTACATATGAGGCAGGTATTGTCTTAGACCCTAGTGATGATGCAGTAGCTAGATTCATAGCACAGATGGAGAAGCTCCGAGATGCAGGACTAGCTGAAGCCAAGGAGAATCTACCAACTGCTAAGGCAAACAAGGTTGAGTCACGCCCTGTATACCACCAAGAGGAAGATGTAGAAGGTAATGAGACTGGTAATATCATTCTTAAGACTAAAGCCTACGCTGTAGACTTTGATGGTAATCCACAGAAGGTACCTGTTTTCAATGCTAAGGGTATTGAGCAGGAGAACTTTAAAACCTTAATTGGTAATGAGTCTGTTCTTAAGCTACAAGTATGGGCATCTGTGTACCACATGCCTAATGGTAACTATGTAGGTGTGTCATACAAGCTTAAGAAAGTACAGATCATCGAGTTGAAGGAGTATTCAAACGATGCAGGTTTTGCTGACGAGTCTGGTTCAGGCTTCGCAGATACAACTGAGGAATCAGTAGCTACAACAGAGGACTTTTAGCTCCCACCCTTAGAGTGTAAGGGTTCTCTTAGGTATTTCATGACCTAGGAGACATATAACCGTAGCTGTCACCTGCGGAACACACTCAGTGACACCTAATTTAAAACAGTCTGGGAGGACTAACTATGGCTTTCATAAAGCACATACCGTGTGAGAAATGCGGTAGCTCCGATGCAGGGGCACTCTACACTGACGGAGGAACATCCTGTCATTCATGTGGGGCGGGCAGGATTAACTCAGAGTACGATAATTTAACTGAGGTAGGGTCATTTGAAGATGACTCAGCACCGTTCCAAGACGCGAATCTATACACAGGAGAAGCGAAGGCGTTAAGGTCTAGAGGTATACCCGAAGAAGTATGTAAGAAGTACAACTACTTGGTAGGCAACAAAGCCACTGGCGAGACTATCCAAATAGCTAACTACTATGACAAGCAGAGTAAGAAACTCACTGGTCAAAAGGTGAGGACAGCAGGTAAAGATTTCTCTGTGACAGGTACAACAAAAGGGGTCGGCCTATTCGGTCAGCAGTGTTTCGGATCAGGATCAGCTAAGGCTGTAGTAATTACAGAAGGGGAGCTCGATGCTCTCTCTGTAGCGGTAGCATATGACTGTAAGTTTCCTGCCGTGTCTATCATCAATGGTGCAAATAGCGCATACAAGAATATCAAGGAGAACTTGGAGTGGGTACTATCATTCCCTACTGTAATCCTATGGTTCGATGACGATGAGGCAGGGCATAAGGCAATGGAAGAGGTTAGCGAACTCTTTAAGAAGCCAGGCCAACTGAAGGTAATACAAGGTACTGGCTATAAAGATGCCAACGATCTACTAATTAACAAAGGGAAGGGGGCTGTGCTTTCTACCACCTACCAAGCTCAGAGCCTATCCATTGATGGCATCAAGAATGGTAGTGAACTCTGGGACTTAGTATCTGTTGATGAGGTCTTTGAGACATACACCTACCCGTTTCCAAAAATGGAGGAAAAATTCCAGGGGCTTCGTAAGGGGGAACTTGTTACTTTCACCGCAGGCTCAGGTGTAGGTAAATCAACCATCGTCAAAGAGATTACTTATCACCTAACGATGCATCATGGTCTGAAGGTAGGCTACATAGCCCTTGAAGAAAACCTAAAGCGTTCAGCCCTAGGGTTCATGGGTATGTACCTAGATAAACCTATGTCTTATGATTATTCTAAGGTTAGTCTCGAGAAGAAACGTGAGGCATTTGATGCGGTACTCGGCAAGGGACATCTCTACTTCTATGATCACTTCGGCTCACTCGAGTCAGAGAATCTAATAAGGAAGATGAAGTTGTTAGTGCTGCAGAATGAGGTGGACTTCCTAGTACTAGACCATGTATCTATTGTAGTATCAGGCACAGTTGATGGGGATGAGCGGAGAGCAATCGATGCATTGATGACAAACCTACGCTCACTAGCTGAGGAAACACAGGCAGGAATCATTGTAGTCTCACACCTACGTAGACCTCAAGGAGATAAGGGACATGAGGACGGGGCTACGGTATCACTATCACAGCTACGTGGTTCAGGTGCTATCGCCCAACTATCTGATGGTGTTATAGGTGTTGAACGGGACATGCAAGACGCAGAGTTTGGTAACCATGTGAAGCTACGTATCTTAAAGAATAGATTTGTAGGTGATGTAGGTATGGCAGACACATTAGAGTATGACAAGGGGACAGGGCGTATGTCTACATATGATAGTGAGGAATTTGAGCCTGGATTCTCAGGTGTAGATATGGAGGAATTCTAATGTTAATATTTGACTTAGAAACAAATGGACTACTAGACACAGTAACCACAACACACTGTGCAGTTACCTATGACACAGAGACAGACGAGTACAACCTGTATAGACCTCAGGATATACCTAAACTCTTAGGAGACTTAAAGAAAGCCAAGGCTATCTCAGGCCACAACATCATAGGGTTTGACCTACCAGTCATTAAGAAGCTCTATGGTGTAGACCTATGGGAGCACTGCGAGATTGTAGATACCCTACTGCTATCTCAACTGGCCTACTACAACCTACAACATTTAGATGAGCCCACTAAGCTACCTCCTAGGATGAAGGGTCTCCATGGTCTCAAGGCATGGGGCTATCGATTGGGCACAAACAAAGGTACTTATGGTGAGCAAGAGGATGCATGGGACTCATTCAGTGAGGAGATGCTTGAGTATTGTAAGCAGGATGTACACCTCAACGCTGTCCTCTACAAACGACTGGTAGCTAAGAGTGTTCCCGCGGAAGCTTTTAGGATTGAGCAAGAGTTCGCTCGCATCATACAAAGACAGACAACATTCGGGTGGCTCTTTGATATAGAGTCAGCGCAACTGCTTCACGTGAAACTAGTTACTAAAAAAGAGAAGCTCTTTAAACAACTAGAAGAAACCTTTAAGCCTTTGCAAGATTGGATAGCTCTTAAGCCTGCCCCTATGTATACAAAGAAGGGAGACGTATCAGTTAGGTACCAAAAGCAGATAGCAAAGGGTGCCCACAATGATGAGGATAATGGTTGGGGCTATTGGGATACAATCTACTTCAACCCTGGCTCACGCCACCACATCAGACGTTGGATGGAGGAGGTGTATGGGTGGACGAGCCCTAAGCAGACTGAGAAGGGGACACCTATTATCAATGAGGAAGTTCTTAAAGGTGTTAAGTTCCCTGAGGCAGAGCTACTAAGAGAATACTTTTTAGCCCAAAAAATTCTAGGCATGGTTGCGGAAGGCAAAAATGCATGGTTGAAGTTGGTGCAGGATGATGGTCGTATACACGGGCAGATCAAAACACTCGGTGCAGTTACAGGTAGATGTACACACAACAGACCTAATGTAGCACAGACTCCTAGCTCAGGCTCATTCATGGGTAAGGAGTGTCGTAGATTATTCACTTCGCCTAAGGGCAGGAAGATTGTAGGCTGTGATGCGAGCGGTTTAGAGTTACGCATGCTCGCTCATTACATGGCTATCTATGATGATGGTGCGTACGGTGAGCAGGTAGTTAACGGTGACATCCATACTATCAATCAAGAAGCAGCGGGTCTACCAACAAGGGACAATGCTAAGACGTTCATCTATGGTTTCTTGTATGGTGCAGGTGTAGCTAAGCTAGGTCAGATTGTAGGAGGTAGTATTAAGAAGGGGCGCGAGTTACGCAACCGCTTTCTCGCTAAGCTCCCTGCTATCGAGAACCTTAGTGATGCCGTCAAAGATAAAGCAGCCAAGGGATATCTCTTTGGTTTAAACAAACGTAAGTACTACATCCGTAGTGAACACAGTGCCTTGAATGTATTACTACAAGGTGCGGGTGCGATGGTGATGAAGTATTATCTAGTAGCCCTAGACCGTGAACTACAGAAACAATGGGTTCCAGGAAAGGACTACGAATTCGTGGGTAATATCCATGATGAAGTACAGATAGAAGTTAAGGAATCTATCGCAGAAGATGTAGCAAAGGTTTGTGTAGGCGCCTTTCCGCTCGTGGAAGAAGAACTACACTTCAGAGTTAAGCTCGAAGGTGAGGCCAAGATAGGTGACACCTGGGAGGAGACTCATTAATCTATAAACTTGAGGAGTTTTAATGCAAGAAGGTACGTATTACCAGAAAAACAGAGAGGAACGGTTAGCCTACCAACGTGAGTATAGTATAGCAAAATACTATGGTATTACACAGGAGGAGTATGACAGGCGAATGGCTTCGTCCTCCACTTGTGAGATTTGTGGGGATACCCACAGGCTCTGCTACGATCACTGTCATAAGACAGGAGAGTTTAGGGGTGTTCTTTGTACCGCATGTAATACAGGATTGGGAAAACTAGGGGACAACCTAACAGGCATGGTAAATGCTTTAAGGTATCTCAGTAGACACTATGATCGAACTTGACATTAAACCGCTAAGTGCAAACGATATGTACTTGGGGCGTAAGGTTAAATCCTACAAGTACAAGACGTACGAGAGGAAGATACTCACGCTTCTACCAGATCAAGAGGTTCCTGAGGGGGAACTACAACTAACCATTGAGGTAGGCTTAAGTTCTAAGCTTGCTGACGTGGACAACATTCTTAAGCCCTTCATCGACTGTCTTCAATTGAAGTATGGTTTCAACGACAAGTGGATCTACGATCTAAAGGTTAAGAAACGGATAGTCAAGAAGGGGGAGGAATACATTAATTTTAAAATAGAGGAGCTCAACGATGATATATGAAGAGAAGGACTACAGGGATGCCATCAACCCTAACCACTACAAGAGCCATCCCAGTGGTGTAGAGGCTATAGAAATCACAGAGCATATGGGATTCTGCTTAGGTAATGCTATGAAATACATATGGCGTGCAGATCTTAAGCATGGTGATGGCGGGGTAGAGGATTTAAAGAAGGCGATGTGGTACCTTGAACGTGAGTTAGGGAGGCGTAGTGATAGCACTGATTGATGCTGATAGCATAATATACAAGTACGCAAGTATCAACCAAGACACCTGCATATGGGATGACAGTGATCCTGAGAATGTCCTAAGCACTGTGACAGTAGACCTGAGTAATGCTAAGAAAGAGATGGTTAAGTTTGTAGATGAGATGCTCGTTCATACAAAGACTGACTCTTATCAGCTAGTACTCAGCCCCAAGAAGAACTTTAGGTATGACGTTAGTCCTGACTACAAGGCGAATAGGAAGAAGCCTAAGGTTGAACTGATACTACTCAAACCATTACGTAAGTACATGCTTGACGAGATGGATGCCATCATCTTCGAGGATGTAGAGGCGGATGATGTATGTGTATCTAGGATGTACGCTGAGCCTGCGAAGTACGTCTTGTGTCATATAGATAAAGATCTCAACCAGGCCTATGGTAGTCATTACAACTACAACACCCAGGAGCGTTATATCATTGATCAAGAGGAGGCCGACTTCTGGTTCTGGAAGCAGTCCTTGGAAGGGGATAGCGTAGACGGAATAAAAGGGTGTCCTCGGGTGGGTAAGATTAAGGCTCTGAAAATCCTTAGTGATTTGAGCAAGCCTAATGATGAGGAGTACTGGGAGGCGATACTAGGTTGCTACATAAAGGCAGGTAAAGATGAGGAGTTTGCTATCAGGCAAGCACAGTTAGTATATATGCTGAGGGACTTTAATGAAAATACCGAAGAGTTTACTTTGTGGACACCTCAGCGAGGCCTACAATTCACCACAGGGGGTGGTGCTCGTTTATAACAACAGGAGATTTAATGAGTTACAAAAAGTGGACAACACCCTGGAGGCTTCATTCGAAAGATGCGGACAACATGGAGTGGATAGAAAAACCTATGATTGATCGTAAGTGGTTGGTAGTAGGGGCCATAATCATACTTGGGACTATGTATGAAGCCCATGCTAAGGCAGACCCCTATGAGTTTGTAGCCTCTGAGAGGGCTGAGTTCCATTTAATTAGGAATGATGGTATGGATACTCACCTGGTATGGAAGTGCGAGGATGTCTCCACATGCTATCAGGTCTTTAAGATGAAGCAGCATAAGGATAACTCAACCAACTGTGCAAATGGTATGTGGATAGAGAGACCTAATGGTTATATATGGAGACTTAAATGATAGAAACTTCTAATGAGGACTACTGGTCACGGAAGGAACGCTACGCACAACTCACTGAGAACTCAGCAATCGTATGGCACAAGATGTATGAGTCAGAGAAGTTACAACATGAGAAACTACAAGAACGCTACGACTTCCTAGTTAAGAAACTGAGGTATCAAGGCAAGGAGCGAGCAACTAGTGAGGGTGATAGTTTCCTACGTAGCTACGCAAGGGACTACAAGTGACATTAATGACTGAAGATGATGGGAAGATGTGTGAGAAGCGCAAGGGTGAATGGTACTGTGTATCGTTTTTGGACTACAAATTAGATAGGTTTGCTAATGCAATACCGAGGAAGGAATATGAAAGATTGGATGACGAGCAGTGGAATAAAGAAAGAAACGGCAACGCCTGAGGGCGGAGAGGAGTCTACAGTATTTAAGGCTACCTCAGTTAAGGTTAAGAAGGCTATAAAAGGTAAGGTGAAAGTTAAGAATGATAAAGATTAGAGTACTACACACAGACGGAAGAGACGAGTTATATTCTGATGTAGCTAAAACCACGATTGCTTATGGGGAGTTTGGACACCAAGTATTACGACTACACACTAAGGTTCAAACCTATGAGGTAGACCTAAGGGAGACGGTGTTCGTTCAACATTGGGAGGAGGAGGTAGCGTAATGCTAGAACTACTAAATAAGAAGATTGATATGCACCTACAAGAGCACTATGTGGGAGGTAGTCTTAAGTTAGAGGGGGCTGACTACACGGATCTTGTACGAAAAGTAGGTAAGGAATACATAAAACTAAAGAAGGTCTGTAGAGATGCAGACTTTTATATTGAGGAAGCCATTGCGATGGCATTTGAGGAGATGAAAAAGGATGAAGGCACAGTACTTGGGGATTACGATAGATCGTAGTCGCGATAAAAACATGAGTGAGCAGGCAAGGGAACTTGTAACTGGTTACTACCTACGCGGAAAGGAGAAAAGTCCGCAAGAAGCATACGCTAGAGCATCAGTTGCTTATAGCGCAGGTGATTTAGATTTAGCACAGAGGTTATATGATGGCGTATCAAATGGTTGGTTTATGTTTAGTAGCCCTATTCTCAGTAATGCTCCTTCGCCAGACGTTACTTCTCAAGGATTGCCTATATCGTGTTTCCTATCATATATACCTGACACTCTCGATGGTCTCATTAGTCACCAGTCTGAGCTCGCTTGGCTATCTGTTAAGGGTGGCGGTGTTGGAGGACATTGGGGTGATGTAAGACCCGTTAGTGATAAGGCTCCAGGCCCTATCCCTTTCATTAAGGTCACGGATGCAGCGATGACTGCATACAAACAAGGTAAGACGAGGAAAGGAAGTTATGCTGCGTACACAAACATTAGCCATCCAGACATTATGGAATTTATTAATATCAGAATGCCGACAGGGGGTGATGCCAACCGTAAGTGTTTTAACATTAACAATGCTGTCAATATTACTGATGCCTTTATGGATAGTGTTGCTGACGGTAGCGACTGGGACCTACTCGATCCTAATGATGGTTCTGTCAGGGATACAGTCAAGGCACGGGAGCTTTGGTGTAGGCTACTCGAAGTTCGTTTCCGAACAGGTGAGCCATATCTCAACTTCATTGATGAGGCTAATAGAAAATTACCGCAGGCCCTGAAGGATCATGGACTCGAAATTAAAGGAAGCAATCTCTGTAATGAAATTCATCTACCCACAGATGAGAATCGCACGGCAGTTTGTTGCCTATCCTCCGTCAATCTTGAAAGATTTGAAGAGTGGAAAACATCATCGCTCGTAGGTGACCTCATTGTAATGTTAGATAATGTATTACAGTGCTTCATAGATGGTGCCCCAGTAGAGATGAAGAAGGCTATGTACTCAGCAACTAGAGAGCGTAGCCTAGGACTAGGAGCTATGGGTTTCCATAGTTACCTACAAAGTAAGAACATACCTTGGGAGTCAGCAATGGCTACAGGTAAGAACCTACAAATGTTTAATTTGATTAAAGAACAGGCTGAGGAAACTACAAAGGCTTTAGCTGACACCAGAGGAGAATACCTAGATGGATTGGGAACGGGTAAAAGAAATGCTCACCTTCTCGCTATTGCTCCTAATGCTAACTCCAGTATTATTTGTGGTACTAGCGCTAGTATTGAGCCAATTAAGTCTAACGCTTATACTCATAGGACTCGCGTGGGTGCACACTTGGTTAAGAATGAACACCTCGAAGGGGTTATGGAAGAGCATAGGCTTCGTTTGGGTAAAGATAAAGAGTGGTTGGAGAAAGAGTGGCGCAACATAATCCACCATGAGGGAAGTGTTCAACAATTGGACTATCTGAGCAGTTGGGAGAAGGACGTGTTCAAAACTGCCTTTGAGTTGGATCAACATTGGGTGATAGAACATGCCGCTAAGCGACAGAAATATATCTGCCAAGGTCAGAGTGTTAATCTATTCTTCCCAAGTGGTAGTGATAAGAGCTATGTGAATAGTGTCCATCTAAAGGCTTGGAGAGAGAAGTTAAAAGGGTTGTACTACCTTAGGACTAATACAGGATCTACGGCTGAGCAAGTAGGTAAGAAGGTTGAGCGTATCAAACTTGATAATTTTAAAGAGGAAGAGGAGTGTATGTCATGTCAGGGTTAATGGAATATAGTAAGGCCTACAAACCTTTCAACCATCAGTGGGCGGTAGAGATATCAGAGGAACATGAGAAACTACATTGGGGGCCCTGGGAGGTTAAGCTACAGGAGGATGTAGACCAATGGAAGCAGGGTAAGATTAGTGATGTCGAGAAGAGTCATATCACCCAGATCCTACGTCTATTCACCCAATCGGATGTGCAGGTAGCTACAAACTACAGCGATCTATTCATCCCTAAGTTTAAGAATAACGAGGTACGTATGATGCTACTGAGCTTTGCAGCTCGTGAGGTAACTCATATGCAATCGTATGCTCTACTCAATGACACCTTAGGGTTTCCTGATGATGAGTACACAGCCTTCCTGGACTATCAAGAGATGCTCGATAAGGTAGAGTTCATGCAGGACAATGATGTATCTACACTACATGGGATGGCTAAGGCTTTAGCGCAGACCTGCTGTAATGAGGGTATGTCCTTGTTCTCTGCATTCGCGATGCTTCTTAACTACCAACGTAGAGGGAAGATGAAGGGGATGTGTGAGGTAGTAGAGTGGAGTATCCGAGATGAGTCTATACATGTACAAGGCATGTCTCGATTATTCCGTGAATTTTGTAGTGAACATCCAAGGGTGGTGACAGATGAGTTTAAGAAAGAAATCTACGAAATGTTCAGGTTGGCGGTGTCCTTGGAGGATAAAGTTATTGATCTGGCATACGAACTGGGCAGTGTGGAAGGTCTCAGTAAAGCTGAAGTTAAGGAATACATTAGACATTTGGCGGACAGGCGCTTGATAATGCTAGGCCTTAAACCTAATTGGGGTGTCAAAGAGAACCCGTTACCTTGGGTAGAATGGATTGTAGCAGGTGACTCATTTAAGAACTTTTTTGAGGGAACTGTGACCGATTATTCAGCTGCGGGGATGACAGGTGATTGGGGCTGGTCTTAGTCAAATTAGGGACCTAGAAATACCCCGTCTGGCGCTAGGCACTACACAAACTTAAAAACCTATAGAACCCGCGAAGCGTAAGGCCTAGCGGGTTTTTTACGTTTAGGAGTACGCCCCTAGAATACTGCCCTCTGGAGGGGATATGGAAAGTTTACCAACAAAGTCCTTAGATTTACTAAGGCAGCTAGAAACAGACTACCCAGATCGTGTAGATACTCGAGAGAGCTCCGCATACGAACAGGGAAAACAACACGGGATCATAGAATTGATCCGTTACTTACAACGATTAGAAAAAGGAGAAGACTGATGGGTAATTTATTCGGTTCAAGTTCACCAAAACCTACAGCACCACCAGCACCAACGGCACCAGTTCAAGAAGCTGAGTTTCAACCAGGTGGTGATGATGAAGGTTCACGTAAGAAATTAAAGACTATGGCGAAAGGTAAGAGAAAGTTACAAATCCCTCTTACTAAGACCGCAGCAAAGAAAGCCGTTCAGACAGGTGGTTCATACTAGGAGTAGTTAGATGGAAATGGATAAGTACAGCTTAAAGTCCCGTTGGGCAAAACTTGATGGTGCTCGTAGTGCTGTTATTGATAGAGCCCAGCAGTGTGCAGAGCTTACTATCCCGTCACTACTAGTACAAGACTCGCATACCGAGGAGGTGACCCTATCTACGCCATACCAATCATTGGGTGCGCGTGCAGTAAACAATTTGTCGAGTAAGTTACTACTAAGTCTCTTACCGCCAAATGCCCCATTCTTCCGTTTTGTCCCAGACAAGATGGCCATGATGGAACTTGAGGAGAAACAGCCTGGTGCTATGGCCCAGGTGCAGGAACGCTTGGGAGATCTTGAGAGAGGTCTTGCAGCACAAATCGAAAGGGAGGCCCTGCGTGTCCCAGTATTTGAAGCCCTAAAGCTTTTAGTAGCTACAGGTAATGCGCTAATCTACAGAGATAAGGATGAAGGCACTCGTGTCTACAATCTTAATGCTTATGTAATTAAGCGTAGCCCTGAAGGGACAGTCAAAGAAATAATGACACGCGAACAGGTTCGTCATGATGACTTACCAGAGGGATTGGATACGACTGGGTCAGAAGATAAAGATATTGACCTTTTTACCTGTATCAAATGGAACGGTACTAAGTATGATGCGTGGCAGGAGGCCTTGGAGCAAGAGATTCCAGGCACTCGTGGTACATATACTAAAAAGAACCTTCCTTACATGCCACTTAGATGGACATCAATTCACAATGAGGACTACGGCCGTGGGCTTGTAGAACAATACCTTGGTGACTTGCGTTCTCTAGAGGCTCTTGCAATGAGTATTGTAGAGGCCTCGGCTGCTGCAGCGAAAGTATTATTCTTTGTTGATCCTGTCGGGTCTACTCAGATCTCTACAGTAGCTAAGGCATCAAGTGGTGCGATCGTTAAAGGTCGCGCAGGAGATGTATCAACACTACAGATGGATAAATCACATGATCTGAACATTGCGTATCAGACTATGAATGATATTCAGCGTAGACTTGCTAGTGCATTCTTATTGAATGAGAGTGCTCGTAGAGATGCGGAGCGTGTAACTGCTGAGGAAGTCCGTCTTATGGCGGGTGAGTTAGAGGATGCCTTAGGTGGTATCTACTCTATCCTTACTCAGGAGCTACAGCTTCCATTGATTAAGTTGATGATGCTTACCTCTAAGGTTAAGTTTCCTGAGGGACTTGTAGAGCCTGTTATTGTTACAGGTGTAGAGGCTTTGGGCCGTGGACACGACTACAACAAGTTGGTTCAGTTTGCACAAACGCTACAACAGCTACTAGGTCCTGAGATCTTCGCACAGCATACTAATGTAGATGCGGTGATCGAGCAGATTGGTACCTCTCTAGGTATTGAGACGGATGGTATCATTAAGTCGCAAGAGCAGATCCAGATGGAGCAACAGCAAGCGATGCAACAGCAGATGATGCAACAAGGTATGGGCGCTGCTGCTGAGTCAGGCGGTAAGGCTGCAGGTGAGGAAGTTGGTGGTGGTATGGCACAACAGTTCTCTCAGGCAATGGGCGTAGCTAATCAGAAGAATTAAGGAGTATATATGTTAGTGAAGGGATACGAGGAAGTCATGAAAGAGACTCCTCAACAGAGGTTAGCTAGGGAATATGCTGAACGTAACAAAAATTTAAATAAAACAGAAACGATTAAACCTGTGGAGGGTACAAAGAAATGTCAAACGAAGAAAACAACCAAGGCCAAGAAGAAGTAGTATTAACTGAGTCAGAGCAACAAGCACAACACGATCAAGCAATGATTGATAAGGTTGATGCTAATGAGGCTAAGACTGAAGGAGAGCTACAGACTGACCAAGAGCGTATGCTTGCGGGTAAGTATAAAACCGTTGAAGATCTGGAGAAAGCTTATGAGCACCTACAAAGTAAGATGGGTCAATCTGAAGATGAGCCTGAAGAAGAGTATGAAGACACTTCTAGAGAAGATGCTCAATCGGTAGCTGCTGATGCAGGCATCGACTACGTAGCACTTGAGGGTGAATACCAGCAACTAGGTGAGCTATCTACGGAAACGTATGAGGCCTTAGCTGAAGCTGGTATCCCTGAGGCTATGGTAGATGCATACATCGCAGGCCAAGAGGCTATCACCCAAACAACTGTACAGAATATGTATGATGTGGCGGGCGGTGAATCTGAGTATACTGCCATGATTGAGTGGGCTAGAGATACCCTACCTGAGTCTGACATTGAAGCATTTAATAATAGTTTGATCAATGAGGACACCTCACGATTTGCTATTCAAGGCCTTACTGCAAGATACAATGCAGAGAAAGGTCCTAATTTAGTCAGAGGTTCGCAGTCTGTAGGTCGTACTGGAGGGTACGCATCTAAGGCTGAGATGATGAACGATATGTCTAATCATAAATATCAACAGGATCCTGCTTATCGAGCAGAGGTCCAACGAAGAGTGGCACTAAGCGACTTCTAGTTTATGGGTAATCCCCTAGGTCGTAGAGTTCCCCCTCCCCTCTGTCTCTATTTAAGCCCTAAGGGATTCCCACCATACACAAATGTAGTACCTAGTTAATACAACGAGGACTACACCCTACTAAGTACGACATATATTGTTGCCCTGAAGTAGCTACCGAGGTAGTTATGGAAGGATACCCTCAGTCTAAGTGTGCTGTAAGGCCGATGTAGCAGCCTAAATGCTACAAAACAACAACAATTATAGGAATAATAAAATGGCATATTCAAATGTTTCCCAAGGTATCGGTTCAGGCCGTGCTGCGGGCGGTGAGTCAAACCGTGACTTGGCAATTAAAGTATTTTCTGGTGAAGTTCTAACAGCTTTCGAGACTGCGAACATCTTCTTAGGTAAAGTACAGAACCGTACAATCAAATCAGGTAAATCAGCATCATTCGCAGTAATCGGCAAGTACGCTTCTGCAGTTGATACTCACGTACCAGGTACTGATATCACTCCAAACCTTATCAATGCTGGTGAGCGTGTAATTGAGATCGATGATCTTAAGTATGCTTCAGTATTCGTTGATAACTTTGAAGAAGCTATGCAGCACTATGAGACTCGTTCTCAGTACTCTACAGAGATGGGCAGACGCTTATCTAAGACTGTAGACTTAGCTGTAATCGCTCAGTTAGACGCTTGTGTAGCAGGTACTGCTAACGCTGGTGATAACAACGGTGGTGAAGGCCAGCCAGCTGCACAAACAGCTATCACAGTAGGTACAGCAGCAGGCGCTACATCAGGTGCTAAAGGTGATGCAATCATCGCAGCTTTATTCGATGCTCAAACAGCAATGGATGAAGATGATATCCCAGGTGACCGTAACGTAGTTATGTCTCCTAAGAACTACAACCGTCTAGTACAGTCTGGTGCAGTTCATAAGGATATGACATCTGGTAACGGTGGTATTGATTCGGGTAAAGTTACTCAAATCGCTGGCCATAACATCATGGTTTCAAACAACATCGGTTCTTCTGATATCTACATGTTCACTCAGAACGCTGTAGGTGTTGTTAAGTTACTAGACGTTAAGTCTGAAGTTAATTACATCCCTGAGAAATTAGGTGACTTGATGACTTCATCATACGCTATGGGCTTCGGTGTCCTTAATAACGGTTGCGTTGTTAAGATGACTACTGACGACTAAGTAGTATTTAAGGGTTCCTTCGGGGGCCCTTTTTTTGATTTATTTGGAGAAATTCTATGACTGAGTTAGAAGCAGTTAACATTAGTTTACAAACAATAGGTGAGATGTCTTTGACTACTGCAACGAACATCGTGGATGTTTATGAGGCTAAGTCAGCCCTAGAAATTCTTACTGAGACCCGTAGGTCAGTACTTACGGAAGGCCTTAACTGTAATACAGATACAGATTGGGAGATGACAGCAGACACAGCAGGCTACATATCGGTACCCGCGAATATGCTTAGACTTGAGAGTAAGGATGGTGATCGGGTCCTAATCATGAAGGACAACAAAGTCTACAATAAAGAGGAACATAGCTTCGTCTTTGATTCTTTGGAAACTATTACAGTAGACGTTGTATGGGACTTAGACTTTGATAATATCCCTCACACGATTGCCTACTACATCGCCATACGCGCGGCTCGTATCACATACCAGAGATTAATTGGTGGTACTGATATCATTCGTATATTAATGGATGATGAAGAGAAGGCTAAGCAGAAGATGATTGAGCATGATGTAGATACACGTAACTACAACATCTTCGATAGTGCTGTTAATAGTAGAGCCATCACAAGAAATAGAAATCCTCAGGGAATCCGAGGTTAATTAAAGGAGATACAAATGGGCTTAGTAAACCAAACACTGCCTGGGTTATACAATGGTGTATCCCAGCAACCTGATGAGCTTCGCCTAGATACTCAGGTATCCGAGATGATCAATTGCTACCCTAGCATTGTTGAGGGTGTGCAGAAGCGCCCACCTACGGTATGGCAAGCAGATGACTCTAGCATGCCTGATGATGTGTTCATCCACTCTTACGATAGAGGTGCTGGCGATGAGAGGTACATTCTAGTAATCAAGGATGGCTATTGGCGTTCTTACAATGCTGATACAGGTGCTCCAGTAGGTGGTATGGTTTGGACAGCTTCTACATACTTAGCCGTACCTTCAGGTACTAAAGTTGCTGATAGTTTCGCAATGGTTACCGTAGGTGATACTACCTATGTAGTTAATAAGACTAAGCCCGTCACAATGTCCACTACTGTAGACCAGAACGGTGACTCTGATTGGGAGTCTACATTCTTCTACTGGGTTAAGCGTACTACTGAGATACGCTACGGTGAGAATGCTAATTTTACTAAGGGCTACACTTACTATATTTACAACTCCGCTGGTAACATCTCCTCAGAGCAAATGGGCAGTGATGGTATTGATATCATCTCTGGCTTTAATACAGCACTCGGGGGGACCAAGCGTGGCTCTGTATTAAAACTAACAAATGCTACAGGACGAACAGGTTCCGACTCATGGGGTGGACAAGCCTCTGAGTCATGGGTAGGAAAAGTAAGTAAGCTACAAGATCTACCTAGAGACCTAGGCTTCCCTGGATCAGTTATTGAGATTAGTGGTGATGATAAGTCAGCCTTCGATAACTACTATGTGAAGTTTGAGGATGGTGTCTATAAGGAGACCTTCAGACCTGGGTTAAAGAATTCTTTCAACGACGCAACCATGCCTCATAAGATTGAACGTGAGAGTAACGGCTCTTTTGCAATGTATCAGGTAGCTTGGGATACACGTAAGGTGGGAGATGAGGACAATGCACCCGCTCCTTCATTTGTAGGAGATGCTACTACTCCTAGGACTATTGAAGATATATTCTTCTACAAGAACCGTCTAGGACTACTAAGTGGTGATAATATCATCATGTCAGAGACGGGTGAGTACTACAACTTCTGGCCTACTACGGTAACAGATGTACTTGATAGTGACCCTATCGATGTAGCGGTAGATAGTAACAAAGCAGTACACCTAACCCATGCTATTCCTTTCAATAAGGAGTTACTGGTATTTGGTGATAAGGCGCAGTTCATTCTCTCGGCCTCTAAGGCTTTAAGCCCTAAGGATATAAACATCCAACAGAGTACCGCATACACGGTTAACAGTACTGTAACACCTATCACATTAGGACCTAACGTGTTCTTCGTGACGGATAGACAGACTAGCTCAATCGTACGAGAGTACTATGTAGTGCCTGATACAGCTAATAATAGTGCTGCTAATATCACATCTCACTGCCCTTCTTATGTGCCTAACGGTTTGATTAAGATGACAGGCTCTGAGAAGCATGACATGATCTTTGCTATCACGGGCGATACTAATAAGATATTTGTATATAGCTACTACTGGCAAGGTGAAGAGAAGGCTCAGTCTGCTTGGCATACCTGGGAACTAGAGGCTGGTTCAGTTGTGTTTAATATTGAGGTAATGAACCATGTATTACTAGTGATGATTAAACATGCTAATGGGACTAAGAGTCTTGAGACGATTAACCTAGAGTTAGCATCAGATATTGATACGATTACGTATGAGGATCACGGTACCGCGGCAATAAAGTCGCGTATTGAGATGTCTAAATGGGGTATCCCATCAGGCAAATCAAGTGTTGATTCTAATAGATCTTCGCTAATCCTCAGAGACCTACGCTTAAGTATGGGTGAGAATTCATACTATGGAGTAGAGGTTTCACGTGGAGCAGTTAAGAGTACTTGGCTGAACTATGAGACTACAGGTATGACACATATAGGTGATCATAAGTATCCTGTAGTTGGTAATGCAAATAATCTGAAGATAGCCTTAGTTAGCGATAGCAATAAAGGATTTAAATTAAACAGCCTCTCTTGGCGTGGACAACTCCACCTGAAAGGCTCACAAGGAGTATAAATATGGTATCTGATAAGGTATTTAATACCAATGGTACTCAGAAGATATTTGGATCAGACTTTCCAGTAATCTCTGAGGACCACCTTAGAGTGTTCTTAGGTACAGTTATTGTATCGAGAGATGATTACGATTTGATCAACAACGCTGCGGTGTTCTTTGAGGCACCTACAACAGGTCAAAATTTAGTAGTACAAGTAGGTACGACACCAGGTGAGGTACTAAGTGCCCCTACCGATATTGGTATCGTCTCTTCGAGTATTACTAATGTAAACCAAGTAGCAAACAACATCGCTAACGTACTATCAGTAGATGCTAACAGTGCTGATGTAACTATCGTATCTACTAATATTGCTGATGTAAACACAGTGGCTACAGACATTGCTAATGTGAATACAGTATCTACTAATATAGCCTCTGTTAATGATGTGTCCACTAATATGGCGACAGTAGTTACAGCCCCTATAGCAGCTACAGCAGCAGCCTCTAGTGCAACGGCAGCAGCAAGTTCAGCAACCGCAGCAGCAGCTAGTGCAACATCAGCTCAATCTTCAGAAGATGATGCGACTACTGCTCAAACAGCAGCAGAGTTAGCAGAGACACACGCAGAGACAGCCGAGACTAATGCAGAAACTGCCAAAACAGCAGCTCAATCAGCTAAAACTTCAGCAGAGACAGCAGAGACTAACGCATTAGCTTCCAAGAATGCGGCTTCCGCTTCTCAATCAAGTGCTACTGCTTCAGCTACTTCAGCTACAGCTAGTGCTGCTAGTGCTGGTAGTTCAGCTACGGATGCTCAAAGTTCAGAAGATGATGCCGATACTTCAGCTATAGCTTCAGCTGCTAGTGCTAGTGCTTCTTCTTCCAGTGCTTCTTCTGCTAGTACGTCAGCTTCAACAGCTACAACTCAAGCTGGAATAGCAACCACTAAGGCTAGTGAGGCTACTACGTCAGCTACTAATGCAGCCACTTCAGAAACGAATGCTGCTACGAGTGCTACTAATGCGGCAGCTAGTGAAGCAGCAACAGCAGATAAACTACCTCTAGCTGGCGGCACGCTAACAGGCGACCTAAACCTTGGTGATAACGTCAAGGCTAAGTTTGGTGCTGGTAATGATTTACAGATTTATCACGATGGTAGTCACTCGAGGATTGTAGAGAACGGTACTGGAGATTTAAGAATATATGGTGATTCTCTACAATTAAACAGCTGGACAACTGCGGAGAACTATCTATCAGCTGTAACTAATGGTGCTTTAACAATATACCACGATGGTTCACCAAAACTAGCCACAACCTCTAATGGTATTAATGTTACTGGTAGTGTTACTTGTAATTCCCTAGGTGTAGCAGGAACTCTTGGTAATTGGTCGATGGACAGCCAAGGTGCTATTATGTCATTTAGCAGACCAAGTGCTTCTTATATTAAAGCTTCAGATGCCAACGGTTCTTTCACCTTTCAAACTGGCGGTGCAAACAATAGGTTACATATTGGAGCTAATGGTGACATTCTTTCAAATAAGTCAGACGGCACAGAAGGTATGCGTTGGGATGCTAGCTCAGCTAGATTAGGTATTGGTACTAGTAGTCCTAGTGCTAAGTTAGATGTTGAAACAAGTGGCTCAACAGCAAGACTTCGACTAGGTAACACAGGTGGCACACATTACGCTGAACTATACACAGATGTAAATGGCGTTACCATTATAGATGGTAATATGGATAGTGTTGCTGGCGGTTCTTTTCGTATAAGAGACGGTGGCTCTGAACGTATGCGCATAGACTCCTCTGGTAACGTGGGCATTGGTACTAGTAGTCCTAGTGCTAAGTTAGATGTGGATGATGGTGCTTCTACTAAGGTCACGATTGGTGGAAATAGTGGCGGTAACGGACGTTCAACTCTTGATTTAGCAGAACATCGTGATGGTGCGGGAGATATGCATTATGGATTCAGTCTAAGAACTGAGGGTGATGTTGATAACAACTTCCACATAATTCGACATAACGGTTCAACAAGTGGGATTAAGTCGTTGTCCGTGTCAAGAACATCAGGCAACGTAGGTATTGGTACTAGTAGTCCTAGTCAGAAGCTGGATGTATCAGGTACAGTTAAAGCTACATCATTCCAAGGAGACGGTTCAAGCCTTACAGGTATTGATGCCCTACCTACACAAACAGGACACAACGGCAAGTACCTAGGAACTAATGGCTCAACAGCTACTTGGAATACACTAGATACAGATGCCAACTCTACAACTAAAGGTTTGTATGAACACGCTAACACTATCAGTGCTAACTATTCAATCACTAGTGGTAATAATGCTATGACAGCAGGACCTATCACAATTAATACAGGAGTCTCAGTTTCTATCCCTACGGGTAGCACTTGGGTTATCACATAATGGCTAAAATTAAGATACAAGGTAACGCAAGCGGTACAGGTGTAGTAACCTTAACTGCTCCTAATACGAACTCGGATAGAACGATTACATTACCTGATTCTACAGATACGTTAAGTACGTTTGCAGGCAATGGTCTTGATGATGTAGCAGGCGTAGCTAGGGCAACCTCTGGTTTATTGTTCAACGGTGACACAGCAGCAGCTAATGCCTTAGATGACTATGAGGAAGGTACTTGGACTCCAGATGTACCATCAGGGTCATTAACTGTTAATAAAGCAACATACGTCAAGATTGGAAAGTTAGTTC
>Ga0209035_10000230_pt1 | contig 22749 bp, 19 predicted proteins | sample MarorgKNORR_S2LV_6_FD_188220 | JGI IMG/M metagenome (GOLD analysis project Ga0209035, IMG submission 188220) | Marine microbial communities from the Southern Atlantic Ocean, analyzing organic carbon cycling - AAIW_A/KNORR_S2/LV (SPAdes) (version 2) | ecosystem: Environmental > Aquatic > Marine... | reverse complement strand
GGGTTCTGCTAATCAACTTTCTGAGGAACTTTGATGAGCCCACTATCAATTATAATATATAAAAAATGATAATTGTCCTACTATGCATGCAGTTCTAATGTAATATTAACCACGAATTTATCAAATAGTGCTAAATATGGGCGAAAATCAGATACTAGTAGTGAATACTATGTCTTCGGCTACTGCAGAGACTAAACCATTCATAGTTGCAGGCATGCCAATGTACAACGAAGAAGAGACCATTGGAACTGTTGTTACAATGGCACTGCGATATGTTGATGCCGTTATTTGTATCGATGATGGGTCATCGGATTCGAGTGCAAAAATCGCTGAAACATGCGGAGCAATTGTCCACCGTCACAGAGTTAATCGCGGATATGGCGGTGCATTACAGAGTTTATTTCAAAAAGCAAGAGCAATGAATGCTGACGCTTTGGTCGTCCTGGATTCAGATGGCCAACATGAAACTTCTGATATCCCCAAATTATTGCAGCCAATAATTGATGGAGAAGTCGATTTTACAATTGGTTCTAGATTCATTAATGGCGGTGGTGGAACTGATATGCCTGCATATCGCCGATTGGGGATTAAAGTGATTACTGCTGCTTCTAATCTATCCAGTGATTTGGGAATCAAAGATACTCAATCTGGATTTAGAGCATTCTCAAAAACAGCCCTAGACCGTTTGAGATTTGATTCAGAGGGAATGGAATTATCACTTGAAATGCTGGAAGATGCTCATGACAAGAAGTTATTGATCAAGGAAATTCCAACTGTCATTAGATATGATGTGCCAAAAGGAAGTAACTTCACAGCTGTATCGCATGGATTCACTGTACTAACTTGGGCAATGCTATCTCTTTCACAAAAGAAACCGCTGCTCGTTCTTGGAATACCTGGAATGGGGTTACTTGCAACTGGTGCCGCAATGGGACTGAACACTGCTAGAGGAGTTTCTACTCAATTTGACAGTATTATCGGACCTGGACTTTCCGCTATTTGGATTGGAGTATTAGGATTATCACTAATGGCAACCGGACTTGTACTTCAGAGTGCACGTGGATTCTTGCGACATTTGCTTGTTAGAGAATTTGGCTTAGATTGATTGTTTCTCACTCTTTGTTGAGAATGGTTCATGAGCGGTTTATGTCTCGCATTATCTATGGGAACCTTATCCGATGATGACCAAGGAGATAATGTCCTTGAATTATCACCGCTTGGAAAGGTTCAGTCAGCGCTTGCAAATGGAACAAGGCGTAGACTTGATGACATGTATTCAACTGTCCTTGCAAGTCCTATGACAGTTCTTGTTCTATTACTGATAATAACTGCATTTTTTGCTCAACAAGGATTAGATTTTCAAGACCAAATTGAGGATGATGTTGAAATCTTTTTACCCGAAGGCGCACCATCAACAAAATTACTATTGGAAGTGGAAAAGGAATGGTCTACTGATATTGCAATAATATATATCCAGACTCCTAATGCCTTTAGTACAAAAAGTACTGAAAATATAACTTCTGAAAGTTATCTTCGCGAAATAAGTTGGGTAGAAGGTGACGACCACAATATTGGGGGAGATTCCACAGGTAGAGGAATTGATTATGATAAAATTGATCACGGTAAAAATGATGGTATCTTGTGGATTATATCTCCCGCTCAAGTCATCAAGGAAATAAATTCTGCAGATGGTCGTTTCAACAATTCTATATGCCAACATGGAGTTAATACAAGAATACCAATTCAAATCGATTGTAATCTCCCTGGTGGTGGCGAATATGCAATACCTGACCAAACAAGAATCGACCAGATTATTGAGGAATCGGAAGGAGGTTTTGATGCACTTTTCAAGGACACTAACGATATGGACCCAACTGTTGATTCGGATGAGGATGGCAATTATACCAACGACCAAGATGGTGATGGAATATGGGATACTGCGGCCATTATAATTGGTATGCATTCCGATCCAAAGGTAACTGATGACTACGCTAATTTCGACGAATTGCATGCCCATTTCCAAGATGTAATAGATGCAAGGCCCGATGATATGACAAATACTGAAATGACTGTTACAGGATTAACGAAGGTATTGGAAGATATTTCCGAAGAAATTTACAAGGACCTACTTATGATACTACCATGGTCTGTTTTCTTCACGATACTTTTCATCTCAGCAATTCATCGTTCTTTGAAGGTTGTTGTCATTACCGGTACACCAATTATGATGGCCCTTGCTGTAACATTTGGAATTTCAGTAATTATGGATGTACATCTTACTCCTATGATAGTCGCAACATTCCCAATCTTAATTGGTTTAGGAGTTGATTATGCGTTGCATATGGTCAATAGAATAGAAGAAGTTCGGCGTAAAAAGATTGACGCTTGTAACGATGAAAATGAAAGAAGGAGAAGGAAAGGAATACCTCCTGAAGAAGTTCCCGATATTTGGGATGCTACTTTTTACAAGGAATGTATCCTAGAGATGGCATCCTCTACTGGTGTTGCTGTGTTCTTATCTGCGATGACTACTATCGTCGGTTTCTCTGTACTAATGGCACCCACAATAGTTCCAATCACTCCTATTCGTTCTGTTGGACTGACATTGGTAATAGGAATTATTTCCACATTGATTTTCTCAATTATTTTAGTACCGACATTGGCGTGGCTTACTAGATTCCACAAACGAACTAACCCTCAAGTATGGGGAGGTATTAGTAAAATACCGATTAAAGGATTCTTAATGATTATCTTGTTAGCCGGAGGGGTAACTACTCTTGGTTTACTTTCGCTGGATGAGATGAATGAGCCGATAACTGGCTCATCCGAAGCACCTGACGGTATTGAATCACTAAATGCATTAGCAGAATATTCTAGACAATTTGGTAGTGGTCAGACATCACTATTTATCTATCATGCAGAGGATAGAACTCATGAGAATAATACAGATCAGATAAGAGATTTACCCGTATTAGATTCGATTGATTTACTTGAAAACCGCATAGATGCGATAGATTCAACCAATACAACAAGTATTATCACATTCCTAAGAACAATACCCGCTACAATCACTCTAACCGATGGAGTGACCCTGTATGAAGGAAGTCTTTGGGATTTACTTCATGAGCCTTGCTGGGAGAGTAATGACCCAATCGAGTGCAATGTGTGGTTAGGATTAGAATTAACTGGCCCTGAAGGTCGCAAAGGGCTGAGAAAGGATATGGTAAATGTTGTTTTTGATACATTGACAGATGAAGTGAAATCAATGCTACTCAATGAAGCTGGAACCAAGGCTATCGTCTATGTTACACAACCGTATATGAATCTCAATGTCGCTGGTGAACTAAGAGACGAAATAGATGGAATGCTATCTGAAGAACAAGCCTTGGAAGGTACACGAACTTCATTGCTTACAGGTGGTCTTCCAGTCTCACTTGACATCAATAAGGGCATACATGATACCCAAAACCAAACAACTATTATCACATTGATTATTCTCACTATCGTGTTGTGCTTTGTTTTTAGATCTATAAGACTAGGACTTTATTCCATGATTCCAGTTGCAGTAGTAATCTTGTGGCAACCATTACTGATGCAAAACCCAGATGTCAGTATCAATATATTTACAGTTATGATAGGCACTATCGTGTTTGGAATAGGTGTTGATGATTCTATACACGTAATGCATAGAATACAAGAGGAAGGTGAGACTCCTAATGGAATTGCCACTTCTATAGAAGAAACTGGACAGACTATATTTGAGACTACTTTTACTACGATAGCAGGTATCTCTGCGGGATTCTTAGCGGCTTTCCCAGGTCTTGAAAATTTCTTCATGATAATGTGCATGCTAATTTTCTTTGCTTTCCTCACCAGCGCATTCTTACTTCCAGCAATATTTACTCTAGAACATTCCATTAGAGCAAAAATACGTGGTGAAAGCAGTTGGATAGATTTCGGAGATGGAATCTCTCTCGCAAGTGAATTGTCAATGAATCCTATGGATGCATTACTAGAAGACTAGGGGAGGGAGAAGGGAGTAAGCCCCTTTCTGTTACCTTTCGGCGACCACATTCAACTAAGCGTCCTACCTGCTACAGAGCGTGCAGCTCTATCGTAGCGGTTTGGACTTGCTCCAGTGGGGTTGTTCGTCTCATCGACAACAAGGCAATCTCCGTCTTTCAACATCATTGTACACACCCTGTATCGTTCGTTTCTGCAGCATTAACCTAAACATCTCTGTTTTTTCACTTCTGCGAACCACTTGCACTTTGGAGAGGGGACTTTCCTCAGAGTCTAACTCTGTCAGCGGTCCTCCTTCTCCCTCCAAGCAATGCTTCTGCATCACTCATTTCAACTTCTCGCAAATCCCAAAGTGAAAAATTGCTGTGAAAATAGACTTAATCGTACGGATTTTCACCAGGAGAACTATCATCATGCATACCAGAATAATCTTCTTGAGCAGTTACTTCTTCTTCATTTTGCTTCTTCGTTTTAGCAAACTCTTCTAAGCTCGGTAGTGAATCAGTTGCACGATTCTGCTTCGAAGGATTGAACTTACGTTCTGAATTACCATTATCTTTCAAACCGTATGCGATCAAGCCAACTAATGATACTGATAACAATATTATTATTATCAATAAAATTGGATTGATTTCACTAACACTAGCAAAGGCACCTTCTGATTTCGCTGCATCAACGTGGACACTTGCTGTTTGTGTACTTGGCCCATTGATAATATGGAATTCAATCCACATTGTCCCCACACGGTCTGGTGTCCAAGAATGAGTATAAGCGATGTTTCCACCTGCTTCGAGTGTTATTTCTCTAGCATCTAAACGAGTTCTTGCCCCATTGCTCTCAACTAATTCCAGCACCAATTGAGCACTACCTTCTGCTTTACCATCATTACTTATCAAGACCGCCAAATCTACTTGTTCATTGGCATGTAATTCCTTGCTAGGCGACATTTGTGGAGTGGAGAAGACATAATTTGCAACTCTTTGCTCAATAATCCAAACCGATAATGCAGCATCAATATCATTGTATGTCTTTGAGATTTGATGTCCCGCCTTATCTTCCCCTGTCACCCAAATTCGCAATTCTAAATTTTGTGCCCGTAATTCTTGGCTCAATTCTGCTCCTAGGTCTAGTTGTGCCTTACAAGGTATTGATTCTCCAGCCAATTTACCGCCCAGAATGTTTAGTGGGCTAGTTCCATTGGCAACGGCGTCAACATTGAGCCCAAGACCTGCAGGATATACTGCCCAATTAAGAAGAAGTGATTGTGCATTTAATTGCTCATCTTCAGATATAATTATTTCAAAGGAGATATCATCCCAATCCTTTTCATTTATCACGCTATTATGAACTGGACTATTAACACTAATAATTTTAGGAGACACCTCATCGATAATAAACCAGCCAAAAGGAGTCTGGGGGCCCTTGTCAATGGCTCCATTAGGTGGATCAAACATTGTACCAGTTAATGCATATGTTCCAGGCTCTAAAGGTGAGATGATGGTTCCAGAGAATTGACCATCGACATATTCAATTTCAACATCACTATCTGACAGTGAAAACATCAAATCAAGTGGTTGTGTAACATCTCTACCGCTACGATACCAGTCGATTCCACCTGAAATACCAATATCGGTTCTTGGAGTAATCCATTCTGCTAAGCCTTCGATTACTTCACCACCAGTCGATAGCGTTAATTCTTCTCTTTCAACAATTAATTCACCTGAAAACTTCCAATCTAAACTAGATAAATCAAAATTATTTGACTGACCTTGATAATCACGAATCATAAGATGAGGCCTTCTCAACTGATTTACATCCGGATTGAATCCCCACTCCAAAGAGAAGTTGACAGTGAACAATCCCTCTGGAGAAAACACGTTAGAAGAATCCAGTGGAATTAACTGACATGATTCTATATTGAGATATATTTCTGCTGAATAACAAGTTTGGTTAGAACCAAACCAAACAATTTCAACTCTATCAAAGGTATTACCAGATAGTGCCAAATTGATTTCAGAAATATCACTTATACCATTACTGTCCCATATTGAAACTTCGATAATGTTTGACTCTCCAGGATGCATCCATACATTTTCACCCAATCCCCAATCATTTACATTTGAACCCAAACTTGGAGCACCATCACTTCGCAACTGTACATTGAATAATGGTTCTTGATACGAACCTGAATTAGCCAGCATGTTTCCAGCAGGGTCAGCAATCTCCAACCATGCAGAGAAATACGAGCCGTCGAGTGCAAGAGAAGTATTCATCTCCAATGTATAATCTGCTTGAAGATGTGTCAAATGCATTGGTAGAATCAAGTCCTTAACGACTACCTCGCTTTCATCCATCAAACCATCCATGTTGGCATCGTCTAACCAAGATCTCCACATATGCGCCTTTGCATGACTTGGTAATACTGGCCTGTCGGCTATTTGGAAATTGAATTCATTTCTTGGAGAGATATCGCGATGATCAAATTGTTCAACATCCATAGAGATCATTAATGGTGCGACTGTATCGAATTCAAAGGTCAAGTTATTATCGGTTTCATATCCAACCCCTTGCCCTTTCAGAGGTTCAAGAACAATTTCTAAATCCACAGAACTTTTACCGATTGGTACAAAATATGGTAATGAAACAATTCCATCCACGGTCAAGGAAGAAGTGGCTACTTCTACCCCATCTTCAAGTAATCTAACCAAGGTTTGTCCAGGGCGGGGTGATGGGCTCATCCAAACATCTTCAAAGCCCAATACAGCTTCAATACTTACTTCTTGACCTGGATTGAGGTATGGTGAAGATTCAGTTGAATGTACTCCATTTGAAGAAACAACTGACCACGATTTTAGTGTCACATCGTTTTCAACTCCTGCTGAATCCCCAAGACCAAAGTCCTTGTTTACAGGAATCATTGGGCCTGATGGTGCAATTAAAAATACAGATAATGATAGTGAAGGTTCATCATCCCAAGATTCTGGGAACTTGAATTGATGCTCCACTTGGAGATATTGACCTGCATCGATTACAGAAATTCGGCCATCAGCTCCAGAATGAGTCCATAATAAATTGACACCGGATAGTGTACATCCTGCAATGCTGGAACCAGTCATATTCAATGAGATCACTGGGCATCTAATTGAAGAAGATTGATTTTGCCCACTTAATTTCATCTCTACCATCCAGCCATTAGACTTAGCATGGGAAAGTGCATTAGGTACGTTTAGGTTAGAGAAATCAAAGACACTTTCAACTTCATACCAATCTACACTTGGAGTAAAAGTATCGTCTACATTACTGACTGATATTGAAACTGGAGTAACGGATGATTGCGAAGTGATTCCTTCAACTGTTAATCTAACCGCTCCAGTACTACTCATCCGCACTGGTAATTTCACTTCTTTTACGCCCGTAATAGGAACAATAGAACTCAATTCTGTATTCAGTGCTAAAATTAGAGGACTTGTCGCAGAAAATGTTAGATCTAAATCTGCATCCCATGGAGCAAATATTCCACCCATCATAACTTCAGCTGGAGTTTCCGACGAACCGACTCTAATTGTGACAACTTTCATAGAATCGGTATTTGTTCCACCTAGTGCGTTATTTAGAGAAGTTAATTCACCAGATGTTAAGGTGATTTGTTCGCACATTAGTAAGTTGGTTAATGGTTTATTGATGATAGAGGTTCCTTCTACTGAAAATGTCACATATGGGCTTTTCATTTCGACATCACTTGCTAAAGCAAATGAAAAATCACTTACTCCGCTTGCTGGCAACAATAATTCAAAGTATGATGCTGCTGTTGGAATTGAATTAGAACTCTTCCAACCAGAACCAAATCTATGTTCATCTTGTATACCAAAACGGCCATCCCCTGGGTTGTTCAAAGACCAATCGGAAATACCATCTAATCCCACATCAATTCTAAGTCCATCTGCAACTGATGTATGAATTAATTCTACATTAAAAACATCAATATTACAAGTGCCGCTTGAACCGAATTTGAATTGGACCATGAATTCTGGCGAAGTTAAAGATTCAATAGTATCACTGGCTAATGTCACCCATAATGGTTCATTACCGATCTTGTACTGCAAGGTACAACCGCTATTCATAACGGAATTACTAGCGATAGCACCGAAACCAGACCTCATTCTATAGATTGGAGACAATACATCTGAAGTTCCGCTGATGACTCCATTTGACCAAGTTGCACCTTGTAATTGCCAACCGATTCTATTCGGATCATCTATGAAATCTTCAATTATCTTGCCATCAAAATAAATCCCGTTAATGATAGGAGCGCTAGCACCTTGGCCTGTCCCCATATGAATTTTCATTCTAACTGAAGGATACTTTTGCCAATCTATCATTCCGAAATCCATGCTAGTAGTTTCAAAGTGCGAATATTGAGGGATTAATAGGCCAGTTGAAGCATCCACCAAACTCCATTCAAATAATGATCCCGGAGGCACGATTGCATCCATATACATCATTCCAAATAACCGATCTTCTCCCATTCCTAAAGAAAGAGGGCTGATGGGTTGTGATGTCCAATTACCTTCTCCAGCAGAAGTGCCCCCCGCAGGTTCGATTTCTACATCATCTACATTCCATCCTGTGTATTGGACTGAACCATCAGAGGACCCCAAGCCGAAACGAACTTGGAAACTCGGATTATTCTGAATATAATTTGTGATGCTGATCGTTTGTTGGACGTAGGAAGCATCGTTTGTGGTACTTTGTGGATTGGACCAGACATTGACCCAAGACCCGGACGAACTTTTCACAGACACATATGCATGGTCATAGTAAGAACTTTCAATGCCAAGTCTCTTATCAAATTTGAGATTCCAAGACCCTGAACAACCGCTGCAATTCATTACTGGAGATGTAGCCCAGTACGGCCCTCCCATGTAGGTTGGGTAGTTCCCATTGTAGGTGTAGATTGCACTCGTTCCACTACTGACACCACCTGCCCCAAGGGTCGTATCTGAACCATAGAACCAGGTGTTTGAACCAGTAAATGTAAACGGGTTAACCCCTTCAAAGTCATAGCTCCATCCTTGCGGTAAAATAGTCAATGATGTACCATTTACATCCATGCCACCATATACTGTATCGGTTGAGTAATCTGTTGAATCATCCCATGAAAAGGCGTTTGAAGTGGTTAATGTTGCGGCTTCAATATTGAGATCAAGTGATTGAATCGCCTCTCCATCTGGAACTGAAATACTGACTTTCTGGTTAGATCCATCCGGGAATGAACCGACTGTCAACAAACTACTTTGACCAATCGGAGTAGATGCTGACTTTGTTATTTGTAAATCAAAATCATTGTCATCTTGATTAGAAATTAGACCTGCAAAGGTAGAAATTAAGAACACGAAAACGAGGGCAAACGCCACAGATCTACAACCGGCATCTGCTCCCATAATCACTATACATCAATACTAGACTGAAAAGACTTTTGACATTTCTCAATGATGAAATTTTGCAAACTATGCGAAAAGCATCATGAACTATATTCAACACCCTCTACCTATGGCAGATGTTGAGCAACTAAAGAAAGAGGCGGGGATAGCGGCATGCTCATTCGTAAAGACAGGTATGAAAGTAGGTCTTGGCACAGGTTCAACAGTAAAACATACAGTCATCGAATTAGGACGTATGATCGCTGAAGAAGGTTTGGAAATCGTTGGCGTTCCGACATCACTCGCAACTGAGAAGTTGGCAATAGAAGTTGGAATCCCGCTCGTCAAATTATCTAGTATTGATGGATTGGATATTGTTATTGACGGTGCTGATGAGTACGACCCAAAATTCCAACTTATCAAGGGTGGTGGAGCAGCATTATTACGTGAAAAAATAGTGGTCCAAGAATCTTCTGCAATGGTCGTAGTTGCAGATGATAGAAAGAGAGTTGATGTTCTTGGAGCATTTCCTCTTCCTATTGAAATAACTCCTTTTTCCAGTAGCGCTACAATTCGGGCACTTGGAAGACTACTTGATTGTAGAGTCAATTGTAGAATGGCAGGAGATAACGCTGTTGTAACCGATAACGGCAATCTAATCGCCGATGCACATTGTGGCCCAACTATTACCAATCCTGAAAAGATGGAAACAGATATCTTGAACATAGCGGGAGTAGTTCAAGTTGGATTATTCAATAACATGTGTGATGCTGTAGTTTTGGCTGGGGCAAATGGTGTGGAAACTCATGTCAATCAAGTTGGAAGACTAGCTTGATTCAACACCTAACTCCAGCAAACAAATTACACTGTCAATGGTTAAATACGGGTTGCAAGAGGGCGGCATGGGCCTGTAGCTTAGTCAGGTAGAGCGATGGACTCTTAATCCATCGGTCGCGGGTTCGAACCCCGTCAGGCCCGCCTTACAGACCAACAAACCATTGTAGTATCATCAATTGTTGATTATTCCAATCACCAAGTTTACATTAACTGGTCCAAAGTTATGTGAATCTTCACTTGCTAATGGATCGGGATTATCTCCTTGAAGAAATAATTTTTCATCTTCAAGTATTTGTTTAATCCTTTTGACAATAACAACATCTGACTTTAGTGGATGCTTTGAAACAATAACATCACCCTCAGTAAGAACTTTCTTACTTACTTTACTAGCGGTTATTTTGTCACCATCACAGTATGTTGGCCACATTGAATCACCACGAATTATTACGTGGAAATCTGACATTATTAGCCCTCGTTTTGGTTCAAGATGCACGAACCCAAGCGACTTCTCTTCCCTTTACTGCCCAGAACATATTATGAATGGCTTCGATAGCATCCATTAGTTCTTGAGCGTGGACTGCAGAGACTTCGACCTTACAAGCAGAACATAGTTTTGCTGCCTTCCAAAAGGTATCGTGTAAAGTTGGGTTTGCTTCTAGATGAATCGGTTTGAAGAAATCTGTCCATAATACAAGTAATTCTGATTTGCACTTGTGACCTTCTTCTTCCTTGATTGCTGCATATCTACTCATTGTGTTAAGATAGGCTGCCATTGCTGGTGCGTCAGAAGTTTCTGGGCACTCTAGAGTAAGCATCTTATTTGTCATTGATTGAACTGCTTCAGCGGCAATTCTTGCACTTGCAGGGTCATATACACCACATGGTCCATCACAGTGTGCTTCGGCTTCGATCGTTGGTAACTCGGTAGTCATCAAATTGGCTAAAACGAATGCGCTTAATGAAGATACGCTTGCAAAGTTTTGCAATTTTAGAAGTAATCTAGCGCTTTATTGATGAATAGTAGTACCTGCTTCACCACGCAATGCCTTCAATGCATCACCTGGCTGACACAATACTGCTTTGCATTTGGGGTTGTGCAGTGATGCTTCCATCAAGCTTCCAATCTTTGGCCCCATAGAACCGGCAGGGAATTCTCCTTCAGCAAGGAATTGCTCGCACTGGTCTATTGTCAGGTGGGTATGACTAGTCTCTGATTCGCTACCGAATCCAGTTTTGACACAATCGATGGCTGTTGAAATAATGAGTGCATCAGCCTGTAATTCTATTGCCAATAATGATGAAAGACGGTCTTTGTCAATAACTGCTGGCACACCAACAAAGTGGTTTTTCTTTTTGACTACTGGAATTCCTCCACCTCCACCACAAATAACAACTGCCTTTAGTTCAACTAATTTCTGAATAACTTGTAGGTCTAAAACCCGCATCGGCAGTGGACTGGCAACAACTCTCCTCGGGCCGATAACAGTCTCAGCAATATCCCAGTCAGCAGTCATAACAACATCATTTGATAGAACTGGACCTACTGGTTTTGTTGGATACTGAAATCCTTTGTCCGCCTCATTAACTTCAACTCTCGTCAAAACAACTGCTGTTCTCTCAGGTCTTCTGCGTCTCAGTAAAATAGAATCAAGATTGATGGATAACGAATGTCCAATCATCCCCTGTGTCGCCGCAACCCAACTATCCATGTCCTGGCTTTGGTCAACATCCATTGCTAGTAAATGGCCTACTTGCGGACCATTTCCATGAGTGAGAATAACGCCCCATCCACCTTCCAACAGATCAACAACATCACTCATCACTCTAGCAAGAACGTGTGAAGTTTGTTGCAAGTCATCTCCTGAAGGAGAAGAGAGGGCATTGCCGCCTATGGCATACACTGCAATTTGACGCATGGTAACAATTTACAATACTCCGTTTTGACACTTTGCTATAAATGATGTAACTAGTGGCCATTTGGGCTATTGTTTTTTATTTCCATTGATGTATTGTAGAGGGTGAACTTGAATTACGAGGCGATATAGGAAGAACCGGTGCGAATATGGTAAAGACCATCTTTATCGGCGATGTCCAAGCCGGAAAATATGACGGACAAGAAGTAGAATTAATGGGCTGGGTAAAGCGTAGCCGTGGTTCTAATAAAATCCGCTTCGTAGTATTACGAGATTCAACTGGAGTGATTCAGTGCGTTGTCAAGAAAGATGCCATCGGTGAGGAATCATTTGAACAAGTAAAGGGTGCACTTATTGAATCATCAATAAAAATCACTGGTATGATAAATGCCGATGAGCGAGCAGATGGTGGGCATGAAATGGTTGCCAGTTCAATTGTAATAGTGGGTAGTGTAAATCCTGAACACCCATTCCCAATTACCGAATCGGCAATGAAAGCTGCTGATGGTGGAGAGACTGAATTTCTGCTTGACAATCGCCATCTCTACCTTAGAACTTCTAGAATGACTTCGATGTTACAAATGCGCAGCACTGTGTTCGGAGCAATTCATAATTACTTTAGAGACCTAGACTTTACTGAATATCAAGCACCTAACTTTGTTGCAGGTGCAGTTGAAGGTGGAAGCACCTTGTTTGAGGTCCCATATTTTCCAACGGAAAAGAATCCTGAAAGAAAGGTTTATCTGACTCAATCATGGCAACTCTATGCAGAAGCAGCAATGCCTGCATTAGAACGATTATACACAATCGCTCCTTCATTCCGTGCAGAAAAGTCACGCACTAGAAGACATTTAACTGAGTTTTGGCACGCTGAAATGGAAGTTGCATGGGCTACCAATGATGAGATAATGTCTCATGGAGAAGGTGTCGTTAGAAAGATTGCAAGTGACCTGCTTGAAAACCGTTCAACTGAACTTGAAAGCATTGGCAGAGACCTTGAACTGATAGCAAGATACGCTGATAGTCCATATCCTAGAATGAGATATGATGAAGCAGTTGAGACATTACAGGGTATGGGAGTTGATGTCGAATGGGGCCAAGACTTAGATTATTCAAAGGAGAAGGTATTGACTCAAGACTTTGACGTCCCACACTTCCTAACCCATTATCCAAAGATTGCAAAACCATTCTACCACAGAGTTGATCCAGATGAGGAAAAATATGTCCTTTGTCACGACCTATTAGCTCCTGAAGGCTATGGAGAAATCATCGGTGGTGGTGAAAGAACTTGGTCAGAAGCAGAATTACTTGCTCGTCTTGATGAAGAAGGAACAGATAAGGCAGCATACCAATTTTACATCGATACTAGATCGTATGGTGGAGTTCCTCATGGCGGATTCGGACTCGGCGTTGACAGAGTATGTTCTTGGCTAACTGGTGCAGACCACATTAGAGAAGTAATTCCATTCCCTAGAGATTCACGAAGAGTTTCACCTTGATGCACTTAGATGAGTGGCTCTCCGCAATGAGGGCACGGTAATCCAGGTACAAATTCGCCCAACATAAATCCACAATGCGGGCAAAATGATGAAATAAAAATGTCCTCAATACCGTTCATTGATACACGCTATGTGGTGAGGAAGTTATCAACTCTTGCACAAAAACCCTAATTTATGGTATTTAGGATTAATTCTAACACTATTGAAAGATCTTTTTCATCAACAACAACATCAGCATGCTCTTTGGGCCTATCATCCCAGGGATTGAAACAAATTGCTAATTTGGATTCTGCAAACATCCCTATGTCTCCGGCAGAATCACCGACTGATGCAGTTCTATCTTTGCTAATGCCCAATCTTCTTTGAAGCATTTTCACTACCGCACCTTTACCATTCATCTGAACTTGGTATCTACCAAAATCATCTAACTCAGAATCTCCATCGGGCAACGCCTTACCAACTAACCACCCATTGGTAAAAACATGAAGCTTAGTATCAAATCCAGAACAAATTCTTTCACTGGTATGACGGTCGATTCCGCCCCATCGCTTTCTCCACTTTTTGTCACTTGGAAACTCGGCCGCAATATCTCTTGCCGTTTGTTGTAAGCCACCACTTACTATTGCTACTGCAAAATTATTATCAATCAAAGTTGCAATCAGTTTACTATAATTCTTCATCATAGGAGCGCCTAATAGATGCCCTCTCATTTCTGAATCAGTCAATACTTTATCAGGTGCACTTCTGCTACCTTTTAGAAGAGCAATGTCCAACTTTATCCAGTCCCATTCATTGAGTAATCCCTGATTGTAGAGTTCAAACGATTCATCATTATTTATTCCCAACTTATCATAGACATATTGCCACGTAGAAAGGTGATCTACTAGAACACGGTCCATATCAAGACATACTAATCCTCTGTACTCACTCATATCATCACCACTAGATTCCCTCAATCCTTGTTTTTCCAATCATATTGAGATTGTATCTGCTCTGCTTGCTTACCCATAATATAGAGGATCAATGCGACCATCATTGCAAATAATCCAATCATTGTCATCGCAATAACAGATAATGTAACACCTATGGATGTTGAATTCAACTCATCGAAAGTATCAACAACATTGCCTGATAATTTATATCCTAATACGAATAAAACGATTCCAGGAATTCCGAATAAAAACAAAGGGTGTTTGGATTCTATCATCCAATAGAATAGTTGAGCGAAGCGACTTGCGGTCGCTAGAGACTCTCGTTGCGGCAAGCCTACCGGTGAATTAGAACTAACTACTCTCACTCTGAGGTTTTCAGGCAAATCCATAGCATTGGCAAGTGGACTCAAATTAGACAAAGCTTCCATTCCTTTAGGAGTAAATACAAGATGATTGAATTCAACACTGGATAATACGATCTCTTCCGTGTTGATATTTTCCTTACCAGCACCCTTTACTGCTATATGCAAATCCCAATTATCTCGTGCTCTATTGACCGTTAGTGGCAAATCCCGAAGTTTCCAGCTTGGTGTGACATGAATTAGAAGAGTACTAGCAATTTCCTCTAATTTGCTATTACGTAAAAAATTGACAATTTTCGCTGTTTCTAATTCATCGTCATAATTTAAGACTGGACAATCTACTTCCGATGCCAGTTCAACAGTCTCATCATTTGACCCCAAATCGAGGAAGATAACCTCATCTGCAACAGAACGGCAACGAACTATCAGTGAAATGACTCGCAATTCTACATCGCGACCGATCAAGATGACCCGTAATTCATTGCTCACAAAACCACTGTGCCTTTCTTCCTCTATCAATTATACCTAGCAAAATTAATTTCAATGTGGATTCCTTTAATTATTTTCCAAAACGGAGAGATTAGATTTGTGGGCTTAGTTATAGATTGGATAGCCCCACGTCAATTCATGTTGCAGGGGTGGGGCATTGGCGTAGTCATTCCCGCTCGTAATGAATCTAGACACATTGGGCGTGTTCTTTTGACAATCCCTTCATTTGTTGATCATGTGATTGTAATTGATGACGGTTCATCCGATGGTACGGCTGAAATTGCAAGTTCTACAAAATGTAGTGCAGAAGTAACCATAATCACATTAGGAGGGTTTGGAGTCGGAAATGCAATTGATACAGGTCATCAAAAACTAATCCAACTCTTTGCAGATTCAAAGTTTGTTAGTGCCGTAATGGCTGGAGATGGCCAAATGGACCCAGATGACCTTGAGGGTTTAGTTGGAAATGTAATCTCTGGCAAAGGTGAACATATCAAAGGAGATCGGTTTTTACATAGTGATGGGCTTAGAGAAATGCCGTTGATTCGTAGACTAGCAACCATATTACTGTCCTTTTTCACCACTCTAGCGGCTGGTCAAAAAATATCAGATCCTCAATGTGGATATACTGCAACAAGTGATACTGTTCTGCGCAATTGGAATTGGAACAAGTCTTGGAAAGGATACGGATATCCAAATTACTGGTTAATACAGTTAGCAAAATATGGATGGAAAATAGAACACCATCCAGTCAGAGCAATTTATGAAGATCAAACTTCAGGGATAAATAGTATCTCATTTTTTTTCAAAGTCGGACTAATGATGATTATACAACACCATGTTAGAAACTTCTCTTGGCTATTTTCCCGCCAAGTTTCACCTCACACTATTTTCGCTTGCATTTCATATTGTATCGGTTGGCTGGCCTTGATTCCAGGAATCTCAACCGATTTAGAACGTTCTTTAGTGGAACTAGGAATACCAATAGTAATCATCGTGACTTTCGCTTGGCTGTGTGCACATCTTTTTGATAGAATGGCTGTAGCCGTTAAACAGGAACTGAGGGTTGACATAGAATGAGATATCAGTTCTTTACAACCAAGGGGGTTTAATCGATGCGTAGACATGACAGAAGAAGGAAACCAAGACTTGCTCATGTCCGTCATATATTGGTTGCTAACAAGCCTGATGCAAAGGCATGTCTTGATGCGATACAAGGAGCAAAGAAGCCCTTGAAAGAGTTCAAAAAGTTAGCAAAAAAATACTCCACTTGCTCTAGTGGCTCAAAAAAAGGTGATTTAGGTGAATTTGTTGAGGGACAAATGGTTCAGGATTTTGAAGAAGAAGTTTGGTCCATGCAGCCAGAAACTATTCCACAACGTTTTATCAAAACCCAATTTGGATTCCACATTATTTGGGTTCACTCGATAACATTACCAGATAAAGATTGAGTAAATGCATAGTCATTAGACTATGAGCAATATCAATAAAGTGGGCGTACCAAGATTTGAACTTGGGTCCAAGCGTCCCAAACGCCCGAGTATAGGCCAAACTAACCCATACGCCCTTGATTCTTTGCCACAGCCTTTACCATATGAACTTCACTCAAGAAGAGTCCAGCGGTTTTCACCAATACGGAGCAACATACCTTGCGTTTCTGCCATAGAAATCAAATCTTCAGGGTCAATATCGGTGTTTTTAGATTCTACCGTTGTAGTCACTGAATCAATAGTAACTTCACCATTTTCATCAGCTGATTGATGTACCCATTTAGCCATAGTGAATGCGGGTGGGTCTGAATTTTGGACAAGTGCTTCAGTTGAGTGCAATTTTTTCCTCAGAGTATCTCTCAATTCCTCAGGAGTATTGGCAATTGCAACTTCCATTCTAAGTTCTTTCTCAGAATTAACTGTTGATACAATTTCTGCATTTTCACCGATCACATTTCCACAGTGCGGACACTTCTTGTAATTACCATTTGAACCATGACATATTCTGCACGCACGGCAACGAACAACAATCCATTGTTTTCCTTGCATAATTCTCAAACCCAATCAAGACTTAATTAATTAGAGTGAAAAATCTGTATCTCCAGAAATATTTGGCTTTCTTCCACCCGGTCTCAATGCAGGTGCAGCGGGTGCTTTAACCTCAACACGATTAACCGCAGAATCAGATGCTTGGCGAGTTAAGCCGCCTCGAACAGGGCCAGTAGCAGTATTTGCTCCAAGTGATAATGAATTAGGTAAAATCAGTGCAGCCATTGCAACGCCATGGTGGTCACCGGCAGCTGTAACTTCATCAACTGCTAAATCAAATGAAACTACTTCTAAATCCCTACTCGCGAGCCTTCGTTGTAAATTTCTTCGCAGTAATAATGACGTTTCATCGTAATCTAAATTCGTTGATATCGTTGCAACAATTGCGCACTCATCTCCTTCAGGAGTCTGACAAAATGCCCATGCAACACCAGCGCATGCGCTAGCACCACTCCATGCAAATGATGTTGCTAAATGGCATTCGACTAAGGAACCCATCGGCAATGCTTGTGGAGGTACGGCTTCAAATCCTAATGGTAACATCGCTCCCTTTACTTGGATTAAACGTGCATCTCCCAGACCTAATTCAACTAAACCTTGGTCAAATGCATCTTCTTCATTTTCACCCCAAGGAGCGACGGCTGTCATCAGCCATCCTGGGCAAGCGGCGGAGGATTGTTGAGGGTTCGTTGATGATATCATGAGTTAGCAGAGGTGCAACAGGTTCATGAATAGAGTGGTTCACCCGACATTGTGGAACTGCTTTCTAGACGAATGATGTCATTAGCCATCATTCTTTTTGTGATTTTGATTTTTGCTCAACATGTAGTCACCACAAAAAACTATAATTTAATACTTCCAGCAGTCATATTTTCAATTGTTTTGATATTGTTAGCATCAACATTATCAAGTGAAAAGAAAAACAATTCACCCTCTTCTAGTGCTGGATTAAATCACATAGTGACTAACACTAGCAATACTGGACAAACTTCAATCGAAGAAACTCAAACAGCAATCCCAGACCCAATTCAATCTGGCTACGATATTCCTTTGATGTGATCACATCAAACGAACCGTTTCTAGATTCTTTGGAGCATATGTTCTACATTTGTAGCGATCTCGTAAAGTTCTACCAAGTTCATTGCATTTGAAATAATCACCGTGATGGCAAATAATATTCTGCGGCTTCGGGTTTATTTGGTCAACGAATTCTAGCAATTGTTTGCGGTCGGAGTGACCTGAAAAACCATCAATTGTCAGCATTTCACAACCAACCTTTACGATTTCTGTTTTACCATTTATTACCATTGGAACTTCTCCGAATCCTTTTTGCAATCTTCTTCCTAGAGTTCCTTCTGCTTGATATCCAACGAAACAAAGTGAGTTTCTATCTTCATGAGCCCAGTGTTTGAAATATTCCATTACCGGCCCTCCACTCATCATTCCAGATGTTGCTAGGACAATACAAGGTGAAGAATCATGAATAATACTATCTCGTAACTCTCTTCCCTTTACCGGTCTAAACCATGCACTAGTGAATGGATTTTCTCCATCATCTTGTAGCAAGGATTTCCTTAGACTACTTGTTAGATAATCTGGGTGTGATGCGTGAATTGCTGTTGCTTCCTGAATCATTCCATCGAGCCATACTGGTACCGGTTTCACTGCACCCGAACGGAATAGTTCGTCGATTGCAATCATTACTTCTTGACTACGACCTACTGCGAAAACCGGACAAATGATTTTGCCACCTCTCCGAAGTGTCCTTGAAACAATATCTTGTAATTCTTGATTCGCTTCTTGACGGCTTGGTTGATAATCTCCAGATGCACCATATGTTGATTCCAAAACTAAAGTTTCAACGCGAGGGAATCTGGTATTTGCAGCATCGAACAGCCATGATTTCTCGTACTTTTGGTCACCGGATAGCACAATATTGTGCTTGCCCTCACCAATCTGCAAGTGAACTGCAGAAGAACCTAAGATGTGTCCTGCATTAGAGAAAGTCAATTTTACATCTGGAGTTATTTGTGTTGTTTCTCCCCAATTAACATCCACTACGTGCTTCATGCAGGTGCGAATATCTTCCATCTCATATGGGCATCTTTTTCCTTCAGCACCACTAACTTTCAAATAATCAGTCTGCAATAAAAGCATCAAATCACGGGTTGGAGGTGTACAGTAAACTGGACCTTTGTAACCGTACTTGAACAAAACAGGAAGCATTCCAGCGTGATCTAGATGTGAATGCGTCAAAACTACTGCATCTAACTTCTCAATTGGTAAAGCTTCAGGTGCAGTGAAGTACGGCATCGGATCGGTATCGCTAGCGATATTGACTCCGACATCAACCATCACTCTTGATTCGTTTGTTGTAATGTAATGGCAAGCCCTACCTACTTCCCGATAGGATCCAAGAGCAGTTAGACGTGCCCATTGTTGACCTGGTCTTGTTGGCCTGTAGATATTTAGACCAAAGTCCTTCAATAATTTTCTCCTTTCTTTGTGATTTGCTTGCCTATATCCTCGAATGTCATGGACCGTCTTAGAATGAATCGGCGGGGTTCTTTCCACCTTAACCAGCCAGCCACATTTATCCCTGATTTCTTTAATATTTGCACCTTTTCTTCCGATTGCATTTCCTGGTTTGTCGCACTGAATAATCAGTTCTCGTAAGCATTCATCGAAGTAAATCTGTCGAATTTCCACATCATCTGGAATTATTTCTTTGATTATTTTCGTAGTTTCTTCTTCTGACAGCATTATGCTTTCATCAGGTCTTAAGATCACTTTCTTCTTAATGGTCTTAGAAATCTTACCCAAGAACCCTTCCGAACCTGTAAATCTATCCAACATAGTAGTCACAATGACAATGTCACCGGCTTCTAAATCAACTGAATAATCCACTGAATCAGGGATTATCTTGGCTATTTCATCTTTTAATTGTTTAAACGTTTGGCGCATTAACTCACCTTCTCCCACTCCGCCCAATAAATTGGCAGTACCCACTAAGCGTGGTTGCAACATGGAGTTGCGGGAATTGGAATATACTCACTTGAGTAGTTTGGAAATCTCTTGCTCAGAGACTTGCTGGTAGCCGTCTTTAGCAGTAATTACTGCCAAATCCATACCGTTGCCGGAGGCTGCATCACGCTGCCCCGATGCGTGAAGGGCGCGTGCCGCGAGTTTCAATGCTTCGCTTCTATTCATGCCCTCTGTAAAATTGTCTTCTAGGACACCATACATGTATGGAGAGCCTGAACCAGTAGCACAATAAGAATCAGGAATAGAGCCACCTGCGGAGTCGATAGAGTATACATGGCCACCATCTTCATCCACACCTACAATCAATAATTGTACCCAGTGAGGTTTGCCGACTAGAATGTTTGCTGTCATTGTCGCAGCACCCTTGACGGTCATTGGCTGTTGCCGACGAAGTTCAAACAGAGAAATTTCTGCTGATAGAGTTCTTGAAAGTGATTGTGCATGGCCTACGAGACCTGCAGTTGTTAGAGCGAGGTTTTTTCCGATTTGGAATAGCTTCTGCACATTCTTATTTGCAATAAAGTGCCCCATAGTTGCTCTATGATCAGCGCCGACAACGACTCCGTCGGCAAAAGTAATCCCAATTGTGCTTGTTCCAGTCTTTACGACATTCGGTGGTGTATCCATCATCATCAATCTTCCTTGGTGGCGACACCTATTGAACTTTGAGCCGCAATTCCTTCCTGCAATCGGACCCTTATCAACCTCACGAAAAGAATAGATGGAATAATATCGGTCTATAACTGGTCTTTTTTGAACAAATGATAGGGAGGGGTTCTTCAATCGTCGCCATCCCCGTCCAAATATGGCGAGGAAGAGAGATGAGGGCGAGGATGCTCATCAATACTCCCTCGATGCTTTTTTGAACCCTCAAGAGGATTCGGAGGTAGAAGTTCAAAGTACTGATTCCGACGAATCTAATGACGTTCCATCGATGCTTGATTTAGACAACATTGAATCTAATGAAGTAGATCCAGTGGTAGAAGAAATGATTACTCAACCGATAGTTGAAAATAATCCACTTCGCTCTTTTGAAATGCCTAGTTCTCAAAATAATAATGTGAAAACAACACCCAAAACAAAATTGGTTTTTCATGACCTAGAAAAAATGTATCCAAACCCTCCGATGAAGGATGAGACAAATGGATTGGTAATTCATAGAGCGGTTTTACATGACTTGACTGGAATCGGGCAATTGATGGATTGGCTGAGCGATGACCATGGGGCAATAGTTGAAATGAGCCGCCTGATGAAGCGAGATGTTGAATTTACAACAGCTCTAAACAGACTAAACCAATTTATTGAAGGCGATTTAGGAGGACAAATTATCCAACTCACTGAATCTCGATTGATGTTTCTCCCACCAGGCTGTCGCGGATTAAAAGGCTTAGATACTGAAGCATTTGCAGCCGATGATTTAGGACAGAGGCGTTTTTGATGCAACCACAAGCGGTTGACATCCCTTGCCCCGTCTGTTCTATAGAAGGTGAGGTGAAAATGATTGCTCATATTGATGAGATCCCATATTTCGGAGAACACACACAGGTAACCGTTCTTTGCAATGCTTGTGGGTGGAGGCAAACCGACTTTATCCCCGCAGAAGGAAAGAAATCAGGTGCTTGGAAACTCGTTATTGATAGCCCAGAAAAATTATTGGCCAGAGTTATTCGTTCATCTTCGTGTACAGTAAGAGTCGATGAATTAGACCTAGTTGTCAATCCTGGTAGCAATTCAACTGGCTATGTCTCAAATGTCGAAGGTGTTCTAAATCGCTTTGTCGATGTCATCAAGATGGTTTTGCGTGATGTTCAAAACGAAGCTTTACAACATGCTGCAGAAGATATTGAGAAGGGTCTTGAAGATACCATGGAAGCGATTGATAAATTGGAGAAAATGTTAGCTACAATTGAATCGATGAAAGAAGAGGGTTCAACTCCAATCACCTTAGAATTACTTGACCCTAATGGCCATTCAATGATTATTCATGAAGATTCAGTTGAAAGAGAGTTGAATGATGAAGAATTAGCCGAACTACCCGTTGGACCAGATCCACCAGTAATGTCTACCGATGAATAGTTCACCTAGCGTCAGAAGCAAGGAAGTCTTTGACCAAATGAGCAGTTTGGTCTCTCATCTCATGTAGATTACCGAGCCATGATGTTGCTCTTTCTATGCACAGTTGTTTCATTT
>Ga0209035_10000229_pt1 | contig 22897 bp, 21 predicted proteins | sample MarorgKNORR_S2LV_6_FD_188220 | JGI IMG/M metagenome (GOLD analysis project Ga0209035, IMG submission 188220) | Marine microbial communities from the Southern Atlantic Ocean, analyzing organic carbon cycling - AAIW_A/KNORR_S2/LV (SPAdes) (version 2) | ecosystem: Environmental > Aquatic > Marine... | reverse complement strand
TTTTTCTTTCTGGGGATGTGATGGAACTGGTAGACATGCTTGGCTTAGAACCAAGTGCCGAAAGGCGTGGGGGTTCGACTCCCTCCATCCCTACCAATACAATGTAAATATGAAAAAAAGTATTCTAGGTCTATTTATTATCGCTAGTTTATTTTTTATTATTTTTTCAATTTCTTACTCTAATCCAGGAGTAAGCTTACCATCCATTCCTCCAGCTAATTCCAAAGATATTACTTCGCAAAAACTTTCTTGGCTTTCGCGTGCAGCGCTTGATTTTTATTTTGATATTAATATTTGGAGAAAAGCTGACTCAGGATACGTTGCTCTTTTTGCAAAGGATGGGCAACTTATTCACGCAACAGCGAAAGGTATGTCCGATATAAATAATAGCATTCGCATGAATACTAAAACTCGATTCAGAATTGCATCCATGACAAAGCCAATAACTGCAGTCGCAATTTTAATTCTAATTGAAGATGGCTCTATCAATCTTGATGATCCAGTTGAAAAATTTATACCCTCTGCAAAAAAAATAAGGGTTGCTGTATCTGATAATAAATTAGTTACTGAGCCTTTAAAAAGACCGATTACGATTTTTGACTTACTGACATTTACTTCAGGTGCAGGTTATAGCGACTCTCTTGATAATAAAGGGGAGTCAAATCTTGCAAAAATTTGGTCAAAAAATAATATTTTTAAAGGCACTGGATCTTTGGAGGAAAGAGTCAATAGAATAATGGAACTTCCTTTTTTTGAGCACCCAGGTGAAATATGGCGTTATGGTTGGTCAACAGATATTTTAGCAAGAGTTGTTGAGGTAGCATCCAGAAAGAAATTTGATCAATTTCTATATGAGAATATTTTTTTACCTCTCGAAATGAATAATACTAATTTTTTAAGTCAAGAAAATAATGACAATGAAATAGCTAAGGTCTATTCCCGAAATGGCAAATTCAATTTAAATCTTGTAGAAACTCCTAGAAGCAATCCATTAGATTGGACACCAGGAAGTAGTGGTTTAGTCTCTAGCGCCGAAGATTATATGAGATTCGCATTAATGCTTTGGAATGGCGGAGAATACAACGGAAAAAGAATTCTATCTTCAAAATCGATTTCTATGATGACTTACCCTCATATAGAATCTGGAGTTATTACAAACCAAGTTGAAGGCATGGGTTTTGGGTTTGGAGTCGCTGTAGTAATTGATTCAGCTAAATCAATTCAGGTTGATAGAAACAGAGATTTTTTTTGGTCTGGCTCTTATGGCACTAATTTTTTTGTGAGTCCTGAAACTGGGTTGGTTGGAGTGATTATGTCACAAAATCAACCTCCAGAATTTTCTCCTTGGCCAGGATCGTTTGGTGTATTTGTTGCGCCTGCTTTTGGTTTCTATGGTATTTAATATTTTTGGAACTTTATATGCTTTTAAATGATGAAAATTTTCAATCTTTTGTTATATTACCCATATGAAATATTACCTATTGCCAACTCTAGTAATTTTTTTTCTTTTCGGTTGTTCTGAGAATGATTCTTACTTTGAAAGATTATTAAATGCAGACGCTGAAGATGAGTCATGGTTGTTGCATGGAAGAACCTACGATGAATCCAGATTCAGTCCATTAAACGATATCAATGATTCAAATGTTGGAGAACTTGGACTTTCTTGGTCATTTGAAACCGGTACAAATAGAGGCCATGAAACAACTCCAATTGTTGTTGATGGAATGATGTTTATTTCAGCTCCCTGGAGCATGGTCTTTGCATTAGATCCAAAAACAGGTGAGGAAATGTGGTCTTTTGATCCTCAAGTAGATAAAGCCTGGGCGAGGAATGCTTGCTGTGATGTTGTCAATCGAGGAGTGGCTGTTTGGGAAGATCAAGTCATATTTGCAACTATAGACGGCCGTTTAATTTCATTAAACAAGAATTCTGGAGAACTAAACTGGGATGTTTTAACAATTGATAAATCTAAGCCATATACGATTACTGGCGCTCCACGAATTATTAATGGCAAAATTATTATTGGCAATGGAGGAGCTGAGTACGGAGTTCGTGGTTATATTTCTGCATACGACGTTAGTGATGGCGCCATGCTATGGAGATTTTTTACAGTACCTGGCAATCCTGATGAGCCCTTTGAATCCGAAGCATTGGCTGAGGCGGCAAAGACTTGGTCTGGAGGAAAATGGTGGGAAGTGGGAGGTGGAGGAACTGTATGGGATTCGATGGCCTATGATCCTGATCTTAACCTTTTATATATAGGTACCGGCAACGGATCACCTTGGAATAGGTATGTTCGCAGCCCTGGTGGGGGAGATAATCTATACCTTTCCTCAATGGTAGCTATTAACCCAGACAACGGAGAGTACGTTTGGCACTACCAAACAACGCCTGGCGATTCATGGGATTATACGGCTACTCAGCATATGATTTTAGCTGACATGGAAATAGATGGTGCTCTTAGAAAAGTTATTATGCAAGCTCCAAAAAATGGCTTTTTTTATGTTGTAGACAGAACAAATGGAGAATTTATTTCAGCCAACAACTTTGTGCCTATGAATTGGGCATCTCACGTAGACCCTCAGACTGGAAGGCCGGTTGAGCTTCAAGAAACTAATCATAAATTACAACCTGCACTGACAATGCCTGGTCCTTTAGGAGGTCATAATTGGCAACCGATGTCTTACAGTCCAAAAACAGGCTTAGTCTATATCCCAGCTCAAGAAACTTTATTCATATACTCAACTGAATCAGATTTTGAATATAACCGGGGTACGTGGAACACTGCTCAACAAGTTGAAATGACTTATTTACCCAAGGATCCAGACGAGTTAGCCATGGTTGATTCTGCAACCGTAGGTTACTTGCTTGCATGGGATCCAAAAACTCAAAAAGAAGTTTGGAGAGCTCAGTACAAAAGACCTTGGAGCGGAGGCGTATTATCAACCAATGGGAACTTAGTTTTTCAAGGCACATCAGATGGAAGGTTTATTGCATATGCAGCTGATTCTGGAGATTTACTCTGGAGCATGGATACTGGCCAAGGAATTGTTGCTCCTCCTATAAGTTACAAAGTTGATGGGGAACAGTATATTGCTGTTCAAGTAGGATATGGTGGCGCATATGCCCTCTTGGGAGCATTTGAACCAGTCAATGAAAATCCAGCCAGAGATGGCAGGATGATGGTTTTTAAATTAGGTGGCGAGCAACTTGAAGAACCTGTGGCAACTATCGCACAATTAAACCCTACAGTTGTTGAATTAAATACTGACTCACTAACGATTGCCAAAGGAGAGTATGAGTACTATGAGCATTGTGGATATTGTCATGGTCTAGATGCAATTGGCGGAGGAGTTCTTCCTGATTTAAGGATGTTAGATGATCAAGGAAATACCGCTTTTTTAGGCAGTGTTCTTGGAGGGGTGCATGGTAGTGGAATGGCTTCGTTTAAAGATGTTTTAAGTGTAGAGCAAGCAACTCAAATTCATGAATACATTAAACACCGAGCAGTTTTAACTGGGTTTTCAACCGCTGCAGAGCAGTAAACTGCGCTAATTGACCCCCATGGTTTATAATGCGCCATGGATAATAAATACGACATAGCTAAAGATTGGCTTCCAAGATATACAGGCATGCCTGTTGACGACTTTGGAGACTATATATTACTAACAAATTTTCAAAATTATGTTGAGCAATTTGCATCGAGATTTAATTCTGATATTCAAGGTGAGAATAAACCCATGTCTTCTTGCACCAATACTGATGGTTTAAGTATTATTAATTTTGGCATAGGGTCGCCTAATGCTGCCACAATTATGGATTTGTTGGTTGCAAGAAATCCTAAGGGAGTATTGTTTCTTGGAAAGTGCGGCGGACTCAAGGAGACCTCAGAAATTGGTAACCTTATTCTTCCAATTGCTGCCATCAGAGGAGATGGAACTTCTAACGATTATTTTCCTCCAGAGGTTCCAGCCCTACCTTCGTTCAAACTCCATAAGTTTGTATCTGACAAAATTTTAGACTCAGGCACAGATTATCGAACAGGTGTCATATATACAACCAATAGAAGGGTTTGGGAACATGATAAACCATTCTTAAAAAAGCTTAAAAAGACAACTGCTATAGGTATAGATATGGAGGTAGCAACGATTTTTATTGTTGGTCATTACAATGAAATTCCACGAGGCGCCTTATTATTAGTTTCAGACGTGCCTGTTACTCCTGATGGAGTAAAAACGGAAGCGTCAGACAAGACAGTGACCTCTAAATGGGCTGATCAGCATCTAGACATTGGCATTCACGCCATGACTGATATTGGACAAAGTAGAGATAAAATTAAGCACTTTCGCTATTAATTTGCATCAATAAAATCCTGAAAGTAGTTAAATATTTCTTGAGGAGATTTTTCTCTAGCAGTTCTCATCTCATCGTTTGAACCTAAATTAATTGTATTTCCAGCAAGATCTAAAATAAAAATCCGTGGGATACCGTTTTTAATTGAGGGATCAAAAAATTTAAATAAACTCGTATTTATTTCATAATTTCCTACATCTATTTTTAAGATAGAGCATCTTTTATCAAGAAATTTTGTTACGGTAGAAAGTTGAAGCACTCCCTCTAAAAGTCTTGCATCAGGGCACCAATTTGCTCCAAAAATTATAATAGGTTGTTTTTGTTGAGAAGATGTTTCCTCAATAAAACCCTCTAAACAATTCAGACTTAGAGCAATACTTTGAAACGGCATAGGGTGCGGATTTTGAAGATGATCAGCTTTGGTCAATAAAATTTTTATATTCTTCATTTATGCATATCTAAGATTAGTTAATATAATTAAATTAAAAGTGTATTCTAATACCTGATGGACAGATTTATGAAAATTTTATTAGCTGCAATAACTTTGTATTTACTTACAAACGCATTTATTTTAATGTTTCTATATGAAAGTTACCCCATAGCGCCTCAGATTGCTGAGTGGACTCTGGAGGAAATGGCAGAATATAGAGCCAGGATCATTATTCCTGCTTTTTTTCTTACCTTAGTTTATTTTATTTTTCGTTATTTTTCTGGCAAAAATCCAACTTCAGCTTTGTGGCCTATTTATGTTGCGTTGGTTTCATTCATGTTTACCCAGATAATTGGGATTATGGTGTTTTTACCACTCTCTTTTGACGTGGCGATAATGTTTTTTTTAACTATAATTATGTTAATAGTGACTGGCAAAGCTCATCATCGACGTAAAAAAGAGATTTTTTAGGAAAATTTATGATTTGGATCATTCGAATAATTCTTGTTGTGTATGCAGTGCTATATTTTGGTATTGGGGCATGGGCTGTTATTGATCCAGTAAAAGATGCGCTAGGACTATCATATGAAATCCCTTCTTATATGAATGCAGTTGGCTTAAAGGTAATCAGTGAAATTGGTTATTCAGAGGTTGCAGGGTTATATGGTGGAATTAATATGATTGTTGGGCTGCTTTGTTTTTTAGGATTATTTAGTCGAGGAATAGCAGCCTATGCACTTTCGCTTTTAGCATTTCTAACTTTTAGTATTGCTTTAGGGCGTTATTTATTTGCATTGATACCCTCAACGCCCACTTACCTAAATACTTTTTTTGTTTTTGAGGTTTCAACTTTTGTCTTAACCCTCAGTTGTTTTTTGTACATGAGATTTTTATACAATCCCCGAAAGGGACCCAATGTAGATAATGTAGCTGGAAACTAACACCACGCCAGAAATAGCAAATATACTTCTTTTAAATTTTATTTTGGTTAGCGCTAGAGCCAACAAGATAAACACTACACTCATCACCGCAAGAATATAAAAGTCTCTTTGCATAACTGCTGCGCTTAGTTCAACTGAGCCAAAGAATCCAACCAAAGGAATTACAAATACTAAGTTAAATACATTTGAACCAATTATATTGCCTACTACCATCTGATGCTTCCCTTTTCCAAGCGCTGCCATTGTTGCAGCTAATTCTGGGAGACTTGTCCCTAGGGCAATAATTGTAAGCCCAATAATTACTTCAGGGATACCTAAAAGTACCGCACTTTGTTCAGCATAAATCACAGCTATGTTGGCTCCAGCAACCAGAGCAAAAAGGCCAACAAAGGATGCAAATAGGCTTACTGCAAAACTACCATCAACGCTAGACTCTCCTTCGGCCAAACTATCAGTTTTTAATAAAACAAACATGAAAAGTATTAATATCGTAACAAACCCTAGGCTTTCATTAAAAGAGATTTTTCCATCCGCAAGAGTTAAGCCGAGCAAAAGAATTGATAGCCCAAAGGGCATTAAATGCCAAAGCTCAATTTTTGAAGGTTTTGTAACATACAAGCAAGACACCCCAAAGATTAATGCAATATTTGAAATATTTGAACCTATTGCTGTTCCAAGAGCAATTTCCTCATTGCTGTTTAGTACCCCTGATATAGCTACAAATATTTCTGGAGCTGACGTGCCAAAAGCTATTAAAGTCAAACCAATAACCAAGTCACTTACTCCCAAGTGCTTAGCTATGAATGAAGCATGGTCTACAAACTTATTGGCTCCCCAGACTAAAATAGATATGCCAAGAAGCAATAGAAAAATATTGGTAGCTAGTTCCATAGAGTTATTTTAATGCCAATAGTATTGAATTCATAATGAATTCAAGCGAACATGATAACTTAATTAACCAAAAGGATTGTTTTATGAAAATTAATGAATTATTTGGTGTTTCCGGAAAAATTGCAGTAGTTTCAGGTGGCTCAAGAGGCATAGGAGAAATGATTGCCACTGGATTGTTGGCTAATGGTGTGAAGGTTTACATCACAGCACGAAAAGAGGGGCCTCTTGTTAAAAAAGCTAAAGAATTATCAGCAATTTATGATGGTGAGTGCATCCCAGTTCCATGTGATCTTAGTTCATTAGATGGAATTAATGAATTTGTAGATTACATACAATCACAAGAATCCCATATAGATTTCTTAATTAACAATGCAGGCGCATCTTGGGGAGAGCCATATGCTGAATATTCTGAATCAGGTTGGGACAAGGTGATGGATATTAATGTAAAAAGTATTTTTTATCTTACGCAGAAATTAACACCAATGTTAAAAGTAAAAGCTACTTCAGAAGACCCTGCAAGAGTTGTAAACATAGGATCTGTTGATGGGCTGAATGTTCCTGTTATAGAAACTTATGCATATGGAACTTCAAAAGCAGCTGTGCATCATTTAACCAGAGTGCTAGCTAAACGATTGGTTGGAGAGAACATTCTTGTCAATGCAGTGGCACCCGGACCCTATGAGTCAATGATGTTGGGACCGGCTGTAAACCATGATTATTCATTGATAGAGTCTCGTAACCCTAGGAAGAGAACAGGATCACCTGAAGATATTGCTGGTCTTATATTATTTCTATGCTCTAGAGCCGGAGCCTATACCGTTGGAACAATCATTGCATCTGATGGTGGTTTAGTGGGTTGCGCAGGCCATGATTTAAGCGCTCCATGACTCTTTACGAAAAATATATCTTGCCTAGATTATTAAGATTTTTGTGCGGAATGGAGGGCTTTCAAAACAAAAGATCGCAAGTTGTTCCTTTGGCGTACGGAAGAATTGTTGAAATCGGAATTGGCTCAGGACTAAATTTTGACCATTATAATTTTAATAAGATTAATGAGGTGATTGGAGTTGATCCAGCAGTCTCTTCAGTAGCTATAGCCAAATCAAGGGCTTCTAAATTCAACTCTAAAATTTCATTTATTGAATCCAGTGCAGAATCAATAGATTTAAAATCTTTATCTTTTGATTGCGTTGTTATTGGATATAGTCTATGCACAATTCCTCACCCCTTAAAAGCTCTAGCAGAAGCTCACAGACTATTAAAACCTAATGGTTCCTTGCTCTTTATGGAGCATGGCCTAGCTCCTGAAGTTAAAATTCAAAAATGGCAACATCGTTTAACACCAGGATGGAAAAAGATTTGCGGTGGATGTCACTTAAATAGAAACATTGAAGAGTTAATTCAAAATTCAGGGTTTCAATTCAAGGAGTTAAAAAAGAAATATATTAAAGGTCCTAAAATTGCAGCTTTTCAGTATTATGGTGAAGCACGTAAGAATTAGTTTGTTCCAATTTCTTTAAATGCTTCTGCAATAAGGCCTCTCATCCAAACATGAGAACCATCATTATCATCGCTTCCATGCCAAATTAGATACTGTTCTAAAGGCGGCGCTTCAAATGGAAGATTAACGTAACTGAGTCCATGTTTTTTTGCAAATGACTCAGCACAAAGTAAAACGAGATCAGTCGATCTGACAATCTCAGGCGTCACTAAAAAATGTTGGGACCTAAGAGCCATTTCAGGTTGTAGCTGCATTTTTTGCATCTCCATCTCAATCACTGAAGCGCCCCGCCTTCTATTTGAAATATTTATGTATTTTAATTTCATCATTTCATCTAAATTTAAATCTTCAATTTTTGCTAACGGGTGATTAGCTCTATGGGCAATTACAAAGAGATCAGAAAATACTTTCATTGATTTTATATCTTTTGAATTGGGTATAAATGGATCAACTGCAAAACTTAATTCATTTGTTGCCAGCGCATGAGGCACATCAGCTCGTGCAAAGTAAAAACTTTCAATACTGACATGAGGAGCATTTTTTCCAATCTTTTCTAGCAATGAAGCAAGAATCCTACCTTCATTAATATCACCAAGTGAAATTCTAAAAGCTCTTTCACTTTTCTCGGGATTAAATTCATCTGGCTGATTCACGCTTTTTTGCATTAACTGTAGAGCATTCTGAATGTCAGCAATAATATTTTCTGTTTTTTGAGTTGGAATCATTCCACTGCCAGTTCTAACAAACAACTCATCGTCAAACTTTTCTCTTAACCTTGAAAGAGCATTCGAGACAGCTGGCTGAGTTATACCAACGACTTCTGCAGCTTTTGTTAAACTCCCTTCGGTGTAGATAGAATTCATGATTACAAATAAATTCAAGTCGAAAGAACTAATTTTCATTTTTTTAATATCCTATAGATTTGATTAAGTTGAACAGCTATCATACAAAGACTATTTTAGACTGAATATATAACATTCACAAAACTTATACTAGCAGATAGTATCTAGTAATAACAGGAGGCCAGATGAAAGAACTCAAGCCAGAAACCCAAGCATTTTTAGATAGAGTATCCAATTTTATTGATGCTGAGATTAGACCAAACGAAGCTTTATATCAGCAACAAATGGAAGAGGGTGGGCGATGGTGTGTTCCACCAATTATGGAGGAGATGAAAGCAAAAGCTAAGGCTGAGGGATTATGGAATTTCTTCTTGCCTGGATATGAGGGCGACTTTGGAACTGGGCTTTCAAATTTTGAATACGCACATCTTGCCGAAAAAATGGGTGCTGTTGGACTTTCCTCAGAGGTATTTAATTGCTCAGCCCCTGATACTGGCAACATGGAAGTCTTGGAAAGATATGGTACCGAAGAGCAAAAAGAAGAATGGCTCAAACCATTGCTTGCCGGTGAAATAAGATCTGCTTTTGGTATGACGGAACCAGGCGTTGCTTCCTCTGATGCAACCAACATGGCAGCAACAGCAGTTTTAGATGGTGATGAGTATGTGATCAATGGAGAAAAATGGTGGACTTCTGGAGCAGGCGATCCAAGATGCAAGGTTATTATCTTTATGTGCGTTACAGATCAAGATCCAGACTCCCCAAGGCACAAAAGACATTCACAAATTCTTGTGCCAACAGATGCAGAAGGAATTGAAACTCGAAAAATGATGGAAGTTTTTGGTTGGGATGATGCTCCTCATGGTCATGCCCATCTTAAGTTTACTAATGTGCGTGTTCCAAAGAGCAATATGATTCTTGGCGAAGGCAGGGGTTTTGAAATTGCTCAGGGTCGTCTTGGGCCTGGAAGAATTCATCATTGTATGAGAGCGGTTGGCTTGGGCGAAAGAGCTTTACAGATGATGTGTGAAAGATCTCAAAGCAGGGTGGCTTTTGGTAAGCCTCTTTCGCAGTTAGGCGGCAACATGGATATCATTGCAAATTCAAGAATTGAATTAAATATGGCAAGGCTTTTAACACTTCAAGCAGCTCATATGATGGATACTGTAGGCAATAAAGTTGCTGCAAGTGAAATTGCTCAGATTAAAGTTATCGTACCAAATATTGTTTGTGATGTTATAGACAGGGCAATTCAGATGCATGGTGGAGCAGGTGTCTCGCAGGTATTCCCATTAGCAAGATTCTACGCTGGCATGAGAACACTGAGATTGGCTGATGGGCCAGATGAAGTTCACAGAAGAGCAGTTGCTAGACACGAGCTTGGAAAATATCCTAGCTAGTGGCAGTAAGTTCTAACTTAATTTTTTATGATACTGAAACCACAGGGCTGTTAAAAGACTTCTCTCAGATTCTTCAATGCGGTTCAATTCAAACAAACCGTAACTTAGAAGTATTAAATGAACAAAATCTAGGGTGTGCTCCTTTGCCTTGGGCTATTCCTCATCCGATGGCAATGGTCACCAACAAGAAAACAAATCTTTTCCATTCTAATGTTTCTCATTATGAATTAATGCGAGATCTTAATAGGCAGTGGCGTCAATGGACTATTGATCAACCAGCCGTTTTTATTACCTTTAATGGCATGGCTTATGACGAAGAGTTAGTCCGCAGACAGTTCTATTGGAATCTCTTTGAGTCATATTTAACAAACACCAACGGAAACGGGAGACTGGATATCTTGCTCATGATGAACAATATTGCAGCGTTTTCATCAGATGTTTTAAATATCCCATTATTTAATGGCGGCCCAGGAGTTAGCTTAAAACAAGCAGATATCGCAGAGGCCAATGGCATCGAAATTGGAGATGCTCATGATGCTATTGCAGACTGCAAGTTGATGATTGGTTTGTTAGAAAAGATCAATGCTACAAAACCTGAATTAATTGATTTCTTTTTAAGTATCTCTACGAAATCTGGTGTGCAAGCAGCTGTTCAGCAGCCTGGTTTTCTAGCCTTGGGAGAGGTTTTTAGACGCGAAATTTTTAAATACCCAGTTGTTCCATGTGGCAGCAAAGCACCGAATGATTTAATGTTTTTTGATTTAAGTTTTGATCCAGATGAAATATTTGAAATGGATACCCAAGAAATATACTCATTAGTTCAAAAACCAGGTAAATCAGGACCTTTTAAAAAGTACGGAATTAATAAAACCATTCCTATTTGTCCAAGCAGCATGATAGATAATAAAGATATTTTTGATATGGATTTTGCTATCTTAGAGAAGAGAGCAGAGCAAGTAAGAGAAAACACAGAATTTCAAACTCTTGTTAGCCAAGCGATGGCAGATAAGATTGATAATTGGAATAATGAGTATGATCACATAGAACAAATGATCTATGCAGGAGGCTTTCCATCAAAGCAGGACAAAGAGCTTATGGCTGCTTTTCATAGAATTGATTCAGCCGAAGAGCGAATTAAGATTTGTAGAAATATCACAGATGAGCGACATAGATTGTTTGCAGAGAGACTTATATGTCAGTTTTATCCTCAAAAGGCTCCCGAAGATATGACAGGTCGATTTCAATCGCTTATTAACCAACGCTTGAATGAAGAGGGCCCATGGGGATCTATGGACAAAGTTATGGCCGAATTAGAAAAACTTTTAGATCAAGACAATTCAGAAGAAACTCAAAATATCCTCCAAGAAACGAAAGAGTTTTTAATCCAGCGCGCTAATTCTCTATAGACAATACAAACTACTTTAGAGGACCTCAAGTTAACTTATCTTATTATTATTGTGGCTGTATAATACTCAAGCATTTTATAGACCCGTAGCTCAGTCTTGGTTAGAGCGCCGCATTGACATTGCGGAGGTCGATGGTTCGAGTCCATTCGGGTCTACCAATTTTTTATCCTGGAGGGATAATGAAAATTTTTACATACCTCACCTTATTTTTATTTTCTATTTTTTCTTTAGATGCTGATGCCTATAAAACTCCAATTAACAAATGGATAGAGTCATCACCCGAGTCACTGGGGATCAAATCCAAAAAAGTTAATTCTTTGTTTACCCAAGCATTTGAAGATGATGCAACACAAGCAGTGGTGCTAATTAAGGATGGCCATTTAATTGCAGAACAGTATGCTGAAGGGTTTAATGCCAAATCGTTTGGCACTTCATGGTCTATGGCTAAGAGCTATTATGCAGCTTTAATTGGAATTTCAATTGATAAAGGTGAGATTAACAGCTTGGATGATCCAGTGTCGATGTATATAGATCATTTTGATGATGAGAGATCTAAAATTACCATTCGACAGATATTAAATATGACTAGTGGATTAGAGTTTCCAGAAGATGAACATGAGCGGATGTTTTTACAGCCTGACCAGCTTGCTTATGCGAAATCAATAAAAAAAGAAAAAGAGCCAAATCTCCGCTTTGAATATAATAATGTTAATTCTATGTTGCTCGGAGATATTTTATTTTCTGTAACAGGAATAAAAGCTGACATTCTCTTATATAAAAGAATTCTTAACCCAATAGGCATCAATCAAAGTACTTTATGGAAGGATGAGTCAGGTAATGTCTTGAGCTATTGTTGTATTGATATGTCTGCAAGAGACTATTCACGTTTTGGTTTATTATTTGCTAACGATGGAAAATGGGGTGATAAGCAAATCATCAGCAAAGAATATATAGATGAGACATTCACAACGGTATGGGATTTTAAGAAATATGGTCAGCCTGGAGGAGGTTATAGCCTTCATTGGTGGATGAGCAAAGATGACGAAGAAGGACAGATCTTTAATGCTAGCGGTAAATTTGGACAATATACTTTTGTTGATAGAAAAAATGGCATAGTGTTTACCCGCATTACTAAATACCACCCAACAGCAGGCTCACAACAAAAATGGGGAGAATATAAATGGTTAAGAGAAATACCTTCTATAGAGACAACAGTGAAAGTTTGGAGGTTCCTCGAAGATGAGGGACTAATGAATCTAAAGGATGGGTCTATTCAAGTGCCAATTACTCGAATGGATGGAGAGCAAAAGGAATTTAGAGAAAACTTTTTTTCAATCGTAGATTTAATTGCCGATTTGTCCCGAGAAGATTAATTTAAGTCCAAACAAATAAAATCATTGGGATAGAAATTACAACAATCACAAATTCTAGGGGTAAACCTAGTCGCCAGTAATCCCCAAATTTATAGTTGCCTGGCGCCATTACCAAGGTATTACATTGATGTCCGATGGGAGATAAAAAAGCGCAACTTGCTCCAACTGCAACAGCCATTAAAAACGGCTCTACTGGTTGGCCAACTTGAAGCGCTAAGTTTGCTGCTATTGGTGCCATGATTACCGCAGTTGCAGCATTATTGATTATGTCTGAAACAAACATAGTAATCACAAGAATGACCAATATCAGCCATGGAAGAGCCATTCCCTCGGTTGTTGAAGATATGAAATTTGCAATATTTACTGAAATACCTGATGTTTCCAAGGCTTGACCCACGGGAATCATTGCTGCAAGCATTACCACAACTGGCCATTCAATATTTCGATATAAATTTCCATTCAAAACTTTTATTGAAATAAAAGCAATTACGCATAATAAAAATGCAACAACGATATTCATGATATTGAATGCAGTTAATCCAATTGCGATACCAAAAAAAATTAAACTTTTAAGCAATCGACTTCTACTTGGGATGGTTTGTAACTCTCTTTCCATTAATGGCATTAAGCCTAAATGCTTAATTCGCTCTTTTACACCTTCATCATCAATTGTACGAACTCCTAACAGCAAGACATCCCCAACCCTAAATGCTTCTCGAGCTAGCCTTGTTCTAAATTTTGCTCCCTGTCTCCACAAGCCAAGCAATGCTAAGTCTTCTGAAGCTAATCTTTTTAAGAATTCATGCTTTCTTCCCACTAATCTTGATCCAGCAGTAACCATGACCTCAATTTCTGCTAGGTCTGATTCTTGAATAGTATTTAGATTTTCTGCAATCTCAAATCCTAACGTTTCTTGGATAGATGAAATGTCGTCAGGAGAGGTTTTTATCACCAAAATTTGTCCAGGTTGGATTTTTGTTGCCATGGACACCCTTGATACTGCACCTGTTTCATTAACAATCCCTAGGACTTCTGTTTCTGGACCAGAAATTTTCTTAATTTCAGAGAGCCTTAAACCAATGGCTGTACTATCATCCTTTACAGTTACTTCAAACAAATAATTTTTTAGATCAATTAGACGAGTTGTGTCTGCCGAACTTTCTCTAACTTTTACAAGTCGATAGCCTACAAGTGAAATAAATAAGATACCTAAAATACTTACAGCCAAGCCAACCAACGAGTAATCAAAAAAATTAAAACTTACGCCAGTATATTCTTGCCTGTACTGAGCAATAATAATATTAGGGGGCGTCCCAATGACTGTATTCATTCCGCCCAAGATACTAGCAAAGGCAAGAGGCATCAGAAACTTAGATGGGTTCCATTCCATTTTTTGACAGACTGATAAAGTAATAGGAAGCAATAAAGCCATGGCCCCAATGTTGTTCATGAATGAGGACAAGAAGGCTGCCACAATCATGATCATCACAAGATACTGATTTTCACCAAGAGTTAGCCTAGAAATTAAATTGCCCGCCAAGCTCACCATACCGGCTTCTTGAAGACCTTTACTTATTAATAAAACAAGAGCCACTGTTACAACTGCAGGATGCCCAAAGCCTGAAAATGCATCATCTGCAGGAACTATTCCAAGCAAGACCAATGCAGCAAGACATATTAAGGTAACAGCGTCATAACGCCATTTACCCCAAATTAGAAGACCCATTAGGATTACTAATGCCGTCGTTAGAATAACTTGATCAGTCATGACAGCTCTTTACCCCAATTACATTCATTTAATAGCTAATAGATGGCGGTCTTTTTCTAATCATCACCTTGATCTGGAGCAGCAATATTAGAAATATTTTTTGAAGCAAGACCATCAGTAGAATACTTCGCCGGATCAATTGATTCTGTATTTTCCATATAAATAGATGTGGACGGATATGCAAATTCAGATCCATTGGCCCTAACTATTTTAATTATTTCAAAAATAAGGTCTTGTTTTATTTTTGAAAAATCAGTTAATCCAACAGGCTTTGCGTAGCACAGCACCTTAATGTCTATAGAGCTTGCCGCTAATTCTGCAGTTCTTGCAAAAGATTCTTGATCAGGATGCACCACTAACTGATCTGAATTAGCAAGATACTCTGTAATGCTTTCACAAATCTGAGCTAATTCTTTTTGTGTAGTTGTATAGATTAAATTTATAGTCCAATAGATTCTTCTATATTCCATCTTTCCATGATTAATGACTTTTACATCAGAAAGATCTTTATTCGGAACCAACATAGGAGCAGTATCAAACATTCTGACCACGGTTGATCTAAAGCCAATGTCTTCTACCATGCCATGCAATTCACCCGGCACTTCAATTCGATCTCCGGGTTGAAATCTATTCTCTCCAATTATCAATATCCCAGAAATTAGATTTTTAAATAAATCTTGGGCACCTAATGCTATAGCAACAGAAAAGAGGCCCAACCCGGCAATCAAAGGGCCAATTTGAATTCCAAATATATCAAAAATAACTCCAGCACCAATTACCCAAATAATCATTCTCGCTGAACGCTCCAGCCACATTGTCATTGATTTAGTAAGAATAGCTGTTGAAGTAAATGCTTGAAAAATTGGAGTAATGCTGTTTGCAAGGGTGCTAAAAATAGTAAAAGCAATCAAGGCCTTAATTAAATTAGTTGCAAACAAGTCAGCCATACCTGAAAGAGGTAAATATACAACGATCAAATAGAGAGCTATGGTTAGTGGTATTAATCCTAAAGGTTTTTTTAACGCTTCAAGTAACACATCATCTATTTCAGACTCGGTATTGGCTGTTAAGCTCTCTACCCATCTTATTACTCTATTAGTGAATAGTGCCCTAGTGATTGCTCCAGCTATAAAAATAAGCATTGAAATAATGATTTCGGTAAGACCAATACCTAGAAATCCTTCATTCCAAACATTTGTAATAATTTGTATTAATCCATCCATAATATCTTCTATATTTTTAAGTCATTGTATTATAGAACAAACTGATTTAATTGACTGATTGAGCTATTTGGTTGTAAATAAAACACTTATCTTTATCATTACAAGCATATGAATAGTTTTGTAGATTTTTTTCTAAGAATTAGAAATAGCAAAGTTTTTAATGGGATTGTAATAGCTGTAATTCTAGCCTCTGCATTATATGCTGGCGTTAGTTCTTATGATATTCCTTTTGAGTACGCTTTTTATTTAGATTTATTTAACTACGCAATCACAGTATTTTTTGTTATAGAAATAGTGATCCGCATGATTTCAGAACGCTCTATCATTAAATTTTTTTCAGACGGCTGGAATATTTTTGATTTTTTGATTGTGACTATTTCTCTTGTACCTATTAATAATGTTGAGAGTATATTTGTTGCAAGGTTGCTTAGAATTATCCGTGTGCTTAGAATCATTACAGTTATCCCAGCCTTCCGCCAGATAATAGACTCCTTGGTTAAAACATTTCCTCGAGTAGGTTTTATAGCTTTATTGATGTTTATTTTTATGTATGTCTGGGGAGCAATTGGTACCATGTTCTTTGGCCTCATAGATCCAGAGCATTGGGGCAATATTGGCTTAGCACTTATTACCCTTGTTCAAGTCGCGACCTATGATGATTGGGCTGCAATTATGGGCGAGGTAATAGATGTTTATCCTTTTGCTTGGGTTTTCTTTGTTTCTTTTATTATTGTTAATGCAGTTATTTTATTGAACATGGTGATAGGCGTCATTGTTGATGTGATGACTGGCGGGAGCGGCATAGATGAAATAGTGCACCCGGAAGACAAAGACACTAATAACTAACTTTTTGCAAACACTCATGAAAAGTTCTCTCGTCCACGTTTCCACCTGATAGCATTACCAACGTTCTCGAACCTTTAAATTTTTCTTTATTTGCTAAAAGGCATGCCAGTGCAACGGCTCCACTTGGTTCTAACTTCAGATTTAATCGATTAAAGGCAAAACTCATCGCTTCACAAACCAACTGATCTGAAGCAGATAAACCTTTTACCTCATAGTGCTGATTAATAGCAAAAGGAATTTCTCCTGGGGTTGGGGTTAAAAGCCCATCACAGAGACCGAATCGATTGATATCTACGCTCACTCTTTCTCCTTTATCAAAAGATTGTTGATGATCATTCCATTCTTCTGGCTCAGCAGTGTAAACATTACAATTTGGGTTGATGTGTTTCAGAGAAATACATGAACCTGCAGTTAGACCACCGCCACCTGCGCAAATAATTGCATTATCAATCTTAGGATTATTGGCATCATGAATTACCTCATAAGCAGCTGTGCCTTGTCCATAAATTGTTGCCAAAGAATCATAGGGGTTGATGATGACCAAGTTCCTCTCTTTAGCAATCTCTCGACTGATTTCCTCTCTATTTTCATTTCTGCGGTCATAAAGAATTACTTCAGCGCCCAACTCTTGTGCAGTATTAATCTTTTTAACTGGAGCATCTTTAGGCATTACAACGGTTGCGGGAGTATTAAATACTTTAGCTGCATGAGCAACCCCTTGAGCATGGTTTCCAGATGAATAGGCGATAACTCCTCTTCTGAGTTCTTCATTATTAAGTCTTGAGATGGCAGATAAGGCTCCTCTAACCTTAAAAGAGCCAGTTAGTTGAAGTGACTCAGGCTTAAACAGATATTTTCCACCGAGCTCTTCATTTAAATCTGGACAGGTTACCAACTGGGTATGATTGATGTGGGGAGAAATCCGTTGATATGTTTTTACAACTTCATCAAACCAAATGTCCGGTTCAATCTTCATGCTGTAAATTTTTAGATGTTAGATCTAATATTAAAAAAGGTACGTATGCTACATAGAACAAGAAAATACCCAAAGGTATAACTCCTATTAAATGACGAGGTGGAGGTGGAAAGGAGTCCATCAATGAGGCTCCGTCAGGCTTATCAACAAGGAACCAAAAATTAGCTGGCGGCCCCATTAAGATGTTAATAATATATACGCCTACTAGTAAAATAGATGTTGTAACTATTACCTTTGGTATATCAGCCAAATAAGGTCTGTCACGCTTTACAATCAGCACATAAAATACAGCTAGCAATATTAAGCTGTGGCCAAAAAAGAATGGAGTATATTCTCCATGAGGGAATGCAAATTCTAAGTCCGGGGTTAACAGAGCCATTGTTGCTCCACATATCCCCCAGAAATAAGCACAATGAAATAAAAGTTTAGGAGCATTATCCTTTAGCAAAAAAATAACGAGAGCAATCGATGAGAAATCACACATATGCAGCGGGAGTTCATCTTGCCATGGCAGATCGAATAATAGGATGTCATAAATTGGTTGAGTAACTAAATGTAGCATAATCAGACCAGCTACTATTTTTGCACCGTTTGCCTTAATTGAGTCGGATTTATTTTTATATAAGCTTGGAAATCCGATAATTACTATCACGCATAGCAAAAGGGATATGAGATGTTGAAAGCCAAAAATTTGAAAAGGTAAGTCGTCCATTTAAAAAAAGTTATTTAGGTCTATTTTATATCAGACTTTTCACAAAATATATCTTCATCAGAGAGCTGTTTTTATCAGTAGTCATATTTTACACTGCATCCGTAAGCCACAGTATTTGATATTTCGAGCTCAGAATTTTTTAATACTGCATCAAGTTGAGTGCTAATGTAGTTTACTGAGTCATTGAACGATGCGTCAAAAAATTTCATTCCTTGCCCAATGTCATCAATTGCTCCTTTGTACCTAAGAACGCCTGTTGCATCAATCATAAACATATGAGGCGTTGTTTTAGCACCATACTGCATACCAATTTTTCCAGATTCATCCAACAAAACATGGGTTGGGCTTGCATTTCGAGACATGGTCAATTCATTTGCTTGATCCCCAGAGACATGACCTTGATCGCCAGGAGTTGATGAAATAATACTTAACCAGATAAAACCTTTTTTTTGAGCAGCTTTTTGGACAGCTTGCATATTTTTTTTACTGTAATGCCTCGCTACATATGGGCATTCATGATTCGTCCACTCCAATATTACTGGCTGACCAATAAAATCAGACAATTGAACATAAACCCCATAACTATTTTGTTCCACAAAATTAGGTGCAGGCTCATTTAATTTAGGATCATGTAACTTAATTTCAGCGCTGAAAGCATTGAAACTAATTAAAAGCAGGGCAGTTATTGCAAGGGCTTTCATTGCATACCTCGAATTAAAATAGCTTCTGTTAAAACAGCTGGCAGTATTTTTGAGCTCTGCATCCCTGGTTTCCAGAAAACATACAAAGGGACACCGCTGCGTCCATATTTAGACAAGCTCTTTGTAATATTTTCATCTCTATTCGTCCAATCTGCTTTTATGTATCTAATATTGTTATCTTCTAAATATTTTTTAACGCTAGCTCTTCCAAGGCTAGTTTTCTCATTGGCTTGGCAGGTAATGCACCAAGCAGCAGTAAAATTAATTAAGTAAGCCTGATTTTTTTCTTGCAGGTCTGATTCAAGCGAGACGTTCCAACCTGAATTAGTAGTGCCTTGTTCTAAATTAATTTGAGTGACTGGGATGTTAGTAAAAAATTGGATACCCGCAACAACAGTTAAGGTTAGTCCAATCCATTTAATTGCATTATTAAAAGTTGCAATCATCCAGATCGAGATAGCCAGAGCTAGACTTAAGACAAGAAGTTGAATCAAGGCATCGCCTGAAGTTTGCAGCATAAATACCCACATAAGCCAGAGCGCTGTTGCCATCATTGGAAAGGCAAAAAATTGCTTTAAAGTCTCCATCCATGCACCTGGTTTTGGAAGCGCACTAATCCATTGAGGCTTTAAAGCCAGGGCTAAATAGGGACCAGCAAATCCTATGCCCAGGGCTAAAAAGATAGGCAGAGTGGCAAAAGAAGGTTGAAGCAAAGCATATCCAATCGCCGCTCCCATAAAGGGTGCAGTACAAGGCGATGCTACCACCACTGCTAGGACGCCGGTAAAAAAGGAGCCTGAATAATCATTCCTTGATTGTGCGTTTGATCCAATTGAAGTGAGACCTTTTGCCATGTTGATGTCTGTTAACAATATCAGTCCAATACCAAACATGATGAGTGTTAGCACACCAACTATTTCTGGTGATTGCAACTGGAAACCCCATCCAATCATCGCACCAGAGGATCTAATAAAGATTAAGGTAGATGCAATCAGTAAAAAGGTAAATAAAACACCGCTAACAAAAGTTAATGCATGATTTCGAATTTTTGCATGATCATTGCCACCCATAGCAACAAAGCTCAAGACTTTAAGAGATATTACAGGAAAGACACAGGGCATTAGGTTTAAAATTAAACCACCAAGCAATGCAAAGATGATAGCTGAAAATAATGACATGGTTGGCGTCGAGATTTCCAGAGCTTCTTTAACTTGATAGCCTTGGCTGTCTAAACGCAGTATGCCTGAAAAGCTTTCAATCTCTGAGGTAAGAGCTGGGATACTGATCTCAAAAGTTTGATTGTCGATTTGATTAAGATCTTGAACGGATGTGTAAGTAAAAAGTCCATCTTCTCTTGGAAAAAAATATGCTTCAGAGAACATTTTTGGTGCTTGAAATTGAATTTTAATTGTCTCGTCAGAGACTGATGTCTTTGTATCAAGAAAATCAATGGGAAGATTTTTGATGGTCTGCTCAAGCATGAGACTTGGTTTTGCAGTTGAGAGATCAATATTTAATTCAGCCTCCTCAGGAATACAAATATCTGAACAGATTAAAAAAGAAAATTTAAGGCTAACAATAGAAAGGTCTGAGTCAATAGCTCTAAAAACTTTAAAGGGAAAAATGACATCTCCTTCATAGCCATAAGTCATTAATGGAGGGTAGGGGATGGTTACTGGTGTTGGCCACTCAACATTTTCGATAATAATATCTTCATTTTGAACCCAACTTGCTTCAAATGCGCCTCCAGAATCTCCTGGATTTTCCCAATAGGTATGCCAACCTTCTTTCATTTTTAGCCTCACACCAAGGTAAAAAGACTCTTGCTGGGTATCTTGAAGATTTGTAACCAAGCTTGCCTCTGCATGACCGGTGTTAACTGGAGCTGCGGTAGCCAAAGAGCATAGTAAAAAGCTAAAAGTTATAAGGGTGTTTCGCATGCGAATATTCTAAAGCATTGTTATAAGAAAAGGGGAGCTGTTGCCCCCCAATTCTTTTTGGATTAATTTACTTTGCTCTTAAAACTTTAGGAGTCTTAATATCAATTAAACGTGGTTTTTGAGCATCTGGAATAATTTTTTCTAATGCAAGGGTTAACATCCCATTAACTAATTCTGCACCATGCACTTCAACATTTTCAGCAAGCGTAAATTGCTGTTTAAATGCTCGCTGTGCAATGCCCTGATATACCACTTCATTTGAATTTTGAATCAGCTCAGCTTTTGGACCTTTGTGCTCAATGGTTAAAACACCTTCTGCCAGCTCAATATTAAGATCTTCACGAGCAAGACCTGCCACAGCTACATCTATAAAGATTTTATTTTCATCTCTTCTAATGTTGTAGGGCGGATAGCTTGAAGATTTCTCTGTGGTTTCAGAGAATCTCTGCAGTCTATCAAATAGGTTTTCAAACCCTAACACACGAGTGGTTAGGAACGGATCGGTAAAATTAAGTACCATAATATAGTCCTCCTTAGTAGCGACTAACTAATATGCATATCCTTGCGGCACATGCGGTTAATAAACGTGGACCCAAGTGGCATCCACATACCTTATTTAAGATCAAATAAGAAAAATTCAAGACCAAAGATTTTTTTTAATCCCAATGAGTTACAAATTTTTTAAGATCTAGCTGTGGAATTTTTTTTATTGTTCCTGAGGGAGTTCCAACATAGAGATAACCAATCACTTCATGCTCCGAAGACAGGTTAAAATATTTAATTATTTCTTGATTTAAGGCTAGCTGACCCGTTCTCCATATACCTGCAAAGTTTTGTGCATGAAGTGCTAAAAGAATATTTTGAGCTGCAGTTGCGGTTGAGAGGAGCTGCTCAACTTTTGGAACTTTTGGGTGTTCAGTAATTTTAGTAATAAGCACTATCACCATTGGCGCTCTATAAGGAGCAGATTGATATTTTTCTAATTGTTCTGGGGTAACCTCTAAAATATTCTCTCTTGCAAAGTCTACAAAAAGTTTAGAAAGCTTGTCCAATCCCTTCCCTGTTACCTCAATAAACCTAGATGGTCGAAGCCATGCATGGTCTGGTGCTCTTAATGCAGCAGTATAGACAGTATCCATCTGTTCTTTTGAGGGAATGGGCTTGCCTAGCTCCCGTGGTGAGTTTCTAGACAGAAGATTTTTGATTGCATCCATGGGCTTATTCTAAGTTATCTTTAATCTTTTTTAGAAAAATACTGCTATCTTTTCTTGGATAGGATTACACTTATTAATAAATCTTTATACCTAATGAATAAGCAATCATGGAAATAACACTTTTATACACATCACTTATCGCTATCTTGGCCGTTTTTCTTTCATTTAAAACTGGGTTAGTGAGAGGAAAAACTAACATCATGTTAGGAGAAGGCGACTCAGCAGAACTGCTTCAGTCAATTAGGGCTTTTGGAAATCTGATTGAGTATGCCCCATTAGCATTAATTTTATTAGGCCTATTAGAGATGCAGAATATTCAGGAATGGAAGCTGCATTTGATTGGATCTCTATACTTCTTATTTCGCATTTTGCATGCCTAT
>Ga0209035_10000227_pt1 | contig 22923 bp, 18 predicted proteins | sample MarorgKNORR_S2LV_6_FD_188220 | JGI IMG/M metagenome (GOLD analysis project Ga0209035, IMG submission 188220) | Marine microbial communities from the Southern Atlantic Ocean, analyzing organic carbon cycling - AAIW_A/KNORR_S2/LV (SPAdes) (version 2) | ecosystem: Environmental > Aquatic > Marine... | reverse complement strand
CCATATGTTGATGCTATAAAATGCCTGTTGGGTGTTAGCAAATATCCTTTATTAATTGTAATATATAAATCCTTATACATTTTTTGTTCTAAAGAAATATCAGGAGATATTAAAAAACCTCCTAGGGTATCAACACCTCCGCCACCACCAGCTCCAATACCAAATTTGCTAATTATATGTGTGCTGTTGTTATTGAAAGAAAGATGATATCCACCGCCAAATAGAATGTCCATGTATCCAGCTGGAATTCCATGATAAGCGCCATCTGCCCTAAAAAAAATAAACCAATTGTCACTGATATAAGAATTCAGTTCAAATCCTGCCAAACGGATTGTATTTCCAACTAAATTACTGCCGCCAATGTTTTGTGACTTTCCGATTACTGAAAGATTGTTTAAATGGAATAGTAAAGAAATTCGGCTGGATGTTTGATTCCAGGTTGTGGTTTTTAACTCTTTGAATGTATGTATTTTTTCTTTAGAGGAAAACGAAGCGTGATCAAACGAAACAGGAATCTGAAGACCAATATTTAATTGCTGATTGTTGATGTTTCCTTTGTCAAAGAAATTGATAGCACTATATCCTGCAAAAGCAGAAAAATTCTTGAATTGATATCCTAGGTTTGCGTGTGGCATTATAAAAGCACCGCCACCATCAGGAGCACTGGCGCCGCCGCCGCCGCCAATATGGATACCTGTGTCTAAAAATAAATGCTCAGATAAGTTTATTTTAATTCCAAGGTTTGCACCAAGTGTAAACAATCCACCTCTTTTACCATGTATAGATCCGTAAAACCCTAATCCGCCATAAACAGATTTGTTCAGCCATAAGTTATAATGAACTCCTGCAAGGCCCATGTTATTTTCTGGTTTTCCAAATTTATCAGTCGGCATTTTTACAGATGCATAGTCGATCGTAAGAAATCCTTTTTGGGTTTGTTTTTGAGGAACTGAATTATTTTCTTGTGAGAATAATGCAACCCAATGGCATAGCATTAAAAACAGTAAAAGTGTCTTTTTCATATCAACATAAAGTTAAACAATTTGTCTAGGATTGGCATAAACCGTCATTTTGTTCTCTCGGCTAAAACCAATTAGGCAAATTCCAAATTCTTTGGCATAATCAATTGCCAAACTAGAGCAGGCAGAAACTGCTATAATAATAGAAATTTTCGCAAAAAATGCTTTGGATATTATTTCGTAAGATACACGTCCGCTTACCAATAAGCAAAAAGATTGCTTTAGTTTTTTGTCATTGATTAATTGTCCAACTGCTTTGTCTACTGCATTGTGCCTTCCGATATCTTCTTTTATTGTGAGCAGTTGGTGTTTTTTGTCAAAAATAGCAGCCGCATGAGAACCGCCTGTATGTTGAAAGGTTTTTTGTGAGGCACTCATCTGTTGATACATTTCTTTGATGTATTCTGATGAGAGTGCTTGTTTGTTTTTTAAGGCAGCTCCTTTTATCTCGATGTCTTCTAATTTTTGCTTTCCACAAATTCCGCAAGAAGATACCGAAAGTAGCGTGCGCTTATTCAAATACCCTTTTCCGAGTTTATTTAAAGGAATCGTAACGTTGATAATAGAGAAGCCATTTTCTTTTTCTTCGACAATCTGAAGGTTTAAATTTTCGTTTCCTTTGTAAATGTCTTCGGCATATAACAAACCCCTAATCAATTCAACATCATCGCCAGGAGTACGCATTACAACCGTATAAGATTCGTCATTGATATTTATTTGCAAGCCGGCTTCAACAACAATTCCGTCAGTCACCTGTGCTCGTTGCTGATTGTTTATCTGAATACCTTCATAGTGTAAGAAACGTGTCATGGGATCAGTTTAAATTTTTTCAAAATCTACAGCAACCACCTTATATTCAGGAGTCATCGTTGTTTCATCACCTACACTTCCTGTGATGATATTGATAAATACCTCAGGCTGATGAAAGGTTGTTCTTAAAATGCCTTTTTTTACATTTTTCGAATATTTTACATGAATGTTCACCGATCCTCTGTCAGAAAATATACGAACAAGCTCATGATCATCAATCCCTTTTCTAATGGCATCTTTTGGGTTTACTTCCAATACGTCTTTATGTAATAATTGTTGATTGTCGGTTCTTCGAGTCATGGTTCCAGAGTTGTAATGTTCCAATTCTCTACCGGTAGTCAATATAAAAGGATATTGTTTTCCGTGTTCCACAATTTCTGGAGATTCTTCAAAATCGAAATAATGAAAAGTTCCAATGCCTTTTTTAAAGGCGCCATCTATATGTAACATTTTAGTATCTGTTCCATCTTCTTTTATGGGCCATTGCAACCCGTTTTTCCCCAACCGATCCCAAGTTAAACCTTTCATAAAGGGAATTACATCTGCAATTTCTTCAATGATCTTTTCGGCATCATAGATTGCTCCGGTTGGTTGGTCATATCCCAATCTACTCATCATGTCAATAATAATTTGACCATCAGGTTTTGTGTTTCCTATTGGTTCAATCACCTTGTTTACACGTTGTACTCTACGTTCTCCATTTGTAAAGGTTCCGTTTTTTTCAAAATAAGAAGCAGCAGGCAATACAACATGTGCCATTTCTGTAGTGGCAGTCATAAATAATTCTTGTACCACTATCAGTTCTAATTTTTCAAAAGCTTTAATACTATGATTCGTGTTTGGATCCGTCATAATAGTGTCTTCACCCATAATGTACAATGCTTTTATGTTCCCATCGAGGGCAGCATCCAACATCTGCGGAATTTTATAACCTTCTTTTTCTGGCATTTTCTCCACGCCATATTTATCAGCATAGTAGCGTTGCACTTCGGGCTTATTAATGTCCATATATCCAGCACCTTGATGCGGCTGAACACCCATGTCTGCAGCCCCTTGGACATTGTTTTGTCCACGAAGCGGATTCAGTCCTGCTCCATTTTTACCAATATTTCCTGTCATCATGGCCAAATTGGACAGCAACATAATGGTTTTAGTTCCTTGGTAGTGTTCGGTGACTCCTAAACCATGAAACTCCATAGCTCTATCTGCTTTGGCATATGCATGGGCTGCTTTGCGAACTAATTTTTTTGAAACACCCGTAAGTGTTGCCAATTCATCCATATCTAAATCAATCACATGACTTTTGAATTCCTCATACTTTTCTGTATAGGAAGTAATAAAATGTTCATTAACTAAATTATCGGTAACAATGTAATGCCCCATCATATTTAAAATAGCCACATTAGTTCCTGGTCTTAATTGTAAATGATAGGTTGCCAATTCTGACAATACCGTTTTTACAGGATCCACCACAATAGAGGTAATGCCTTTCATAAAGGCTTGTTTTATTTTTGCACCCGTAACAGGATGTCCTTTTACGGGGTTTGCTCCGAATAAGAAAATGGCATCTGTATACTTTAAGTCTTCCACCGAATTTGTTGCTGCGCCAGTTCCAAAAGAGCGTTGCATTCCCATAGCAGTAGGAGCGTGGCACACTCGTGCACAGCCATCTATATTGTTTGTTCCAATCGCAACACGAATCATTTTTTGCATCAAATAATTCTCTTCATTGGTGGCTCTTGATGATGAAATTCCGCCAATGGCATCAGCTCCATACTTGTTTTTGATGCTGATGAGTTTTTCGGTAATAAAATCATAGGCTTCCTCCCAGCTGACAACTTCTAATGTTCCGTTTTTACGGATCATAGGTTCTCGTAAACGATCTGGGTGGTTGTAAAATTGAAATGCAAAACGTCCTTTTAAACAGGTATGTCCTTCATTTACTTCAGCAGTTTCTGGCGCTTGAATCCCTCTAATTTTTCCATCTATTACAGACACCTCTAATTGGCAGCCAACACCACAATAGGTGCAGGTTGTACGTACGATTTTATCGGCAATTAATGTTTTTGTTTCAAAGACATCGGTCAATGCTTCGGTCGGACATGTTTGTACACAGGCGCCACAGGAAACACAAGCAGATTCATCAAAAGATTCATCAAATCCTTTGATGATATTTGTGGCAAATCCTCTTCCAGACATTGCAAGAATCATTTCTCCTTGAATTTCTTCACAAGCTCTTACACAACGAAAACAATTGATACATTGTGATAAGTCTGATTTGATATACGGATGTGATCTGTCGGGTTTGATGTCTAAATGATTGTCTCCTTTTGGATAGCGAATATTCGGAATTCCGATGTGTGCGATTGTTTCTTGAAAAGGCGTTGCTTTTTTATTTTCTGGCGCAAAAATTTTATCAGCAGGATAATCAGACAATACCAATTCAACAATATTTTTACGAAGGCGTTGCATTTTTTCTGTATTGTGATAAATGTACAAGCTTTCTGAAATAGGAGTGTGGCAGGAAGCCATGGTTCTAGTGGGGCCGTCTTTTTCACGAGCCACTTCAACAGAACACACTCTACACGAACCAAAGTTTTCTAAACGATCATCTTGGCACATCGTCGGAATGGCATTTCTATCTGCTTCAATTCTTCGGACAAACTCTAAAATAGTTTCGCCTTGTTCTATTGGGTGCGCTATGTTGTTTATATATGCTTTCATAAATTGTTAATTGTTACCCCAAAAGGGTTTTAAACCTTTTCGGGGGTTTTAAAATAACGTTTCAATTCATTATCAAAATAGTGCAATGTATTTTTAACAGGAAGCGGAATTCCACCACCCAACGCACACAAAGAACCTATTTCTAAAGTTTCTAGAAGGTCGTCAAATAATTGTCTGTCAATTTTATAGTCCGAATTCTGCGCCTTTTGTAAAAGCTCCATTCCTCTATGAGAGCCTATTCTACACGGATAGCATTTTCCACAAGATTCATCTGCAGTAAATTCTAATAGATGTTCTAAAAATTTCACTATTGGGAAATCAAGAGGAATCGATACAAAACTAGCATGACCTAATAAAAATCCGTTTGTATTGAGAGACTCAAAATCTAAGGTCAATTCTTTTATTTTATGCATGGGTACAATTCCGCCCAATGGACCTCCAATTTGCAATGCTTTTATGGGTGATTTAAATCCGTTTCCAAACTCGTCAAAAATGGTTTGTAAAGGGGTGCCCATTTCAATTTCATACATTCCAGGCGTGTTGAAAAAGCTATCTAAAGAAACTAATTTTGTTCCTGTAGATTGTTTGGTCCCTAATGCAGCATAAGCAGCACCTCCATTTTCTAAGATCCAATGAATATTTGCAAAGGTTTCTACATTACTCAGCACGGTTGGTTTTCCATACAATCCATATTGTGCTGGATACGGAGGGCGAACTCTCACTTCTGGGCGCAAGCCTTCTATCGAATTTAAGAGCGCGGTTTCTTCTCCACAAATATAAGAACCTTGACCGCGAATTATTTTAAATTTAAAATCGCCAATTAAGTTTTTCTCTTTCAGTTCAGCAATCGCGTCACTAACAATTTTTATTGAATCTGGATATTCTCCTCGAATGTATAAAACACCAGTATTTGCTCCAACGGTCAAGCCAGCCATGTACATTCCGAAGAGTACTTTATGCGCTTGATGTTCCATTAAATACATGTCAGAATACGCACCAGGATCTCCTTCATCTGCGTTACAAACAATGTACTTTTGCTCATTGTCCTCTTTGATGACAGCATCTAGCTTAAACCAAAAAGGAAAGCCAGCACCACCACGTCCACGTAAATTGGAAGTTTTTAATTCTTGAATGATGTTTTCTGCATGGTCTTTGTGTATTGCTGCCAATTGATAAAACTCTGTAAGATCTCCAATTTTAGAAGTTAAAATAGGGGTTGTATTACTAGTAACCGTATATTTATTTTTTTGATATTCTTTCTTTGTGATAATCTGTTCAAGTATTTCTTTAGAGGTTGCATTGTAGGTTTTATTATCATACATAAATGCATTGTTTGTATGGCAACGGCCAACACAAGCTGCATGCCCAATTTCGTCAGTATTAAAATGGGCTTCTAAATTTGCATGCAAACTACTTTGTGTATTTGCAACCATACAAGCAGTTCCACTACAGATATGTATTTTTTTATTGCGATTTTCTTCTCGTGTAAAATCATAAAAAGTACGTGTGCCAAACACCACAGAATCGTCAATTAGAAAGCGTTTCGAAATATCCTGTAACTCCTCTTTTGAATTGATTTTTTGGGATGCGTCAGCGATATTTTCAAAAAGGTTATCATCCAACTCTTTTCTTGATGATAACGTACGAATGTTTTTGTTTGCCATTATAAAGTGTAATAAAGGCTAAATTTAATAAAATTTTAAAGGTTATTTAAAAATTTGAGTAGAAATTATAACCACAGATTTGTTGTTTAAATCGGTTGTAAAAAATAAATAGTGGAGTCCTCCGTCTTTTATTTTTGTCTTTTTTCTGATTTGAGCAACTGTTTCAGGAAAGTTGCGTGTTGTAATATTTGCTTTTCCATCTTTTAATATTTTTTTAAGCTGTTTTCTGTCATAGGGAATGACCTGTTCAATTTTAAAAACTCTTCCAGGAAACTCAATGCGTTTTGTTGAGGTATATAAATGCGAGTGTTGGTGCAGTTTAAAAACATCTAATTGTTGCGATATTTGATGAAATCCTCCTGATTTTAAAATGGCTGCATTGGGTTCGTATAAATAGGTGAGAGGCTCTGAGTAGTTTGAAACAACCGCTTTGTCAATTGTAAACTGAAACTCTTGTTGTGCGTCTTTCTGAAAGTTGATGGTTTTTATTTGTATACTTTTAGTATGGTCTTTTTCTAACAAAAACAACAGCTCTTTTACTTCGTTATGTACGGCTACAATATGAATTTCTTTGACAAAAGTCAGTTCATTGATGGTACTTGTAATGTCTAAAATCGGAGAATTTTTAATGAGAATGGTATTCGATTTTGAAAATAAAAAGTCTAAATTTTCTGGCACATTTGGGAGGCAATCTTTTAGTAAAAACACTTTTTCTTTTTCCTCATTTCTACGAGAGGGATCGATATATATACAATCGAAATTTGTAGAAGTATTTTTTAAGTATTCAATTCCATCACCAGAAAGAGTACGGATATTTTTTACTTCTAGTTGTTTATAATTATGTGCTACAATGGTTGATAAATCGGAATTGATTTCGCAATGTGTAACTTCCTTTATCTGTTTGGAAAACGCGTAGTCATCAACACCGAATCCACCTGTAATATCAATGAGTGATGCTCCAGAAACGAGAGCTGCTTTATACCTCGCTGTTATTTCTGAAGAGCTTTGCTCGATGCTTATCTTTGCAGGAAAATAGATGTTTGTACAAGCGAACCAGGTTGGGAGTTTTTTTGCTGACTTTTTTTTAGAAACAATCTGTGTAGCCAATTCTTGTACGGTAACAGTGTCAAACGGACTTCCTTTTAAAATCAGTTTTGTAAGGTCTGTTTTTAAGTTATTGGAAATAAATTCCTGTACATTTTCGTGTAGAATGGCTGGGTTCAAAAAATTGATTTAAATATCCTTTGTCAATGATTTTACAATCTTATTGTCTGCTAAAAACTCTTTTAAAATTACTTTTAGTGCCGTGTAACAAGGTATAGCTACAATCATTCCGACTACTCCAAAAAGCAATCCGCCAATAATGATAATCAAGAAAATTTCTAATGGATGTGATTTTGTGGTCTTTGAAAAGATAAATGGTTGACTGAAAAAATTATCAATCAATTGTGCGATAAGATAACCGATCATCACATATGTGGTTGTTGGTAAGATTTCTGTTTGAAAATCTTGTCCGAGATTACTTGTCATCGATAGCAAAAACATAATTACAGCACCAATCATTGGTCCTACATAAGGAATCAAGTTTAGCAAAGCGCATAAGAAAGCAATTACGATAGCATTTGAAATTCCGAAAATCAATAAAATAACCGTGTACAAAATAAATAAAATGGAAATCTGTAAAACCAAACCAATAAAATATCTTGAAAGTAACCCGTTGATGGTTTCAAATGATTTTTGAAAACGACCTTCGCTTTTATTTGGTACAATTACAAGAAAGGTTTTGTGTAAAATATCGCTGTCTTTCATAAAAAAGAATGAAATAAATAATACAGAAAACAAACCAATACTCAGAGAACCTAATGTGCCAGCAACGGAGTTTAGTAAATTCGGAATGGCTTGAAAACCAGTCATAAAATCAACATTTTTAAACTCACTTAAAAGATTGATATTCCGTGCTGTGAAATAATCATTTATTTGAGCGATGATATGTTGCAGGTCTTGTTGTAGTTCGTCCGTTTTTAAAAGAGATAAGCTTTCTCCTTGTTCAATAACTAAAGGAATAAACATTCCAATCAACCCGATAAGCATTCCTATCAAAAAAAACATTGCAGTAATTACTGCCAAGATGTTTGGAAACTTTAATTTGCTCTTTAAAAACCGAATAACTGGTCGTGCAATTAAAGAAATAACGGCAGCAATGAGTATGTAAACAAGTACTGATTGTACGGCATATAAAAAATAAAGAAGCGCCAAAGCACCTATGATAACTGAAAGTGCTCTTAAAATTCCGTTAGAAATAGTTTTTGAATTCATCCTGTAAATTTACAATTAATTATATCCTTTTACACCGCCCATATCTAATGCGCTACCTAGAATTTTATGTGTTGTTGGTAGTTTTGTTCCAGAAGCTGTTGTAATCCAACCTTCCCAAGTTGCTTTCATTCCGCCAGCCGGAAGTATAGAAACCCACATTTTATAATGTGTGGGCAAGCCCTCTTCGTTTAAAATCCATAGGTAGGAATCTCCAGGTGTAGAGCCGCCAGTTGTATAGGTAATTAATAATGCGTTTTTACCGTTGTATGGGACTAGACGGCGTTCAATTCCGTCTTCAAAAACTTTGTGAGGAGCGATTAACCAAAAGCTGTCATTGTTAAAATAATCAATTGCTTTTTGAATGAGTTCTTTGTTTTTTGTCAACTCTCCATCAACGAAAAGTTCATTTTTTTCAGGGGATTTAGTATGTAAAATTGCTTTTATATTGTTCCATTGCACTTCTACAACATGCTGTTGTTTGTCCCACTTGTAGTTGTGCTTCCCTCGAAAACTCCATTCTAAGAAACGTGTTGTTGTATATGCTTCATGATTGATTGCATGTAGCATTTTGCTTGCCAAAGCATCTGCTTCAATACCTTGTTTTCCTGTAGGTAAAGATTCATTGTTTGCATAATAATACGCAGCAATGGCTATGGCAACTACTAGGATAAGAATTCCGATAATTTTAAAAATCTTCTTCATTATAGGTATCGATTAAATTGAACAGCTAATTTACTATTATTTATTGGCTTTGTAATAGCCCAAAACATGTTTTGGAATTTCTATATTTTTAGGAAGCTCTTTGTCTGAAATAGGGAACTCTGCGACTTGTTTTAAAGGGACTAAACCTGCCCAAATTGACAAGCTGTAATCTTCTGGTTCGTCTTGTACGCCAACATCTCTGATTTTTGCAGAAGCGGTTTCAATTTCCATTTCTACCACCAAGGTTCTGTTCAGCTCTTCGGGATGCATTTCTCTGATTCCGTCCCATCTTCCTTTCATCATATGCTCCATAAAACATTTCAACCCTGCTTCTTTTTCTTTCGGATTTTCGAGTTTTTTAGCAGTTCCAAATAGCGTTGCAGAACGATAATTTACGGAGTGGTTCAATCCAGACCTTGCCAATACCAATGCGTCTAGATGCATCACTGTCATGCTTACTTCGTTGCTTTCTAAAAGCGCTAATAACATTCTGTTTCCTTGCGATCCATGTAAGTAAATTTTATTACCATTTCTACCATAAGCCATGGGTAAGGTAATTGCTTTTCCTTTGTATACATAGCTTACATAGCCAATGAAACCCGCGTCTAAAATGCTGTTTATTTTGGAAACATCATAGGTTGCTCTATTGGCACCTCGTTGTATTCTGTTTAGCTTTGACTTTTGGTATGCTTTCATATGAGTCTATGTGTTATTTTATAAGGGTGTTAAATATAAACATTTATAGTTTGAAATTCACACACTATCATTTGGAAAAATCTTGTTGAATTTTTTAGGTAATGTTGTTGTTATTGAAATGGATTCATTGGTGAAAGGGTGTTCGAATTCTATACGTGTAGCATGTAAATACAAACCGTTTCCTTTTAAGATCAAGTGCTCTTTTTCGTAGTCTTTGTCGCCTAAAATGGGATGTCCTATTTTAGACAAATGAATTCGTAATTGATGTTTTCTTCCTGTTTTTGGGTGCAATTTCACCAAGTTTAACACCGAAAATCGTTCTGAGTTTACAGAGGCTAACACTTCAAACTCAGACTGTGCTATTTTTTCATCAATGGAAAAGTTGATGATGCCCATTTGTTTCATCTTGCCGATAGTAATCGCATGGTATGTTTTTTGGATTTCTTTATTTTCAAACAATTTGCTAAGTGTTGCAATTGCACTGCTTGTTTTTCCAATTAGTAATACTCCAGAAGTAGGGTAGTCCAATCGATGAATGGGTTGCGGACGCACAGCGTCTTTTTGTGCGCTTTTCTGTAGGTTTTGTGGTAAGGCATTGGCAATGGTGACAAAAGAATTTCCGCTAACTAAAATGCCTGCAGGTTTGTAGATAATTGCCAAATAATCATCTTCAAACAGAACTTTTAGCGGTAAAATTAATTTTTTGAGTGCTGTTTTTATTTCAGGCTGATAGAGCCCAATAGTTTCTCCGCCATGTATAAAGAGGGCGGTGGTGGCGATGTTTCCATTCACCAATACCAACTTTTTTTTAAGTGCTTTTTTAATGGCAGATTTGGTAGCGACCGTATTAAAAATTCCAACAGCGTATTCTTGTAACCGAATGGGTTTTTCTTGTGGTGGAACGTTATGAGATTCTATAGGATGCATTTAGCTAGCAAATAGCTGATTGATATCTTTAAACGCTTTAAACTCTAACGCATTGTTTTCAGGATCATATAAAAACATCGTTGCTTGTTCGCCAACGTTACCTTTAAAACGAATTGTTGGCTCAATAATAAAGCGAATGTTTTTTGCTTTTAAATTGTCTTTGAGTTCGTGCCAATCTTCCCAAGATAAGACGATACCAAAATGTGGTACAGGTACATCATGTCCATCAACAGGATTTGTGATAGGAAGCTTCGTGTCAATTCCATCCTTTTGATGAATGACCAATTGATGTCCAAAAAAATTAAAATCCACCCATAACTCATCACTTCTTCCTTCTATACAATTTAAAACGTCACTATAAAATGCGCGACAAGTTTCTAAGTTAGAAACAGGAATGGCGAGATGGAAAGGTTGCAACATGACTTATTGTTTATTTGTTGAATCGATTAAATGTACGAAGTTTTATTACGAATATTGATTTTTAATATTGAGTTATAAAGAAAATTAAAATTCTGCGAACCAAACCATTATCCATTTATCTACTAAAACCCAACTGCTGTATCATCTCCTCTATGATCTGCGCCACCTTCTAAAGTTCCATTTGGCAACACCAAAATAGCATCAACTCTTCCAATAATTAAAGAATTTCGCTCAGTAATATGATAGCCTTTGGCTTTCAGATTTTCTTTGGTAATACTATCAAAACCATTTGGTTCCATCAATACCGTGTCTGGCAACCATTGATGGTGGAAACGTGCTGTATTTACAGATTCTTGCATGCCCATGCCGTAGTCAAATACGTTGAGAATATTTTGAAGTACAGAAGTGATTATTGTTGATCCTCCAGGAGTTCCAACAACCATTTTTAGTTTTCCATTTTGTTCAACAATTGTTGGAGTCATAGAGCTTAGCATTCTTTTTTCTGGAGCAATGGCATTGGCTTTAGAACCTAATAATCCATACACATTAGGTACGCCAGGTTTTGCGCTAAAATCATCCATTTCATTGTTTAAAAAGAAGCCTCCTCCTTTTACAAACACCTTTGATCCGTAGCCAGTATTTAAAGTAGTTGTTACCGAAACGGCATTTCCAAAGGGATCTACAATTGAGTAATGCGTGGTCTCATCACTTTCGTAGCCTCTTAATTTTCCATGTGAAATATCAGAAGACTTGGTTGCTTTATCCCAAGAAAAAGAGCGCATTCTTTTGTTGATATAGTCACTATTTGTTAGGCTGTCAATAGGAACCTCTACAAAATCAAGATCTCCTAAATAATGTGCTCTGTCTGCATAAGATCTACGCTCTGCTTCTGTAAGCAATTGAATGTATTCAGTCGAGTTGTGTTTGATTTTTGACAAATCAAACGGCTCAATAGCTTTTAATATTTGCGCCAAACAAATTCCGCCACTTGCGGGTAAGGTCATAGAAGTAATTGTATAGTTTTTGTAGTTAAAAGTAACTGGTTTTCTCCAAACAGCCTGGTAGCTTTCCAAATCTTTTAACGAAAGGATTCCGCCAAGTTCTTGTACGTAATCTACCATTTGTTTTGCAGTTTCTCCTTTGTAAAACCCATCTCTACCATGATCTCTAATACGTTCTAATGTTTGTGCCAATTCTTCAAATTGTAGTAGATCTCCTTCTTTCCATTCTTTGTCTAAAAGAATTTTATAGTTGTTGGCAAGGACAAATTTTTCTCTAGCGCGATTTAAAGAACGTGCTTGTTTTTTAGTGACGCTAATTCCTTTTCTTGCCAAATCTATAGATGGTTGAATCAATTCAGCAATCGGTAACGACCCAAACTTATCATATACTTCAAAAACACCAGCAATAGCACCTGGAACTCCAACAGCCATTGCGCCTAAAGTACTTTTTCCTTTTATCATGTCTCCTTTTTCGTCTAGGTACATGTCTTTTGAGGAAGCAAGAGGTGCTTTTTCTCGATAGTCAAGCGCGCCTGTTTTTCCTTCATTTGTGCGATAGACCATAAATCCGCCACCGCCAATATTTCCAGCAACAGGATATACTACAGCCAAAGCAAGTTGTGTTGCCACCATTGCATCAAAAGCATTTCCTCCTTTTTTTAAGATGTCAGATCCAATTTGAGAAGCTTCTTCACGTGCAGAAACAACCATTGCTTTTTGGGCAATTAAACCTGTGTTTTTTTCTTTTTCTGAAGGTGATTTGCACTGTATAAGTAGTACTGAAATACATGCTAAAAACAATGTTTTATGAAAGAGGTTGGTGTTTTTTTTAAAGTAGGTCATAATTTATAGTGTTGATTCTTTAATTTCAATTTGTTTTTGGTCGGAAAAGATACGTAAATCTTTGAAAAAGAGTGTAAAATCCTCTTCAAATTCTTGATGTAAATCTTGTAAGTCTTCAATTGCTAAATTCATGTTAGATTTCAGTTGCGTACGGCGGTTCATTCCGTTTAAAATAGCTTTCATTCCATCAAAAAATTGATAATTATAGAGCCAATCGTATGCAATGAGATGCGGTAAAAATTGCTGTATTTTTGTGGGGAGTATTTCAACGTGTTTTTGTAGCAATGTATACACCGATTTCACATAGATGTTTAGCGGAATTTCAGAATACTGATGCCAATTTTTGGCAAGAAAATGATCGTAAAATAGATCGATAATAACACCATCATAATGCCCATAACGTTCATGCAAACGCCGTTTGCTTTTTCGAACAATTGGGTGTGCATCAGTATAGGTGTCTATTTGGCGATGCAATAAGATTCCTTGCTGGATTTCTGAAGGTAAATGTTTGAACTGATTTCCTCGAATGCCATCAGCAATAAAATTACCAATAAGGATGTTGGTGTTATTTCCCGATAAGTAAAGATGCGCAAGGAAGTTCATTGGTTAAAAGTAAATTAAAAAAACCACAACTAAAAGCTGTGGTTTCTATTATATTTATGACTACTTTATAGTAGTGAGATTGCCACGAACTTTGCAAGTTCTCGCAATGACAAGTCTTGGTAGTTGAGCGTAGTCGAAACTAGTTGTTCAACATCACAGGCATCACCAACATGGTAATTTGTTCCCCTTCGTCTGTTCCGTCAATAGGTGTTAAAATTCCCGCTCTGTTTGGCAATGACATTTCTATCAATACATCGTTGGCGGTTAAATTGTTCAACATTTCGCTTAAAAAACGAGAGTTGAAACCTATTTGCATATCGTCTCCTTGATAATCACAGCTCAAGCGTTCGTCAGCTTTGTTTGAGTAATCCAAATCTTCTGCAGAAATATTTAATTCTGTTCCTGCCATTTTCAATCTGATTTGGTGTGTAGTTTTGCTAGAAAAAATAGACACACGTTTTACAGAGTTTAAAAAAGAAGCTCTATCAACAGTTAATTTATTTGGGTTCTCTTTTGGAATTACCGCTTCATAATTAGGATATTTCCCATCGATTAAGCGACAAATCAATATTGTATTTTCAAAAGTAAACTTGGCGTTGGCGTCGTTGTATTCAATCGTTACATCGCTATCAGATCCTGCTAAAATACCTTTCAATAAATTCAAAGGTTTTTTAGGCATGATAAATTCTGTTGTTTCATTAGCAACAACATCTGTACGTGTATATTTTACCAATTTGTGAGCATCAGTTGCTACAAAGGTGAGGCTTTCTGTACTGAATTGAAAAAACACACCACTCATTACCGGGCGTAAATCATCGTTTCCTGCAGCAAAAATGGTTTTAGAAATTGCTGTTGCTAAAATATTAGCAGGAATAACAGTGCTGCTTGGGGCAGATAAAGTGACCGATTTAGGAAATTCTTCTCCACTAAAAAATGCCATGTCATATTTTCCTTGATCAGAACTAATTTCGATGGTGTTTTCTCCTTCTGTTTTAAATGTAAGAGGTTGGTCAGGAAACGTCTTTAGCGTGTCTAATAATAAACGTGCAGAAACTGCAATTGATCCGTTAGAATCTGATTCTACATCTACAACGGCACTCATGGTAGTTTCTAAATCTGAAGCAGAAACTGTTAGTTGATTTTCTGTCAATTCAAACAAAAAATTGTCTAGAATAGGCAAGGTGTTGTTGCTGTTAATAACGCCGCCTAAAACTTGTAATTGTTTTAATAATTGCGAACTGGATACGATAAACTTCATGGATTTCCTTATTTTATGCCTATTGATTTTTAAGCCAACGGCTCATTGTGAGTTTTTTCAAAAACTGAACTACAAATATATTCTAAATAAGTGATTTTAAAAAAATTTTTATCAACAGTTTTAAGATCAATAACAGAAAACGTTCTATTCAAGACGCTACATTTTTGCTTTTTAGTTACCGCTCTTTTTCTGATAAAACATGAAGCTATCTACTGACCTCTATTGTTTTTTAAGCGGAATGCGATAGAGTTGTGACGCAATATATAGTATTATTGGCGCAATAATAATTCCTGCAATAGCATCTATTGCATAATGTGCTTTGATGTAAACGGTTGATAAAATAAGAATGATGACAAATGGCCATGCAATTCTAAAAAATATAGGAACGCTTTTTTTAGACAAAAGCAATATAATAACAGAAATTCCAACATGTGAACTCGGAAAAGCCCCTGTAGGTTGATCTCCATTTTTGATGATAAAATGCATGATCTTATCAAAAACATAGGCATCTGGAGGAGTACGGTCTACTGCTGAAAAGAAAAACTGTGGTCCTGCGGATGGAAAGATTCCGAAAATTAAATAGAACAATAGTAAAGATGCCGAGAGTTTAAAAATAAGCATTGTAAACTCGGGACTCTTTTTAAAATAGAGGTAAAGCACAAAGCCAGCAATTAACGGGTAAAAAGAAAAATACCCGATGTACATGAGTTCGCTAAAAATGTTGCTGGAGAAATATTCTGAGAATTTTAAACTTGGTTGAAATCCGAAGAGGTATTCTTCAATGTTGATCAAATAAGTATCTAAATCACTGAATAAGAATTTGTTGTAAAACACAGTTCTAGAATAAAAATACACGCTTAACAGTATCGGGTAGATATTTCTTAGGAGATTAAGAAATGTTGATTGTATTTTTGAATTTGCATAGATGAGTCCAATTGTTACCAGAACAATACCTGTTCTAATCAACAGTAAATTCATAGAATTTGTTGATTGATTCCAAGAAATGAGTAATAAAACGGTGCTGATTCCTACATAACTAAAAAAAAGAACATCTATTTTTTTCAATACATTCATGCTGGTTTTTTTGTGAGCCAGACAAATATAAAATTTTTAAAAGAATATGGGTAGTATTTGCTATATGTAAGAAAAGTAGTTTTTTATTATGCACTTTTACTTTAAGTCAATACTAAGATATTTAACAGAATTCACTTCTACTAATTTTAATGACATTTCATAAATCCCTTCTTCAACCTGAGTTTTTTCTGTCCCACACCAGTAAAAAGTATTGTAGCTTTTAAGGGGCTCTTCATTTATATTTCCGCTACAATTTTCATCAGGCATTCCCGTATCAAAGCCAAATTCTTCATAAATAATGTAATTAGTAGTTGCATTTATGTCTAAGACGCCAATTTCTTTAGTGCCAATGTTCAGCTTTTCAATTTTAGAACCTGTCTCATTATAAAATTTTACTTTTACACCATTAATAGCGTCCTCTTTAGTACATGATATAATAGCTAGACTAACGAATAGGACTTGCAGGATTAATTTTATATTTTTCATTTTATGAGTGTTTTACTTTAGTCTAAAATTTAAATTTTGCAATTAATTGTACTGGATTAAATATATATTCAAAAGATGTGTCATTTACCTTAGTTGGTAATTCATTAGTTTCTGGATATAATTGGGTTGAGATTTTTTCGTTTTTTATATTCATAATACTCAGATTACTTTCTAAGCCAATAAAAATAGTCTTGTAAATTTTATAACTTATTCCAATAGTCGGTGTTAAGCCGATTCCATTTTTATTATTTTCACTCTTATGCGTTTCTCCTGTAAATCCACCGCCAACTTCTCTTGAGGCTCTAGATTTTAAATAAGTAATATCAATTGCTATATAAGGTGTAATTCTTTTTTGTTTAAAAATATACTCATAGCCTATTTTAAAAACGTGCTCTTTATAATTACTATTATCATTCCAATTAGATGGTGGTTTTTCATTAGATTTGATAACCGGTCTATAATATGTCAATCTTATTGCATTATTTTCATTTATAAATCTTTTGTAAGTTACATTACTAAAAGGAACAAAATAATAAGAATTGTTAAATAATATTTCTTGATTTTTTGGAGATTGATTTACATTGATTACTCCTATTGATAGTTCATTTTTTTTATAATCTGAATTTTGACTATACCCTATTGCTAGGGTTAACGAAAGCCCTAATGTTAATAATAAATTTTTCATGGAATTTAGTTTTTACTAGTTATAGTTTACGAATATCAACAATCGTACCATTTTCTAATTGATTTTTAACATCCATAGTGTAAATCCTTTCGGCAACAAAAGAAGGTGCATACAATTCGTTATGGTCTTTTAGATCGATAAACCGTTGTACGTTTTTAAAATGAGTTTCAGGAGTTTTCCTAATGGTATTTTTGAGCAAGCGCTTTTCCAATGCCTTTGCTTCCGCCAGTAATAATTAGAATATTCATAAGGTAAAGATACAGAACTAAGAGGAAAGAAGAAAGACAATAGAAAAGCACCACGCTTTTAGCGTGGCTCTTAACTGCTATTTTTTATATACCGTGTCCAACGGATTATTTACTATTGAAAGATGATATCTTTAGTCGTTTTAGGTATTTTCACAAAATGATATGGGCGTGTAGCTATTTGTGTTAAATCTCCATTATTTAGTTTTTCAACTATGACAACAATAATTTCAGCATTTTCAGTAATCGAAATAATATCAATGCTGTGACCACCTGTTAACCTTGGTTGGTCAAAAGTTGCAATTACTATATGTTGGTCAAAGTTTACGATTGCTTCATTTGGAATAGTTGCTATTGCCCAAACGTTAGTAACAAAATTATTCCATTCTGTTGAATTATCAAATATTACATTATGTTGTATAGGATTATAATTTCCATTAAATATTTCTCCTTTACTAATTAATACAGGAGTAATTTCTGTTGGTTGAAATTCAGAATTATTATTGCAACTTATAGCAAGAATAAGACTGAAAAATAAAATTATTGTTTTCATTATTTGAATATTTAAAAGTTAGAAAAGTCCATAATTTTCATGGACTTTTTGATATTATTGTTTTATTAAAGTTTTTGCATCTACAACTTGTCCATTACAAACTAATGCAACCGTGTAAAGACCTGACGCATAGTTTGACAAATTAATATTTATTTGAGAAGATTCTGTGCTTAAAACATAATTATTAGATACTCCACTAGTGCCATATTGACTTATAATCATTAAATAAGCAGACGTAACAGCATTTAATTGATAGCTTACGGTTATAGTAGCGTCTAAAGATGGGTTAGGTGAAATACTTCCTATACTACTGGGCTTCAGTTTTACTTCAATTTCATCATAATCTTTATAGCCATCTGCTTCTGCGATGATTTCTAATTTATACATTTTTGTAATGTCTGCTGAAACCGTTAAGTCTCTTCCTTGGTAGATTAAAGTACCTCTTGTGTTGTACCAATTATAAATTGCAGCTTCATTAATTTGTTCTGCGGTTATTGTAATGGTTTCATTTGCATTGATTTCTTTATCGCTACCAGCATCTGCAATAAAAAAGGGTCTAGGTTTCTTTTTAATAAGAAAGGTTTCTCCTCCAACAACTTCTCCTGTATTGGCATCTTTTTGAATTACATGGTATGTAAATTCTGTTTTTTCTGTTAATTCTTTGGTTAAAAAATTAAAGTCCAAAGTTAGCAATCCTCTTTCGTTAGGATTAAACATTATGTTATCTAAAATAACGTTATCTCCTTTGACTAATTTTCTTTTTTCATCTGATTTACTTTCTAACAATTCGGCTTGTTTTCCTCCACGTTCCCAAGCATTAAAAATAATATCATTCATTTTTAAGGTTACTTCGGCTTCGTCAAAAATTGCTTTACCTCCTTCGTTGGTTGCCTTTTGTAATTCAAGAAAATATGTTTTGGGAGTATTTGAAGGGTTTGCAATCATTACCATAGCAATACTTCTATCAGCTACTAAATCTACAACTGTTAAATTTTTCCATGCTAAATTATTGTTATTTCTAACCATAATATTTGGGTTAGATGTCATAGGAGAAGTAAGAGGGTCGTCTGTAGCATCTATTCTAGATAGTAAACAAAAATGCCAAGGATTTCCACTTCCTTCACCACTTGTATAATTATCAGGATTTGGTACAACCCAAGGGATTTTTACAATAGTTTCAGCACCAGCTTGAATTACAGGAATTGATACAGATGATAACTCATCTCCCAAATCAAACCCAAGAGAATTATGTAAACTTCCATCCCAATTTTGAGGCCATTCAAGAGCTGTATTGGCTTTTGCCCAATTTATAGTAAGTGTCTCATTTCCAGTTGAAGTAACACAACTTTTATTAATAACTCTTACATTGATATAATTTGGACTTCCATTAGTTCTATATTCAGGATTTTGATGTGTTAATCCGTTATCATTATTGTTTCTAACCCAAATATCTTGGCTTGTCCACATATGTTGTGTAACGGTGTTTGGCTCTGTACCATTATCATCAGGAGAGTCTTTTACATATAAATCTAGAGTTGGAGACCCCATATCTTGTGCCATCTGAACTGCCGCATAAGCGTCGACCAAACCATAGCCCATTTCATCATCCCATGTACCGTTCGGATGACTTGAATTATTTGTGTATGAATATCCTCCTACTTTTTGAGCAGTCTGTTCAATGATATCTCTTACTTGTTGTGCAGATAAGCATTGATTTACTGATAAAATAAGTGCAGCTACTCCTGCCACATGTGGGCATGCTGATGATGTGCCTCCAAATGTTGAATAATATTCCTCTGAATAATCAGGGTGAGTTTCATAAATAGGATTGTAGCCATTAATCAATTGTCTATCAGTAGTAGTGATTAACACTCCTGGAGCAACTACATCTAGTTGATTACCGTAACAGCTACCCCAATTACTTTCTCCGTCACATGAACTTGGATTTTTTCTCTCACCGCATGGACTTATTGCTCCTACAATTAAAACTTCTGGAATTGCACTACCAGGATATCTAATATTTGTATTATTTTCATTTCCTGATGCAAAGACAACTATACAGCCTTTACCATCTCTGCCGTTATTTATTGCATTATATATCGCATCTGTAATGATATTTGAAGGAACATAACCACCCCATGAATTACTTATTATTTCAACTCCGTTTTGCCATGCCCAACTAAAACCACTTGCTAATTGAACAGGAGTATCAGAAAATGATAAGTTTATACTTATAGAAATAATGTCAGACTCTGGTGCAACACCACTTAAGCCTATAGTGTTATTTTGGACTGCCCCAATTATTCCAGCACAAGCTGTGCCATGGTCTCCTCTTACTTGTGACGGAGATGTTCCAGTAGTGGCATCAAATCCATTTCCAACTGTGTTAGAAATTAAATCAGGATGATTCATTTCAAATCCATGGTCGTATATAGCTACTTTGATATTATTCCCTTTGGTTATACCCCATGCTTTCTCCGCATTTATGTCAATTCCCGTATATGTTGAACCATATTGACCAGTGTTTTTTAAACCCCATTGATTTTTGTAGTACGGGTCATTTGTAGCTTGTAGATCGTGGTAAACAAATTCAGGTTCAGCAGTTATAAATAAACCAGATTCATGAAATTGGTTAGCATATTCTAATGTGTTTTTAGGATTGTTTTTTGAACAACTTAATATATACCAGTTTGACATATATGGGTCTTTCCCTATTATTTCCAAATTATTGATTTGTGCATAATCATATAATACATTAACATTTGAAGATGAACTTACCTTAACATAAAAATTATTAGTTAAACCAAGTTTTTTTCCACTGAGTGTTTTAAAGCAGGGAGATACTTTTATAGTATTTGAGTTTTGATTTAATGAATTAATAAAACTTGTATAATTGAGTATGTTATTACTAATAAAGCTTTTTACTCTAATTTCAGAATAATAATTTTTTAGATTCACTCTACTTTGCGCCTCGTTATTTATTGGAGTAACGTAGGATCTATTATTATTCTCAACAAATTCAGTTTTTGAAATATAGTTTGCAGAGTAATCAGCAAGGAAGTTAAAATTATTAATAGAGTTTAGACTGACATATTCTCTATCAATATTTATGTATACTTTTTGATTTTCGTAATAGTAATAATTGCTTTGAGCAAAAGACACCAAAGGAAGTATTAAAAAAAATAAGGATAATATGTATATTTTTGTTTTCATTGTTTAATGGTTTAAAATTGCTAAATATTTTGTTACTCTAATTCCAGATTATCAAGGAGGATAGAGATGTAAAATATCCAATAACTTTATCCAAAGTTTTAGTTCTGTTTTTCTATGCTTGTAACCGTTCTCCATTTTTTATATGGTGGGTAACTTGTCATAACAAGAACAAAATTCTCGTTTATCAATTTTAGCTAAAGATAATTAAATTTCCGAATATCAACAATCGCGCCATTCTCTAATTGATTTTCAGTATCAAGAGTGTAGACGTTGTCGGCAACAAAAGAAGGAGCATACAATTCGTTATGGTTTTTTAGATCGATAAACCGTTGTACATTTTTAAAATGAGTTTTTCTAATGGCTGTTTGCATATGGGTGTCTACCACACCAGGGCAAATAGCTATACACTTTACGCCATTTTCAATTTCGCTTTGTTCTGCGGAAATCACTTTGGTGGTCATGTTTAATGCCGCTTTAGAAGTGCAATATACCGACCAACCTTGGTAGGGGTTTGTTGCTGCTCCAGAAGAAATATTGATAATTTGTTTGCTCGCTTTCCAACCTTTTGTGAGCCGAATAAATTGATTTGATAAGACCAATGGAGCTGTGGTGTTTAGTTGTATGGATTGTGCAATATTCTCAGCATCTAAATTTCCTAGTGTATGGATAGCGCCTAGAGTTCCGGCATTGTTAATCAGTGTGATGTTTGTAGCAGTGCTAGCATCTATTTGAGAAAAAATAGCACCTATTGAGGTTACTGTTGCATTGAGGTTGCTTAAATCTGCTGTAATTTGAGTGTAGTTGCAGTTTTCGAGTTTGCTTCTTGCGATTGAAAAAACAGTGTAATTTTCTGCATGGTATTTTTGAGCAAGTGCTTTTCCAATGCCTTTGCTTCCGCCAGTAATAATTAGAATCTTCATAGTATAAAGATACAAAATTCTCATTTCGATCTCGAAGATTCCGATAATTATCGAGATGGGAGAGAGATCTTATTACTATTTTTTGTTTATAATGGTAAGAATAAATGTTTCGAATGTTCATTTTGTCTTGACACAAAACGAACCAAAAAGTCAAGTCAATTCCTATGAAATTACGTTGTACCGTTTACTTACATAACTCCATGCTAAAAGCTTCGCTTTGCACTTTCGTTATTCTGTAAACTATTTCTGGAATTGGACAGTTGTTTGTTGCTTTGTTATTTGAAGAATTCTTTCGAATTTTCCCAATGCTTTGTTATTTGAAAAAGCTCTTCGACTTTTCCCAATGGACATCCATTTCAGATAGGGACATGTCAGATAATTGTTTGCCTTCTTTTTTGGCTGCTTCTTCCAAGAACTGAAAGCGTTTGATGAATTTTTTATTGGTTCTTTCCAATGCGTTTTCTGGATTTACTCCTATAAAACGTGCGTAATTAATCATAGAAAATAAGACATCGCCAAATTCGGATTCTATATTTTCTGTATGCTTGTTTTTTACTTCGGCATGCAACTCAGACAATTCTTCTTGTACCTTTTCCCAAACTTGTTCTGGTTGCTCCCAATCGAAACCAACACCAGCAACTTTTTCTTGAATTCTACTAGCTTTCACCAAAGCAGGTAAGCTTTTTGGAACACCTTCTAAAACAGATTTTTTTCCTTCTTTTAGCTTTAGTTTTTCCCAATTTTCTTTTACTTCTTTTTCATCC
>Ga0209035_10000226_pt1 | contig 22933 bp, 22 predicted proteins | sample MarorgKNORR_S2LV_6_FD_188220 | JGI IMG/M metagenome (GOLD analysis project Ga0209035, IMG submission 188220) | Marine microbial communities from the Southern Atlantic Ocean, analyzing organic carbon cycling - AAIW_A/KNORR_S2/LV (SPAdes) (version 2) | ecosystem: Environmental > Aquatic > Marine... | reverse complement strand
TGATGCAGCCAAAACTCACTGAAAAGATTAAAAAACAAACCAAAAAAGAATTTCCTGATGGAATACCTGCTTTTGGAACTGATGCAATAAGATTTACCTTTGCTGCTCTGGCTTCTTTTGGTAGGGATATTAAATTTGATCTTAAAAGAGTAGAAGGTTATAGAAACTTTTGTAATAAGCTTTGGAATGCATCTCGTTTTGTCTTAATGAATCTAGAATCACAATCAATTGATTTTAATTCAAAACTATCTTCCCCAGATAAATGGATCCTCTCTAGACTTCAGCATACAAAAATTGAGGTAGAAAAACATTTATCTGAATACCGCCTAGACTTAATGAGCCAGTCCTTATATGATTTTGTTTGGCATGATTATTGTGACTGGTATTTAGAGTTATCAAAACCATTATTGGAAAATAATTTAACAAAAAAAGGTACCCAAGCCACACTGCTTAAAGTACTTACTGAAATTTTAATCTTACTTCATCCAATTATTCCATTTATCACGGAAGAGATTTTTGAGCAGTCCCAAAAACTTATTGATAGTTCTACAGAGAAGCTAATTTCTAAAAAATTTCCTGAACCTGATAAAGCGCTCTTTAACAAGGATGCAGAGTTAGAAATAGATTGGTTAAAAGAATTTATTTTGGGAATTAGGCAAATAAGAGGCGAAATGAATATTACCCCAGGAAAACCTCTTCCATGCTTTGTCCAAAATCTAAATTCTTTGGACAAAACTTTTATTAAAAATAACGAGTCAATTATATTTGCCTTAGCAAAACTTAAAAATGTTGAAATTCTTTTAGATAATGATAATGAGCCTGAGTCTGCAATTGCTCTAGTTGGTGAAATGAAAATACTTATCCCATTAGCAGGCTTAATTGATAAAGACCAAGAGATAGCTCGATTAAATAAAGAAATAGATAAATTGAATAAATTACAACTTCAATTCTCAGGAAAATTGAATAATAATCAATTTATATCTTCAGCTCCAGAGGCAGTTGTTGAAAAGGAAAAATTAAAACTTGCTTCAGTAGAGCAATCTCTTGACGAACTTGGGATCCAACTTAAAAAAATTAGCCAATTATGAAAAAATATTATGGTTCATTAAAAGCACACATAAAACACATTTGTTTTATTTTGTGCGATATACAATAGTAATTATTAAAATATGAAAAATTATAAAACCTTATTCTTACTTCTATTATTAGTAACCTTTAGAGCTGGTGCTGAATCACTTGTCTATATTACTGATCAAATGGAATTGCCTTTTCGATCTGAAAAGTCCTTTGATAATGAAAATATTATTCGATTTCTTTCTTCAGGCACAGAAGCTTCTATATTGCAAAGTACTGAAGATGGGTGGGCTCAGATTCAAGTTGATGATACTATTGGATGGATTTCATCACGCTATATTTCTTCAGAACCCTCTGCGAGAGAAAAATTAAAAAAATTAACTAGAACTTTCAATGAAAATAAGCTTCTAATTTCTAAGTTGAGTACTGAAAAAGAAGCTCTTGAAAATGAACTTATTACTATTAAACAAGATAATACAGATCTTGCTATTCAAAGTTCAAAATCTAAAGCTGAAAAGGCTCATATTGAACAAGTCTATCAAGATGCTCTTAAGCTTGAACATGAGAATGAAAAATTAATTCAAGAATCGCTCCAGCTTAAAGCAGAACTCCAGTTAGCGGAAAATAATACTCAAATACAAAAAGATACTAGCTCAAGAAACTGGTTTATTGTTGGTGCAATAGTGTTATTCTTTGGAATGATTATTGGTTTTATATTGCCTGGACTTCTGAATAGAAGGCGTTATTAAATAATTAGGAGAATTTATATGAAAGTATTAAAAAAAGCACTGACTTTTGATGATGTATTATTAGTCCCTTCTCACTCCTCTATTCTCCCCAAGGAAGTTGATTTAACATCAAAACTTACAAATAAAATTACTCTTAACACTCCAATTATGTCCGCAGCAATGGATACTGTTACAGAAGGAAAACTTGCAATTGCTATTGCTCAAGAAGGCGGAATGGGGGTTATACATAAAAATATGTCAGTTATCTCTCAGGCTAAAGAAGTCAGAAAAGTAAAGAGATTTGAATCTGGAATAATCAGAGACCCGATTAGTATTGAACCAAATGCTACTATAAAGGATGTATTTGACCTTCAATCACAGCACGGAATATCTGCTCTTCCTGTTGTTTCAAAAAATATTTTAGTTGGCCTTATAACGAGTAGAGACGTTTTATTTGAAACTCGTCTTGATGAGCTTGTTGAAAACGTTATGACTCCTCAAAAGAACCTAATAACGGTTAGTGAAGGCGTCTCCATGAATACTGTTCGAAATCTCCTTCAAAAGCATCGTATTGAAAGAGTTTTGATGACAGATAAAAATTTTAAGCTTGGGGGTATGATTACTGTAAGTGACATCAAGAAAACTAGTGACTTTCCAAAAGCTGCTAAAGATGATCAAGAGAGGTTAATTGTGGGTGCTGCTGTAGGCGTTGGAAAAGGCACTTCTGAAAGAATTAGTGCACTAGTTAAAGCTGGTGTAGATATGATTGTTATTGATACCGCTCATGGTCATTCACAAGGCGTCTTAGATCGAGTTAAAAAGACAAAAAAAGATTTCCCAGATCTTGAAATTATTGCAGGAAATATTGCTACTGCTAAGGCCGCTCTAGATTTAGCTAAAGCTGGTGCTGATTGTGTCAAAGTTGGAATTGGACCTGGAAGTATTTGCACTACTCGAATTGTAGCTGGTGTTGGTGTTCCTCAATTTAGTGCTATATCAGATGTTGCAGAAGCACTAAAAGACACTAATGTAACTGTTATTGCTGATGGTGGTATAAGGTTTTCAGGTGATGCTTCAAAAGCATTTGCTGCTGGTGCACATAGCGTTATGATTGGCTCAATGCTTGCCGGCACAGAGGAGTCACCAGGTGAAGTGGAGCTCTTTCAAGGAAGATCATATAAAGCTTATAGAGGTATGGGCTCTCTTGGCGCAATGGGTCAAGCTCATGGCTCATCAGACCGTTATTTTCAAGCTGAACTTGCTGCAGAAAAACTTGTTCCCGAAGGTATCGAGGGAAGAGTTCCATTTAAAGGCTCTATAAGACCAATCATTCATCAGATTGTTGGTGGAATTAGATCGTCAATGGGCTATACAGGATGCAAAGATCTAGTTACTATGAGAACTAAAGCGGAATTTGTGCAAGTTACCGCTGCAGGAATGACTGAATCTCATGTTCACGACGTTGCAATTACTAAAGAGGCGCCAAACTATCACCAATAAATCAATACTTATCTAAATTTTAGGTTTAGTAAAATTTTTTTTAAGGCCTGGTTTTGCGAGAATTTCTAAATAAAATGATTTAAGGTTTTCAGCCTCTACTTCAGTTATACATTTGCTTATCTCAGAAACTAAAATCATCTCTGCTTTATCCTCTGTTGGACCAAACTTACAATCAAAATCCCAGTAATCAGCGCCATCAGGTAATGACTTTCTTTTTTCTCTTTTTAGATACTTTTTAACATCACGCCTTATTGCCTCTATAAGCCTTGCAGTCTTAATCTTTGGATGTGTTAATAGAAATGTTTTTTTCATTGTGTTTAGCTTATCGAATTCTTGACTAGAGGGGTATTTTAGTTAAAATTTAATACTTAAAAAAATAAATGTATTATTTACTTGGTTATAAAAATCTATTAATCGATAGGCCCTCATGCTCAGTATAGTCAGCGCTATCAACTAGTAACTTGCATAAAATTTTTGCAGAAGTTGCAGCATGAGTTAACCCATAATGTCCATGACCACAATTATAAAAAATACGATCCATTTTTTGAGAGCAAGAAATTACTGGAACAGAGTCAGGAGTTGAAGGCCGACTACCCATCCAGTATTTAGCATTATCTATATTTATTTCTGGAAACAATTCGCGACTAATTCGAGCAATAGATTTAAAATGGTCTTGGTTCGCTTTATTTTCAGAATTTGAGTACTCTGCCCAGCCCCCTATTCTAAATCCACTCGATAGACTTGTTGTAACCACTCCTCGATCTGCAAAGACAAGTGGTAATTCATTTTTAATGTTTGCTGAAGGAATAGTTAAGTTATATCCTCTTTCAGAAGCCATGGGTAAATAATCACCACAAGATTTTGCAAAATCAACTGATCCGATACCAGCTGCAATTATTACTGCATCAAAACTATCTGTTCCTTTATCAGTAGCTAAATCAATTGAATTGTTTTTTTTAGAAATACTATTAACTCGGTTTTGATGAAAAATGACGCCTCCCTTCTCTGCAATATTAGCAATACTTTTTACCACTTCAAGTGGATCACTAACTTGCCCCCAATTATGTGATAAGACAGCATACTTAAACTTATTACTAATATGAGGGGCTCTTATATTTAGCTGATCAAGATCTATTACTTCACTACTAAAACCTCTATTTTTCTTATCAATCCAACTCTTTAGACTACTATTAAAACTCTCCTCAGTATCATAAATAAACATACAACCCTTATGATCTAGCATATCACCCATATTGCAATACTCAAAAAGCTCTCTTGTATCATCAATAGAATTTTGACAAAGATAGCTTAATGCTTTTGTTGCAGATTCAAAATTGCTTGCATGAGAAGTTCGCCAAAATCGCCAAAACCATGGTAACTGTAGCCAAAATTCTTTAAATGAAATCTTTAATGGTGCATTAGAGTCCATTAACATTTTTATAGCTTTCCAATGAATGCCTGGTGTGCTTAAAGGATAGATATCTGAAGCGCCAATGTGGCCTGCATTCGCCATCGATGAACCAGCCTCTCCTGGATGGGATGGATCAAAGATTGAGACTTTGTAGCCTTGTCGCATAAGAGCACATGCACTTGCAACACCTACAATACCAGCCCCTATTATTGCAATAGATGAACCTAAAGGGATTCCCTTAGAGGTCATTATATCTCTTAACTAAGTAAATCAAAAGCATCACCCCAGCAGTCAGATACTTTATAACCTAAAGGATATGGATCACTGGGATCAATTCCTACTTGATGGATGCCATGTATCCATCCACGTCCAGAAATCCTTGGTAAGATTCCAGGTTTTCCAGCGATTGTCTTTTTAGAAATTATTTCTACCTGAAATTCACTATCAATAATAGATCTTGCCTTTAGAATTTCACCAACTTTAATCTGCCCTCTCGCCTCCATAACTGCTAGTCGAGCAGAATTTCCAGTACCGCATGGAGAGCGATCAATTCGACCAGGTGGCAGAATAGTAGCACCTTTCATTTCACCTTCATCGTCATGGCCAACAAACATTGTATAAGAAATACCCTTAATACTCTCAAGCTCAGGGTGACTTATTTCAAGCTGTTCATTAACTGCTCTATGAATACGAGTGCCAATATCTACAAGCTGACGAGCATTCTCAGGTAAGATTTTTAAATCAAACTGACTAGGATCAATTAAAGCGTAAAAAATACCACCAAAAGCAATATCAACAGTAACTTTTCCAAGCCCCTCTACATCTATTATTGCATCAAGTTGGTCTGCATATGATGGAGTCATATCTAATGATACTCTTTCACATTTTCCATTTTTACAGGACGCTGTTGCCCGAACAATTCCTGCAGGGGTATCCAATGTTACTGTCGTTTCAGGCTCCTTCATTTCTATTCGACCAGTTTCTAGTAAAACCGTTACTAAACAAATACTATTTGAGCCTGACATAGCATGAGCCTTATCGCCTTGTAAAATCAAAAAACCTATATCAGCATCTTTGTTAATTGGATCAAAAATAAGATTGGTTGACATTTGCGCATAACCTCGGGGCTCAAATACCAAAAAACGACGTAAACTGTCATCTACTTGATTTATATAGTTCATTTTTTCTAACATTGTGTCACCAGGGATATCATTAACACCGCTAGTAACAATACGTCCAACCTCTCCCTCTGCATGAGCCTCTACCATAGTGATAGTTTTTTTCCATTGCATAAGCTTTAACCTATTAAAAGAACAGATTTCATTTCTTAATTGGCCAAGTATCAGTTAGCCGATAACCTTCTGGCCATGGATCCTCAGGATCAAGCATTAATTGATGAGTACCAGTAATCCAAGCCCTTCCTCGAATTGAAGGAATAATTGCCTTCTTAGCACCCACCATAGTCTCCTCCACTATACTACAATCAAAGCGAGAATCAATAATTGATCGACCAACCATTCGGTCACCTTTTTTTAACTCTCCTTTAGCATGCAGCAGTGCCATTCGAGCAGAACAGCCAGTACCACAGGGAGAGCGATCCAATTTGCCTGGGTCTATTACAACGCTATTACGACTGACTTTTACACCATCCTCCTCGAATAAAGGAAGCGCTAGTTCGCAGAATGAAATATGGTTCCAATCAGGATTAGTAGGATGATTAAAGTCTAATTGTAGATTCGCAGCAGCTGTTATTTTTGATCCAATATCAGCTATATCCTTGGCTTCATCAGGTTTAATATTAAAGCCAAGTTTAGCTGCATTAACAATAACAAAGCTATCTCCTCCATATGCAGTATCTACTTTAAGAGAACCCATCCCTTCAACCTCAATATGAACATCTAGCTGATCAGCAAAAGAAGCAACATTATGAACCTCTATACTTTTAGCTTTGCCATTCTCACAATAAGCCTTAACTGGAACTAGACCTCCAGGTGCCTCAAGTATAAATTCTGTTATGGGCTCAGTCATTGGAATCAAGCCAGTATCAAGCAGAACAGTTGAAACACAAATTGAGTTAGATCCTGACATTGGTGGAGTGTGCTCTGGCTCCATAACTATAAAACCTTGATGAGCATTTGAGTTTATAGGAGGCACCAAAAGATTCACATGTTTAAACACGCCTCCCCTTGGCTCATTTAAAACAAACTGTCTTAATTTTTGATCTTGATCAATCCACCTGGCCTTTTCCCAAAGATTATCTCCTTTTGGAGGAGCTACACCTCCAACGATAACGTTACCTACTTCACCCTCTGCATGGCATGAAACAATATGGATTAATTTATTTGTGTTCATTCGATGCTTTAATTAAGGATTGAATTCAACGATTTACGAGTATTTTCAATAATAATGGTCATTTCTTGTTTAAGAGAGTCATCCATCGCAAGTAGTGGAAGTCTAACATTTCCTCCAGGGCGGCCTTGAATTTCGCAGCCAAATTTAACACATTGTAAAAATTTACCACCTTGTTCAAGGGCTTTCATTAGTGGCATAAAGGCAGCCATAAGCTTTCTCCCCTTATTAAAATCAGATTGCTTTCCAAGAATATCCATTACCTGCACACATTCCGAAGGGAAGAAGTTAGCTGTCGCACACACCCAAGACTTTGCCCCCCATGCTGCGAACTCAAGAACCTGCTCTTCTCCTCCAACTGCTAGCTCAATTGAAGGGTAGTTATTTGATAATAAAGGCAATCTAGAATAGTCACCACTTGACTCCTTTATAGCGGCTATAAGTGGATTTTTTGCAACTATTGATAAAAAATCTTCACCCATCTCAACTCCAGTTCTTCCTGGATAGTTATAAAGCATAATTGGTAATTCTGTTGTTTTAGCTATCGCAAGAACATGATAAGCAAGCTCTTCTTCTGAAGGAAGAGAATAAGGTGGGGCAGCTACTAAAAGCGATTTAGCTCCTGCATCAACTGCTGCCATAGAAATATCTATGCACTCATCAGCTCGAATATCATTAACTCCCGCCATAAATTCGACTCGATTATTAATTCGCTCTGATGCGAATTTAAATTGTTGAATACGCTCCTCTTTGGAAAGTGCATAAAACTCACCAGTAGATCCACCGACTATAATTCCAGCTACACCATTTTCAATTTGCCAATCAATCACTTCAGCATATACATCCCAATCAATTTGTCCGTTGCTTGCAAAAGGTGTGATAATTGGTGTGTAAATTCCTTCAAATCTCATTAAGTCTCTCCTAATAAATTATTTATTTTGAAAATAATATACTATATTTAACTTTAATCGATACTTTGTAATTAATTTAGAGTAGAAATATAAAAAATATAAAAATAGTGTGGGAATAGAACTTACATTTTTGAATTAAAAGTGATAAGATATTGCCAACATTAGGATTCTCAGACGAGTATTTCAGTGTTATATTTAAAAATTAATAGGAGAAACAAATGAAAATGTTTTCTAAAACATTAGTATCGCTAACTACTGCAGCTTTGTTGCTTACAGGCGCTACTACAGCTTCCGCAGATAAACTAGATGATGTTATTGATGCTGGAGTTCTAAGATGTGGAGTAGTTTTAGACTTTCCACCAATTGGCTATCGTGATGCAAATAATGAGCCAGCAGGTTTTGATGTTGAGTATTGTAAGGACCTTGCAGCTGCATTAGAAGTTGATCATGAAATTATTGCAATTACTTGGGCTGAACGCCTACCATTAATTGTTACTAATCGTGGTGATGTTGTATTTGGTGGTACTTCTGATACATTATCTCGTGCTAAAACAGTTGGTTTCACAATACCTTATGCTATTTATTATGCTCAAGCTATTGTTGGAGCTGATAGTGGTATCGTTACTGTTGAAGATATGTATGACAAGAAAGTTGCTGCTGCTATTGGAACTGTCCCTGAACAGGAATGGTTGAAGATAGCTAAAGAACTTGGAATTGAAGGTAATTATCAAGGCTATCAATCTGAGAATGAAGTATTCTTAGCTGTAGCTCAAGGAAAAGCTCATGCTGGTATTACTACCAACACAACAGTATTACCAATAACTCAGCAATTTGATTCAGTTATTGCTGGTCCTCGTATGCCATGGGGTACTGACTATACTTCTGTAGTTGGTCCACGTATGGATGTTACTTGGCTTAACTACCTTAACCTTTTTGTAACGCAGCAAGTTCGTTCTGGCCGTTACCAAGAGCTTTGGGGTAAGTTTGTTGGTGGCGAAGCGCCTGAATTACGTATTCCTGGTGTTTACTACTAATAGTTAATTTTAATATGGCCGGCTTGCCGGCCATTTTTTTATAGTTATTTATGGATTATAACTTCCATTGGAGACCAGTCTTCAAGACCCTCCCTGATTTATTACAATCAGCAGTATTAACTTTGGAAGTTGCAATTCTTTCAATGATTCTAGGGATATTATTTGGCCTAGCACTATCTCTAATAAGAATTAATATGACAGGGCCATTAAAATGGTTTGCTGTTTCTTGGATTGAGTTAGCTCGAAATACCCCAGCGCTTCTTCAATTATTTTTCTTTGGATTTGGTCTTGGTGCATTTGGTATTCATTTCAGTCCATTCCTTATTGTATTGATGGGCTTAACATTTAATAATGCTGGTTATTTAGCTGAAAATTTTCGTGGTGGATTTAATGCCATCCCGGATACCCAAGTAAGAGCCTCGTTAAGCCTTGGAATGAATAACTTTCAAACTTATACTAGAATTATAATTCCTCAGGTTCTGCGTATTGTCTACCATCCTATGACTAACCAAATGGTCTGGGCAGTTTTAATGTCATCCCTAGGTATGTTAGTTGGATTTCGCGAGCTTTCAGGAGAAACACAATTCTTTGCATCTAAAACTTATCGAATTTTTGAATATTTTGCAGTTACTGCAGTAATTTACTACGTCCTAGTTAAGATTATTCTTGGTGCATCAAGATTAATGGCAAATCGCCTTTTTAAATACTAAGAGTTTAATAATGGAATCAGCAGCAACTTATTTTTCTGGATTTAACCCTAATGATTTATGGTTCCTTGGTGAAGCAGCTTTAAGGACTCTATGGATTTCTTTTTGGGCAATCAGTATTGGGTCTATTCTTGGAGTATTCTTAGGTTTAGCTCTCAGTGTGTCAAGATTAGTAGCGTTTACCCTTGGAACAATACTAGATATTTTTCGCTCAGTTCCATTAATTATTCAACTAGTATTATTTTTTAATTTTGCGCCTATTATTGGCCTTAGACTTAATCCCTTTGAAGCAGGATTAATTGTTCTTATTGTCTACACCTCAGCCTATGTTGCAAACGTAGCTAGAGCTGGAATTGAGGCAGTTGGAATCCCAATGAGGCGAGCAGCAAGAAGTTTAGGTATGAACTATTGGCAAGATTTGCGCTATGTTGTTTGGCCGATTGGTCTTCGAGCTGTATTCCCTGCTTGGGTTGGAGTGGCGCTAGGAGTTTTAAAGGATAGTGCGCTAGTATCAATACTTGGATATGTTGAGCTTTTAAAGGCCTCTCAAATACTTATGACTCGAACCCAAGAGGCGATCCTCATATTATCTATTGCTGGAGCCTTCTATTTTGCTTTATCTTATCCAATTTCTTATTATGCTACTCGACTTGAACAAAGGTGGTCTCAATGATTAAAATTACTAACCTACATAAACAATACGATGAACTTGAAGTATTAAAAGGCATAGATCTTGAAGTGCCAAAAGGAGAAGTCTTAAGTGTGATAGGCTCCTCAGGCTCTGGTAAATCTACTTTACTTTATTGTATTAATGGCCTTGAACCCATTCAAAAAGGTCAAATCATCGTAGATGATATTGATGTCCATGCTAGTGATACAAATCTTAATTCAGTTCGCCAAAATATGGGTATGGTGTTTCAACAATGGAACAGTTTTCCTCACTTAACAGTCCTTGAAAATGTAGCTCTAGCTCCCAAAATAGTTAGCAAGCTTTCTAAATCAGAAGCTCTAGATGTTGCTGAAAAACAACTCCGACATGTTGGTCTGGGTGATAAGCTTTCACAATATCCTTCTGCATTATCAGGTGGACAGCAGCAACGACTAGCTATTGCACGAGCACTTGCAATGGAGCCAAAATGTATGTTATTTGATGAAGCGACATCTGCTCTCGATCCAGAACTAGTAGGAGAAGTCCTTGACACTATTAGACTTCTTGCTGATGAGGGCATGACAATGATTTGTGTGACTCATGAGATGGGTTTTGCACGTGAAGTCTCTGATAGGGTAGCATTTTTTCATGAAGGCAAGATTGAAGAAATAAACCAAGCTGATAAACTCTTTGGATCTCCAAAATCTAAACATTTACAAAAATTTCTATCAAAAGTTAAAACATAGGAGTAAAAATGAAAATAACTGCAATCAAAGCATGGCAAGTAGATTTGCCATTAAAAGAAGGCCGATATAAATGGTCAAATAATAACTTTGTTGATGTTTTTGATAGTACTGTGGTTGCAATAGAAACTGATGAAGGATTGATTGGTTATGCAGAATGTTGCCCTCTAGGATCTGCTTATTTACCTTCTTTTGCACTAGGAGTTCGTGCTGGACTCGCTGAACTAGCACCTCATTTAATTGGCCTTGATCCACTAAATATTGGTGAAATCAATCGCATCATGGATTCAGCATTACGTGGCCACCCTTACGCCAAAGCTCCAATTGATATTGCATGCTGGGATCTTCTTGGCAAAGCAACAAATCAACCAGTCTTTAATCTTTTAGGAGGATCAGCGCAGGATGATGTATTTTTATACCGAGCAATAAGTCAGCAAAGTCCTGAAGAAATGGCCGCAAAAATATCTGGTTACTCTTCTGAAGGCTATACAAAATTTCAACTTAAAGTTGGTGGAAATGCAAATGATGATATTGAGCGTATTCGAACTACTAGAGCAATTTTAAAGCCAAGTGATATCCTTGTAGCTGATGCAAATACTGGATGGACTAAGCATGAAGCAGCTAGGGTTGTTAGTGCTGTTTCTGATCTTGATGTATACATTGAACAACCATGCATGACTTATGAAGAAAGCGTTTCTATTAGAAGACGTACTTCTCTCCCATTTATCCTCGATGAAGTAGTTGATGGTCCAGATATGTTAGTTCGTGCTATTGCTGAGGATGCTATGGATGTAATTAATCTTAAAATTTCCAAAGTTGGAGGCTTAACCAAAGCCAAATTAATGAGAGATCTTTGTGTAGCCTCTGGCATCCCAATGACAATTGAAGATACTTGGGGTGGAGATATTGTCACTGCAGCTATTGCACATTTAGCTCGCTCAACACCAGAAGAGTTTTGTTTTTCAGCAACTGACTTTAATAGCTATGGAACAGTTGAAATAGCTAGTGGCGCACCTCAACGAGTAAATGGTAAAATGACTGCTGCTGAAAGACCAGGACTTGGTATTGAGCCAAACTTCAAAGTTTTGGGTGACACAGTCCTTTCTTATTCTTAAAACATTATTTAAATCAAAAGGTGAAGCTTTATGTCTAATAAAACCAGCAATCTAAGTCTAGATGAAATTTTCATTTTAGCAAAAACGTCTCTAATGGCGCATGGTGCTAATGAAGAAAATGCAGATGCAGTTGCTACTACCGTAACTAATGCTGAGCGAGATGGCTCAATTTCTCACGGGCTTTTTCGCATTCCTGGGTATATAAAAGCACTTAAAAGTAAAAAGGTAGACGGCTCTGCAAGGCCTGAAATTAGTGAAATTACTCCAGTAATCTTAAAATGTGATGCCATGAATGGCTTCGCTCCATTAGCTCATAACTATGGAATAAAAAAACTTATTGAAGCTGCAAAAAAATTTGGTATTGCTGGCTTATCAATCCAACGCTGTCATCACTTTGCAGCACTTTGGCCAGAGGTTGAGGCAATAAGTGATCATGGGCTCGTTGGACTGACGTCTGTTTCTTATATGCCAGGTGTTGCTCCTGCTGGAGGTGCTTCTGCATTATTTGGTACCAATCCAATTGCATTTTCATGGCCACGTCATGGGAAGAATCCAATTGTATTTGATATGGCAACTTCTTCTATGGCTAAAGGTGAGCTTCAAATTGCTGCCCGAGATGGGCACTCTGTACCTCTTGGAACTGGCCTTTCTGCATCAGGAGAATTAACAACTGATGCCTTGGAAATTGATAAAGGGGTTTTACTTCCATTTGGTGGTCATAAAGGCTCAGTAATAGCACTTATGGTTGAACTCTTGTCAGGACCTTTAGTTGGTGAAACATTCTCTTATGAGACCAAAGAGCGTGATAATGGTGATGGTGGTCCAGCACAAGGTGGTCAGTTTATTCTTGCTATGTCTCCTGAAATTATCTCAGGTAAAGATACTTCAGAACAAACTGAAAAATTTCTAAAAGAATACAATAATATTGATGGAACGCGTCTACCTGGCTCTAGAAGACATGAAAATCGAGCAAACAAAGGACCAAGAGAAGTCAATACATCTCTGGTGAATACTATTATTAATCTTCGAGACGAAAGCTAGTTTAATTTTCCAAAAAAAGTCATTCTAGCTGACTCAGATAATTTGACTCCTGGCTTAGAATTATAGGCTAAAACGGATAGAATTCTCATTTTGGTACCCTTTGTTGGAGTTACCCTATGAATCGCATTTCTTCCACGAAATAACACTAAAGAGCCGGGCTCCATTGCTAGAATATCTGGGGAAAATTTGTTATCCAAAAGATCACTTATTTTTTGATAATTCTTAATAGTATTATCCACATCTCTGAAATCACGAATGTACTCAAACTTACCTCCTCCATCTGGCTTCTGTATCAGCAAGGTAATAGCAAAAGAAGAGTTATCAAAATGCCAACCCAACTCTTGCCCTTGATTAGCATAATGTATATTGATTGAGGATAAATTATCATCATATTTATAGAGCACCTCTTCACCAAGAACAGAACAAAGAAATTTTTTGAACTCTTCTGAATCATAAAGCACTTTTAAAGGAGATTGACTTGGAACTTGGTCATCAGTAATACATCCCTTAGAAGAAACTACAGTTCTATTTCGAGCATGATTCAATGGGTAGTTCTTGTCTGTAGGCTCTAAATAAACATTATGATTATTTATACAGTAATAAGCCAGATATTCTTGTTTCTTTGCTTCACTGAGGATCATCTTAATAGCTTTATCCTGGATAAAGTCTTTAAGAACTAAGACACCCTCAGAATCTAGAGTTTCTTTACATTGTGACCTATACAAGGCATCTTTAATTGGATGCTTTTTATCATCTATAACAGTTGGTAATAGAAATGACATATTATTAATAATTTAACTATACGAACTCGATTATATACATTTATAAAGTCATATTTTTAATGCAATAACTATATTGATAATAGATAATAAGCTAATTAATTAAAAAATAATTATGATTCATTTTGGTAGTATCTCTCGCAAACAGTTTCTTCAAGATTATTGGCAAAAAAAACCACTCCTGATTAAGAATGCCTTGCCTAATTTTATTTGCCCCTTATCTCCAGATGAGCTAGCTGGACTCTCATGTGAAGAAGAGTTTGAATCTAGAATTATTACTGGTTCAATAAAAAATAATCTTTGGAGCCTTAATAATGGGCCTTTCAACGAAGACATATTCTCTAAACTACCAGAAAATGACTGGACACTTTTAGTGCAAGGTGTTGATCGTTATATTTCAAATATTTACAATCTTATTAATGAATTTGATTTTATTCCACGATGGCGCTTTGATGACATAATGATCTCATTTGCATCAATGGGAGGAGGTGTAGGGCCTCACTATGATCACTATGATGTTTTTTTACTGCAAGGTTTAGGTTCAAGAAAATGGTTAATAAGTACCAAAGATTGTTCACCAGACAACTACTTGGATAATATTCCTCTAAGAATAATGGAAACTTTTCATGAGGAAGTGGTTTGGGTGGCTGAGCCAGGAGATATTGTTTACATTCCTCCTAAGGTTGCTCATCATGGCATAAGTCTTGATAAAGAATGCATCACACTATCAATTGGCTATCGTTCATACTCAGCTCAAGAAATGGCAGAGCAATTAAATTTGACAAGAAATAAAAAACTGGAAGAGTACTTTGTAGATCCAATTTGGACTTCAAATCTTCAGCCAGCTGAGATTCCTCAAATCGTAATTGAACAAGCTAAAAGTTTTTTAAATATAGATTATTTGTCAGAAGAGCAAATTGGGTGCTTTATTACCAAACTTGATTCAGAGGATGAAAGAAGGCTGAACGATTTTATTAACTATGAAATAAATGAAAAATTAGAATTTGGAACAACATACTCTCTTAACCCTTTATGTAGAATTGCCTACCAACATCTTAAGAATAAATTAATGGTTTTTATTAATGGAGAGGTTTTCAAATGCAGCAATATTAATGAACAAACCGTCATTGATTTTTGTAATAAAAGACAACTAAAAGTAAATCATAAAAATCATATTTTTGCCGAGCAATTAATGGCATTATCTTTTATTAAAGAAAATATTTAAGCACCTTATAGATTGCTTTATAGCTTAACCTAGAGAGATAAATTTAATACATTTATTTAAATAAATTAGGGGATAATTCTATTGTTTTATGGATTTCGGTAAGTTTTATCTCAAGCATACCTCGAAGGTATGTTTTATATAAAGCTTATTTTGTGAAACCATAAAATACTTTTATTTTATTGGAGAAACATAATGAACATGAATATAGTTCAAAAAAGCTTTACATTTGGAAAAAACCAAATTACTTTTGAAACAGGAAGAATAGCTCGTCAAGCACATGGTGCCGTTTTAGCGAGTATGGATGATACCCAAGTATTAGTGAGCGTGGTTGGTGCAAAAGATGCCAGACCTGGTCAAGCCTTCTTTCCTCTTTCCGTTGATTACATAGAAAAAACGTATGCTGCAGGTAAGATTCCAGGTGGATTCTTAAAAAGAGAAGGACGTCCTAGTGAAAAGGAAACACTAACCTCTAGATTAATTGATCGCCCAATTCGTCCATTATTTCCAAATGGATATATGAATGAAGTTCAAGTCATGATACAAGTCATTTCTGCTAATAAGAATGTTGATCCTGATGTTTTAGCTATGCTTGGTACTTCTGCTGCTCTTGCAATTTCAGGTGTTCCATTTAAAGGCCCAATTGGTGCAGCTCGAGTTGGATTTCAAGATGGTAATTACATTATTAATCCAACATACTCAGATTTACAAACATCAGATCTTGATATGGTTGTTGCTGGAACTAAAGATGCAGTCTTAATGGTTGAATCAGAAGCTAGTGAGCTCTCAGAAGAAGTTATGCTGGGAGCAGTAATGTATGCTCATGAGCAATTTCAAGTAGTAATTGATAGTGTTGCTGAGTTTGCTAAAGAGGTAGGTATATCTCCTCGTGAGTGGATTGCTCCCGAAGCGAATGAGGCCTTAATGTCAGACATTCAATCTAAGTTTGGAAACCAAATTTCCGAAGCATATCAAACAGTTGATAAAATGGAGCGTTATGAAAAAATGGGTTTAATTAAAGATTCAGCACTTGAGCAACTTTGTAGTGATGAGGAAAATTCGCCTAGCTCAGATGATGTAAAGGATTATATCAAAAAAATTGAAAAATCTACAGTTAGAGAACGTATTTTAGCCGGTGAACCTCGTATAGATGGTCGCGATAGTTCTACTGTTCGGGAGCTTGCAATTGAAACAAGTGTATTAGAGAATACACATGGTTCTGCTTTATTTACTCGTGGAGAAACTCAGGCTTTAGTTGTAACAACTCTTGGCTCTAAAAGAGATGCTCAATTGATTGAAAAACTTGAAACTAATGATAGAATTGAAGACCATTTTATGCTTCATTACAACTTCCCTCCATACTGTGTAGGTGAAACAGGTCGAGTAATGGGAGTTAAAAGACGTGAGGTTGGACATGGTCGACTAGCAAGACGAGGAATCTCTGCTTGCTTACCTAGTATTGAAGATTTTCCATATACTATTCGTATAGTTTCAGAAATTACTGAATCAAATGGCTCTAGCTCTATGGCTAGTGTTTGTGGCTCTTCACTTTCACTAATGGATGCAGGAGTTCCTTTAAGAGCACCTGTTGCTGGTATTGCTATGGGACTCGTTAAGGATGAGGATCGTTTCACAGTTTTAACAGATATCCTAGGTGATGAAGACCACCTTGGTGATATGGACTTTAAAGTAGCTGGAACCTCAAAAGGAATAAATGCACTTCAAATGGATATAAAAATTGATGGAATTACAGAAGACATCATGTCAATTGCTCTTAAACAAGCCAAGGAAGCAAGGATCAATATACTTGGACAAATGAATCAAGTAATTTCTGAACCTAATGCAGCTTCAAAGAATGCGCCTAAAACTAAAGTAATTAAAATTCCAACTGATAAGATTCGTGATGTTATTGGTAAGGGTGGTGAAACTATTCGAGGCATTGTAGCTCAATCAGGTGCAAGTGTTGATGTAGATGATGATGGTAATGTTAATGTTTTTGCTAATGATACTGAAAGCTTTGAAAAAGCCGTTCAAATGGTTAAGGATGTTACCGCAGTTCCTGAGGTTGACAAGGTCTACATGGGTAAGGTTGCCAAAATCGTAGAGTTTGGTGCATTTGTAACTATCATGCCGAATCAAGATGGGCTTCTTCATATTTCAGAGATTGCTCATGAAAGGGTGGAGAAAGTTGAAGATCATTTAAAAGAAGGCCAAGAAATAGAAGTCAAAGTTCTAGGTGTTGATAGAGGCAGAATAAAACTTTCGAGAAAAGTTTTAATAGAAAAATAATTATTATAAAGCCACCTTTTGGTGGCTTTTTTAATTAGTTTAAAGTTATGATTGATAAAAAAATTATTGCATTAGAGGAAAAAGTAGCATTTCTTCAAAATATGGTTGACGATCTTAATATGACTGTTTTTCGACAAGGTGAAAACATTGAAAAACTAAAATTACGAGTCAAAGAGACAAATGAAAAACTTTTGAATCAAAATGAATCTTTCTCGGAAAATTCATCAACTCTTAATAATAAACCACCTCATTATTAAAATAATTAGTATGAAAAAAATTCTTAAGATATTATCTCTACTTTTATCAATTTTCATCATTTTTCCTTCTTATGCTGGAGTCTATGATGATTGGCCTGATGAAGCAATCTGTACTTGGCTAGAACAAAGACCAAATCACAAAGGGTATCTAGAAGAGAATAAAAAGAGAGATTTAAATTGCTTCGAAAGGGAAGACTTTAGTCCTCGGGATTATGTGTATGAGCCTCTTAAGATGTATATGTGATGTTTAAGTTTTAATTTACTGTAAGAATGATTCTTATGAAAAATTTTAGTAATAATTTAATTTTACTTTTAACCATATCGATCATAGGTCCATCTCATGCGGGAATTTATGATGATTGGCCGGATGAATCAATATGCACTTGGCTTGAGTTAAAACCTAAGCACGAAGGGTATCTTGCTGAAAACAAAAAAAGGGATTTAAATTGCTTTGAAAGAGATGATTTTAATGCCCGTATAGAACCAGATGAAGTTGAATATTCTGCAAGTGAATCAAATGGTTATTAAATTATTGACTTAATACGCTTCATCATTATCAATAGAGCTAGTCCATTAAGACCCCAAACTAAGCTTAAGAGATACATATTAAACGTCAACCCAATATACTCAGCTAAATAACCCACTAAAGCTGGTCCAAAAATAAAGCCAGCAAATCCCATAGTTATAAGGTTTGCAACAGTTAAGGCTATTGGTTCGTCAGTTATTCTAATTGCCTGTCTGATTATAATCGCAATAAAATTAGCAGTTCCAAAACCAAACAATATCATTCCAAAAATAATTACATGAAAATTTGACGTCAATATTGATAGGAAAAGTATTATTCCAGCAATAATACTGAGATAACCACCAACTAATTTTTCACTATATTTATTAATCATTTTGGAAGCAATTAATCTTGCAGAAATCTCACCAACATTAAACGCAACTATAACGGCTCCTCCTAAGTAAAGAGGCACTAATAAATCTTTAGTTAACCAAAGAGCTGACCAATCAAGAATTATGCCCATAGTTGCATAATTCATCATCATTAAAAAGCCAAAAATTAGTATTGATTTTTTTGGAAATTTGAATCTTGGTGTTTTCTTTAAATCTTCCAACTTTTTTGAGAGTCCAAACTTAAATACTATTAACGCACCTAAAATAAGCATTGATCCAGTTATAGAAAAAATTAAACTTTCACTTTCAATATACTTGATTGTATAGAATGCAGTCATTGCACCTACTAATGAACCAAAGCTAAATGCTGCATGATACAAAGGTGTAATAACTTTAGAAGTTTTCTCTTCGATCATTGAAATTTGTGACTGTGCAGAAGGACTAAAAAAACCCACAAAAAAACCAAAGGGGACAAAAGCCAATAAAAACCAGAAGTAATTAGGTGATAGTATTAATAATAATGGAAGGTAGGAAATACCTAATAAACCAATCGCAATAGAATTTTTAGTCCCAATTTTTGGTACTATCAATCTTCCAGATGTTTGGTTACCTATTAAATTTGTAATGCCAAAAACTAATAGCCCAATACCAATTTCTGCCTCAGTTATTTGAAGCCTTTCAGCATTCCAAGGAATATATACAAAATATAGTCCAATCTGAAAAAGTACTAAAAAGGCACTAAGAAAAACAGTATAAGTACCAGCATTATATTTGCTACTTTCAGTCATATAATTTATAAATATTATTTAATCTTTAGAGCTTTAGAATTTATCAACACCCCTTCCCAGCCACCATGCATAAAGTTACGAATATTTAAATGGGAAGAATGGTTTTCTGGTGAGTCTAAAACTGAATGATAATGCTCTCCAAAACACCTTAAAGCCTCATCTTTCGAGAGCGAGTGCATTAACCCAAAACAAAAAACCTTTGCTGATCCTTGATTTTCCTCTTTTGAATTAAATAGCCCATTATTTTCAAAAGCAATGTTTGAGAATTCATAATCTTCTTGAATCATCTGAATGAAGTCAATAAAATTCATTTGGACACTAGATTTAATGCGATCTAAATATTGTTGAGTATTCATTGAGCTTAACTATTCATTGGGTTAGACTTATTAAGATCAATATTAAGTTTTTTTACTGCTTTATTAATAATCTTAGAATCTAATATTCCATCATCAACGAGCGCATTTAAAGTTACAAAAACAATATAGTCAGCATTAACTTCAAAGAAGTATCTGAGTTCTTTACGAGAGTCCGAACGACCAAATCCATCTGTACCCAGAACCTCATAATGAACTGGTATGTATTTTCGCACTTGTTCAGCATAATTTCTCATATAGTCTGTGGCAGCTATTACTGGACCTGATGATTTAGCTAAACATTTTGTTATATAAGGAGTTTTCTTACTTTTACTTATATTAAGTAAGTTTTCACGATCAATACTTTGAGCCTCTCTTGTAATCTCATTAAAGCTTGTTACACTCCAAATGTTAGACATAATGCCCCAATCTTTTTCAAGCATATCAGCAGCTTTTTCAACTTCTCTTAGAATTGCACCACTCCCCAATAATTGAACCTCAATTGAAGATTTACCAACTGTTTTCAAATGGTACATTCCCTTTATAATGCCCTCTTCTGAACCTTTAGGCATCTCAGGATGAGTATAATTTTCATTCATTAATGTAATGTAATAAAAAACATTTTCCATCTTCTCATACATTCTAAACATTCCATCTCGAAGAATAACAGCAAGTTCATAAGCATATGTTGGATCATAAGAAATACAATTTGGAATTGTATTTGCAACAATCAATGAATCACCATCTTGGTGCTGAAGCCCTTCTCCAGCAAGGGTAGTTCTTCCAGCAGTTCCCCCCATCAAGAATCCTTTAGCTTGCATATCACCAGCAGCCCAGGCAAGATCACCAACCCTTTGAAATCCGAATTTTGAGTAATATATATAAAATGGAATCATAGTGACATTATGAGATGCATAGGAAGTTGCCGCAGCAATCCAATCGGATATTGCTCCTGCCTCATTAATACCCTCTTGAAGAACTTGACCCTTAATATCTTCCTTATACCACATAACCTTATCTGAGTCTTCTGGCTCATAAAGTTGACCCGAAGATGAATAAATACCCATTTGACGGAATAAGCCTTCCATCCCAAAAGTTCGAGCTTCATCAGGAACAATAGGGACAACTCTAGGTCCAATTTCCTTATCTCTTATTAATAAAGATAGGAATCGCACAAATGCCATTGTGCTGGAGTTTTCCTTTTCGCCACTGCTTTTAAGTAGAACATCAAAAAAATCTAATTTAGGTATTTTAAAAGATTCTAATTCAAAACTTCTATCAGGCAAGTAACCCCCTAAAGTCTCTCGCCTTTCTTTCAAATAAAGTATTTCTTCACTATCATCAGCTGGCTTATAAAAATTAAGCTCTTCAGCATCCTTTTTTGTTACTGGAATATCAAATCTTTGAGCAACCTTAACGAGTGCATCTACTCCTAGTTTTTTCTGACTATGGGTAGTATTTTGACCTTCTCCAGCTTCACCCATACCATAACCTTTTACTGTCTTTGCAAGAATAACTGTAGGCTGACCAACGTGCTCTTTAGCAGCCTTGTAAGCTTGATAAACTTTATTTGGATCATGACCGCCACGAGTTAATGCAAAAATTTCATCATCAGTCATGTCTTCAACAAGTTTTAAAGTTTCAGGATATTTACCAAAAAAATGTTTACGAACATAAGCACCATCTTTAGCTTTATAGGCTTGATATTCTCCATCAACAACCTCTTCCATTCTTTGCTTTAAGAGTCCTGAAGTATCATTTTCAAGAAGCTTGTCCCAACCTCTTCCCCAAATTACCTTTATCACATTCCAGCCAGCACCCCTAAACATTCCCTCTAATTCTTGAATAATTTTGCCATTACCACGGACTGGCCCATCTAGTCTTTGAAGATTACAGTTGATAACAAAAATAAGGTTATCAAGCTTTTCTCTTCCAGCAAGGGAAATAGCTCCTAATGACTCAGGCTCATCTGTTTCACCATCACCTATATAGGCCCAAACAGTCCTCTTATCTGTTTTAATAATATCTCGATGCTGAAGATACTTCATAAATCGAGCTTGAAATATTGCCATTATTGGCCCCAAACCCATAGAAACAGTTGGGAATTCCCAAAAATTAGGCATTAACCATGGATGTGGATAAGAAGAAAGGCCCTCTTGGTTCGCCTCTTGTCTAAAGTTTAGCATTTGCTTTTCAGTAATTCTTCCCTCTAAAAAAGCCCTTGAATATATTCCAGGTGCAATATGCCCTTGGAAGAATATTAAATCAGCACCTTGTTCTAAATTTTTTCCACGATAAAAGTGATTAAAACCAACCTCATAAAGCGTAGCACTTGATGCAAAAGAAGCAATATGTCCTCCAAGTTCAGAAGATACTAAATTTGCCTTTACAACCATAATCATTGCATTCCAACGAATAATAGATTTAATTCTATGTTCAATTTGGTGTTTAACAATGAGCTTTGATTCTTTATCTACAGGGATGGAGTTCAGATAAGCTGTATTTACACCTTGTGGCAAATTCATACCATCTTCATGAGCCATATCCATCAACTTTTGAAGAATGTACTTTGCTCTATCTTCGCCTCCAAAACGAGCAACTGATCTAAAAGCCTCTAACCACTCAATAGTTTCTTGCGGATCAATATCTTTTTCAGACATAAAAAAATTTATTTTGTGAAATTTAGAGACATATTATCCCTTAAAAGAGGTTCAAAAAAGAACAGGTAATGTTATATTTTTGAACATTAGAAAGAGATATTAAATGTTTGTTAAAATATGTCTTTATCTTCAATAATCAACTATTCTAATGAACATACCAAGCACAATTTTTAAAGCATATGACATTAGAGGTATTGTAGAAAAAGAACTGACACCTGACGTGGTTAAATTAATAGGTAAAGCAGTTGGAACTGAGTCAGTTGCTAAGGGTGAGCGAGGAGTAGTTGTTGGCAGGGATGGACGTCTCTCTGGACCTGAGCTATCAGAGGCATTAATTTCAGGACTGATTGAAAGTGGTTGCCACATTGTTAATATTGGAATGGTACCATCACCAATTGTCTACTTCGCAACTTACACTAAGGCTGC